>RCNE010002203.1_pt1 | contig 10498 bp, 8 predicted proteins | sample 2041361 | NCBI WGS metagenome assembly RCNE01 (sample SAMN09708229, study PRJNA481090) | Marine sediment metagenome, whole genome shotgun sequencing project.
ACGGTTAATATGTAATTTTTCATAAGAATAAGGTTGGTTTAAATGTTCTACTATTAACGAACAATTGATAACTTAAGTATAAATTATCTAAAATTTTCTGGCAAAATTTTATCTTTTCTAATGAATCAGTGCAGTAATGCTTTCTATGTAGTCACAAAAAAGAAAAGCCCAAAACGATGTTTTAGGCTTTTAATTATCTGTTAGTAAGTTGTTTAGCTTCTACTTTACTTCTTCTGCTGTTTTGGTGGTGGGTTTATCACCTTTATAAACATCATTTAATTCTTCTAAAATAATATCGGTTATATCTGACTTTGAATCACCATACAACACTGACTTTGTTTGTTCAGAAGTGCCTAAAATATATGAATAGCCGTTTGCTTTTGCATAGTCTTCAACAAAATCTTCAATACTCTCATTTATCACTGCCATTCTATCTTGACCATCTTTCTGCACTTCGGCTTGCGCCTGTTGCTGACGTTGTTTTAATACTTCTTGCTCTTGCATGAGCGCATTCTCTGCTTCTTGTCTTGCTTTCGTTGACATTTTCTCAGCCTTTGCATAATAATCAGCAACTTTTTTCTGATACTGAGCCGCGAATTGGTCTAATTGACCTTTTATTTCTACAGATTTTTGATTCATTTCCTTTTCTGCATCCTTTGTGCCTTTGTACTCCTTTAAAATTTCTTCAATATCAACATAGGCAATCTTTGTTTGTGTACATGAGCTTAGCATCAAAGCAAAAAAGGCAATTCCTATTAGTTTTTTCATTTTTTTTATTTTATAATTTTGGTGGCAAATATATGAAAATAGTCGTGTGCTCTCTCATTAATTATACATATAAGTAAAATCAATTATTTTAAACCAATCCATAGATTTATACTATTTAAATCGATTTGCTTAGCGCTCCTCTCAAGTGACAACGTGTTCTGGCCCGAACTAAGTAATGTTTGACGCTTGAAGACGCGTTAAAAGGGGCTTAAAACAGCTATTCCTCCTTTTTAATAACATAAATTAATGAAGAATACTCTCCTGACTTCTTTGCTTTCATGTTTGAACGCCATCCGACATAAAATGCGTTGATAGGATTCATGCTTCCTCTTTTATATTTTTCCGAAAGTAAGCTCACGTAAAATGCATCAAATCTCATAGGTAGTGTTTTGATAATCTTCATTTTTTCTGAACCGAAAAGCTCTGCTATTGAATGTTGAGAAAAGTGCCATAAATGTCTTGGCACATCATATGCAGCCCAATATTCACCATAATATTTTGCATCAAAGCTTTTATGATTTGGTACCGCAACCAGCAATACCCCATTGTCTTTCAATAATTTTTTCAATTGAACAATATATTCTATTAAGTTAGGCACATGTTCTAACACGTGCCACATCGTGATAACGTCAAACTTTTGTCCTTCAAGTTCTGAAATCTCAATGTTGAGTTTTTGATTAAGTTTTTCCTCTGCAGTTCTTCGAGCCATTTCACTCGGTTCAACACCTATTACATTCCATTCATTCTTTTTAGCTACAAGTAAAAAATCTCCTGTACCAGCACCAATATCCAACAGCGTTTTTTGTGAAATATGAAGCGCACTAATTAGTTTGATTTTTCTTTTTAGCGTGTAATTCCTAACAAGCTGATATATTCGATCAAATACCGATTTTTTGGCATCCGTATGAGAAATATAAGCTTCACTTTCGTAGTATTTAGATAAATCTTTATCATTTGGCCTAGGAGAAGTGACTAATAATTCTGATGCTTCGTCTTTCAGTATAGAAAACGTTTCGTGAGAAACCGTATAGTCTTTGCAAGATATATACGTATGTAGTTCCTTATTATTTACGGGAGATGTTTCTAATTGTTTCACGTGGAACAAAATTTTTTGAGATTATGTTACCGGCCCATATATACCAAAAGCACAGAAACGTCACTAGGGGAAACACCTGAGATCCTACTAGCCTGTGATATTGTTACAGGTTGAATAGAAGTTAACTTTTCACGAGCTTCATATGAAAGTGATTTCACTTTATGGTAATCAAAGTTTATAGGAATAGAAATGCTTTCTAGCCTGTTTAACTTATCAGCGTTATTCTTTTCTTTTTCAATATAACCAGCATACTTCACGTGAATTTCAGTCTGCTCGATAATCTCCTTATCCATTTTATTGTCAATAATAAAATCATTTACTTTAGGAAACTGTCGCACATCATCAAAATCTAACTGTGGTCTAGCAGCAATTTTAAACATCTTCATAGACTGCGAAATTGGTGCCGATTCTTTTGAGGACAATATATCATTTATAGCTCTCGGATCAACACTTGTTTCTTTCAAAAAATTGACAAATAAATCCGTTTTTTCTTGTTTTTCTATCACGCGATTTAAACGTTCCTTCGATGCTAAACCAATATTATAAGACATTGGTGTCAATCTCAAATCTGCGTTATCCTGTCGCAACAAAGTTCTGTATTCTGCCCTAGATGTAAACATTCTGTAAGGCTCCTCAGTTCCTTTTGTAATTAAATCATCAATCAAAACTCCTATATAAGCCTCGTTTCTTTTTAATATAAAAGGTTCTTTTTCTTGCACTTTCAGTGCCGCATTAATACCTGCCATCAACCCTTGCGAGGCTGCCTCTTCATACCCCGTGGTCCCATTAATTTGACCAGCAAAAAATAAATTTTGAACCAGTTTTGTTTCTAAACTATGTGATAATTGTGTTGGTGGAAAATAATCATACTCTATTGCATAACCGAAACGAAAGAACTTCACTTTCTCAAAACCTACGACCTTGCGCAACGCTTTTGCTTGCACATCCTCTGGCAAGGAAGTGGAAAACCCATTCACATATATCTCTACAGTATTCCAGCCCTCCGGCTCTATGAACATTTGATGTCTGTCTTTCGATGCAAAACGATCAATTTTATCTTCAATTGAAGGGCAATAACGAGGTCCTATACTTTTAATTCTCCCATTAAACATTGGTGATCTATCAAACCCTTCGCGCAGTACATCATGTACCTCCAGACTAGTATGTGTCATATAACATGACCGTTGTTCTTTAAGAGGTTGCGTAATATTTGAAAAAGAAAACTTTTCTGGCACTTTATCACCCGGTTGTTCAATCATTTTAGAAAAATCTAATGATCTACCATCAACCCTCGGTGGAGTACCCGTCTTCATTCTTCCCGATTCAAAACCCAGCTTTACCAAATCTTCCGTAATACCTGTTGAAGCCTTTTCTCCCGCTCTACCGCCTCCAAAATTCTTATCTCCAATATGTATCAAGCCATTAAGAAATGTACCAGCTGTAAGCACTACAGACCTTCCATAAATCGATGTCCCCAAGGATGTCTTGACCCCAATAATCTTTCCTTCCTCTATAAGCAAACCATTCACAGACTCCTGATAAAAATCTAAGTTTGGTGTCTGCTCGAGCATCAACCTCCATTCTTCAGCAAAACGCATTCTATCACTCTGCACTCTTGGGCTCCACATTGCAGGACCTTTAGACTTATTTAGCATTTTAAACTGGATTGCCGATCGATCACTTACGATACCACTATAACCTCCTATAGCGTCGATTTCTCTCACTATCTGCCCTTTAGCAATTCCACCCATAGCAGGATTACAGCTCATCTGAGCAATATTCTGCAAACTCATAGTAATTAGCAAGGTAGAGGCTCCTAAATTTGCAGCCGCAGCCGCAGCCTCACTCCCAGCGTGACCTCCGCCAACAACTATCACATCATATGTCGATTCAAATAAGCTCATCAATCTATACGTTTCACGTGGAACATTAACTTTTATTAAAAGCCCGCAAAGATAAGTAATAATCTTCTCTTGCACGCATCAACCCTTTATCGTCTTCAGTCTTATCATTATAGCTGCAAAAATGCAAGACTCCATGAACCATTACTCTATGTAACTCATCTTCAAAAGAGGTTTTAAACGTCTTCGCATTATCCCTGATTCTATCAATCGATATAAATATGTCTCCCGACAATAAGTTTCCCATCGTATAATCAAAGCTGATTATATCCGTTAATGTATTGTGGCTCAAGAATTTAACGTTCAAGTTTAGTAAATAATCATCTGTACAAAAAACATAGTGTATTTCACCTTCCTTTTTCACTTCTGCTGTTATACAATCACCTAACCAATGTCCAACTTTCTCCTCATTTGCCAACACAAATGCAGTTTCATAATTTACCTGAATCATTGACTTCCTTTTTTAAAATACTCCTGAACTTTACTTTTATATGTATTCCGTAAAGGCAATGGTTGCCTGTTTAATATTTCATTCGGATTCCAATATATCTTTTTCAACTTTAATTCCATAATCATTCTCTCTTGGCCGTTTATCGCACTTCTTTCTGACTTTCGTTGTGAATTTTTTCCCTGTTTTAGTGCCGCACTTTTTAACTTTAGCAACTCATGGTCTAATTGTAGCATTTTTTCCAGCACTTGGTTGTCGAAGCCCTTATCTAACAACTCCTCTTCGAGTTCTTTCATTTTCTCTAATGCCTTCTTGCCCTCTTTTGTACCCATACCCTCCTTTTCCATCAAGCCTTCCAAAGCCTTGCGCAGAGCTTGTTGCTCTTGATATATCTGGTACTGTTCACCTGTCATTTGTTCTCCTTGACCCTCTCCCTTTTCTTTTCCGCCTTCTTTTCCCTTGTCCTTCCCCTTTTTAATTCCTTCTTTCATTTGTTCTCCAAGACCTTTTTGCTTTTGAATAATATCTGGTAAACTTTCAGATTTTCCCTTTCCTTTGCCTGAACCCATACTAGGGTTCTGCATACTGTTGAGCATATCACTCAAAAGATCGGCTAAATTATTAGCAGCGGTCATTGCATATTGTTGATTTGTAATCCCTTCACGCATTCTATTTTCTGCAATATTCTCTAATGATTTGTCAATATTATAATGTGCTTCAGTAATGTCTTTCTGAATTTTTGCTGTCATTCTTTGAAGTCGCAAGGATAACGTGTATAGACTATCATCAATATGTTCGAAGTTTTCTTTCAGTACCTGTTGTTTCTTTAGCTTTATTGGATACGACGGATGCGAACCATCTATACCATCTAAAGACAACATTAATTGCTCCTGATCAAAGGAAAAAGTCACCAAATTCTCCAAAATTGATCGCAGCCCTTCTATGTTTTCTTGCATCGATTCTCCCTGCATTTCTAACATAGCACCCTTCATCGTTTCGCTCATTTCTTTCATCTTCTTAGCTGCAGATTTCTGATTTTTCGAAGCTTTCTTTTTACTCTCGCTTTTTTGTTTTTCTGTGTCACTTTCACCTTGGTCAGTATCTTCCTGCTTTTCTAAGTTGTCAGCAGCTTTTTGCATTTGCTCTTCGATAGATTTTTCTTCTCTCTTGGTCTCAGGAAGATTCATGGGTTGCTTCAAATCTTTATTCTGTTTATTCAATTCCTCAAGATCCTTTTGTATTTCATTAAATTCTTTATTCAATTCCTTTTGCTTTTCGGCCTCATTTACATCATCGTTAGAAAGCTGTTCTTGCTTTTTTGACAATGAGTCTACTTTCTCAATAATATCAGCCGCCTTTTTTTCCACATAAAACCGCTTAGTCATTTCTAACAATCGCTTTAATGTTCTTTTATCTTGTTTATTTTGCTCCGCGAGCTTATCCAATTTCTCGAGCATTCCTTCTTTATCCAACTTTTCAGCCATTTTGCGCAATTCTTCCAGCAACTTATCCTTTTCTTGCATTTCTTTTGTTTCGTCAATACGCTTTTGTAATTCTTCCTTTTTATCTTTTAAGGATTCATTATTTTCATTCTCATTCTGTTCGTCTAAGTTCCTTTTAAGTTCATCAGTCTGCTTTTCGAACATTTCTTGGTACTGCTCTTGACGCTTTAGAAACTGATTGATTTCTTTTTTATCATTCCAATCTAACGCTGTTTTATTTTTTAGTTTCTTAGTAAACTCATCAAAATCCTTACTTAGCTTTTCTGATTGTTTTGTTGTGTTGTTCAAGTCTTCTAAACCTTCTTTTTGCTCATTTAACAAGTCGTAAGCAATCTCTTGCTTGGTTTTATTATGATAACTAAATACCGAGCTCTTCATAGATTTTTTTCCATTAACCGCATCATTGTCATATACTTCAAAATATAACTCATAATTCATACCCGTTTCTAAATTTAAATCCCCCTGTGGATCAAAGACGTAGTAAAATTCTTCAAAAGACGCGTTGCTAATTGGTATATCTCGTTTGTTAATCGCATCTTTATTTAGGATATCATAATACACGACTTTCAGTGTGCTCAACCCATAATCATCGCTTAGCTGCCCCACAAATTGGACCGGACCTCTTGCAACAGAATCAAGGTCAGATTTTACTAGTATTTTCGGATATTCATCTTTGATAGCACGAATACTATAATTTAGTTTTTCATACTCTTTTAAGTTACTGTTGGAAGTAGCTATTTGATATTTCAAATTGTTCCACACTCTTTTCGAAAGCGAAAAATTCGATACTGCTTTTTCTTTGAACTTTTCTAACCCTCCGTCTTGCCGTACTACTCGTAAGGTTACCGTATCTGTTTCTTGCGCACTAATATTCCAAGTAATGGTTGTTCCCTCAGGGATTATAGCATTCCCTGTGTTCTTAATAATTTCATTACGCTTCTTTGTATAACTCGGATAGCGTAAACCCATCTCGAAACTAACAACCGTTGGTGTTTTTAAAACATTTAATTCATAATCTCTTGAGCGAATACCATTTGCTTCTACATAAAAAACAATTGGCTCTTGTAGGTTGGTGAAAGTGTGCGTGAACTTACCAATGCCAACATCTTTTAAGTAGTAATTCTCTTGGTCAAAATAAATCTTAGCATTATCAGGAATCAAGTCACCAATGGCCTCAATTTGAACCTCAAAAGGCTTCCCTTCGATAGTGTTTAAATATTTATTTAAAATTCTAAATGAAAATGGCGCAGGCTGTTCGTATGCTGTTTTGTAATGTACAACACGCTGCAGGCTATCTTTAAAAATAGCATTATTACCACTAATAAACGTGAAAATCCAAATCATCAACGGAATAGATAAATACTTTAAATATTTAGTGTTCTTTTGAAAACGAATTGCCGTCGTAAAGGGAATAGGCTGCAGTTTTTTAGACTTCTGCTCAATGCTAGCCAAGAGCAACTCTGATCGATTATCTGTTTCCCTTAATTGTAAAATATTTAATAGCTTATCATCGACTTCAGGGAAGTGGCTGCCAATAATTTTAGAGGCCATTTCAAGTGAGATTCCCTGTTGTAACCCTACGAGCTTAAAAATTGGTAACAAGATGAACCGAAGTAACAACAGTAACTCTACACCGATAAAAACAAAAAATAAAACACTTCTTGCGCCAGGTCGCAACCATAAAAAATGCTCAACAAACAAGGTAAAAATAAAATATAACAAACCGAAGGCCACAAAAAGTATGAGACCTTTTAAAAGCTCATTCGTATAATACTTTCTAATGAACTGCTGAAGTTTTGTTTGTATGTTACTAAAATTTGTCAAACTTTTCTAGTTAAATTATTTTCAGTTCTGTTACTGTTTTTCGCGTTTATATAATTAATTATGGATCTTATGAGCCAAACAAAAAAGGCTATAAACATCGAGAAAATAGCAGAAATAATAAAAGCAAACTGAACACCCGTATCATTTACAACTCTTTTCATTGCAACCTGCTTTTGTTCAATTGTTTCAAAAACCCCAGATTCATAAGTATTCCAATGATAAACGCTAGAGGCCGTAGAAGATGTCATCAATAAAAAATACAATCCAAAAAACACGAGTCCGCTTAACCATAGATCTCTTAATAAGGAAGATCTAGGTATTCTTTCTTTTAGCAATAACAAAATAATAAACCCAGATAGCCCTATTAAAATTGGGAGTATTTGAAAACTAAAACTGACATGTTCCATAAATCGGTCATCAAATGAGTTATTTATAATTTCTAAAAGTACTATTTTCATTGTCATATACTATCTTTGCACCCTAATTTTAACAGAATGATTAACAAGGTGAGAGTACGTTTTGCTCCGAGTCCGACAGGGCCTCTACATATTGGTGGTGTAAGAACTGCGCTTTTTAACTATTTATTTGCTAAAAAACATCAAGGCACTTTTATACTTCGCATTGAAGATACCGATCAAACTCGATATGTAAATGATGCTGAAAAATACATTGTTGATTCTTTAAACTGGCTCAACATTCCATTTGATGAAGGACCAACTATTGGGGGTGATTTTGGACCTTACCGTCAATCTGAGCGCAAAGACATCTACAAACAATATATTCAAGAACTTATTGATTCAGGCAATGCTTATTATGCTTTTGACACTCCTGAGAAACTTGATTTTCATAGAAAAGACCACGAGACAAAAGGCAAAACTTTTATTTATAACTGGCATAATCGTTTAAAATTAGATAATTCTTTGTCGCTTAATGCCGCAGAAACTCAAAAACGAATTGAAACTGGCGAAAAATATGCAGTCCGTTTTAAATCTCCTCAAGATGAATTATTGCTTTTGAATGATCTTATTCGTGGCGAAATAAAGATCGATACGAACGTCTTAGATGATAAGGTTTTATTCAAGTCAGACGGTATGCCTACCTATCATTTAGCCAATATTGTTGATGATCACTTGATGGAGATTTCACATGTAATCCGTGGTGAAGAATGGTTGCCTTCTTTAGCCTTGCATATATTGCTATATAGAGCTTTTGATTGGGAAGCTCCAGAATTTGCACATTTACCCTTAATTTTAAAGCCAGAGGGAAAGGGAAAACTAAGTAAGCGTGATGGTGATAAATTAGGCTTCCCTGTTTTTCCGATAGCATGGAACAATGGTGAGGATATTTCACGTGGGTACAAAGAGGATGGCTATTTTGCTGAAACTGTCGTTAACATGCTCGCCTTATTGGGTTGGAATGAAGGTAGCGGTACCGAACAAGAGCTCTATTCTTTAAAAGAATTAATAAGTGCTTTTACCTTAAAACATGTGAGCAAAGCTGGTGCTAAATTTAACCCCGACAAAACAAAGTGGTTTAATCAGCAGTATTTGCAACAAAAGTCTGATCAAGAGCTAACTGCACTATACATCCCTATACTTGAAAAAGAATTAATCGCTTATCAAGACGCGAGTGAAGAAGCTGCACATCAAATTGCCAACTTTATTAAAAATAACAATGCATACGTTACTAAAGTCGTAAACTTAGTGAAAGAACGAGCAACCTTTGTTACTGATTTTTGGGACTTAGGTCGTTTCTTTTTTGTGACGCCTACTTCATACGATGAAAAAGCTACTAAAAAAGCTTGGAAAGAGGATACAGGCCAGTTAATGAATAATTTGATAAGGCTTTTAGAGTCTATAGAAGAATTTAGCTCTGAAAATATTCAAACCATAGTAAAAACATGGATTACATCGCAAGAAATTAGTTTTGGTAAGGTAATGATGCCTTTGCGTCTTAGTTTGGTTGGTTCATTGCAAGGCCCAGATGTATTTAAAATTATAGCCTTGATTGGAAAGCAAGAAACTGTTTCAAGTATCGAAAGAGCTATAGCTAACTTAGGTTAAGTTCAAACTGTAACATTTTAGAAAAACTGCGTCTTGTAGATAGCTGCTTAAAGCAGTATCTTTACAAGAAAACAATCATTAATTATTAAAATTATAAAATTATGGAAGGACTACTCGGCTATATACCTATTATATTTATTGCGATTTTTTTAGTACCCCTTATCTTTTTTACTGTCAAACAACAAACAGCTGCCATCGTAGAGCGTTTTGGTAAATTTCATAGTATTCGTCAATCTGGTCTTCATTTAAAGATTCCTTTAGTTGATAGAATATCGGGTAGAATGAGCCTTAAAATTCAACAATTAGATGTTATTATTGAAACGAAAACACTCGATGACGTATTTGTAAAACTCAAAGTATCAGTGCAGTATAAGGTTATTAAAGATAAAGTATATGATGCTTTTTATAAATTAGATTATCCTCATGATCAAATTACAAGTTACGTATTTGATGTAGTTCGTGCTGAAGTGCCGAAAATGAAATTGGATGACGTTTTTGTAAAAAAAGATGATATTGCTATCGCTGTTAAAACAGAATTAAATGAAGCAATGTCAGGTTATGGTTTTGACATTATTAAAACCTTAGTTACGGATATTGATCCAGATGCACAGGTAAAAACATCAATGAATAGAATTAATGCTTCTGAACGTGAGAAAATAGCAGCACAATTTGAAGGAGATGCTGCGCGTATTTTAATTGTTGAAAAGGCAAAAGCTGAAGCAGAAAGTAAGCGTTTACAAGGACAAGGTATTGCTGATCAACGTCGTGAAATTGCACGTGGTTTAGAAGAATCTGTAGAAGTCTTAAATAAGGTAGGTATTAACTCGCAAGAAGCATCTGCACTTATTGTTGTAACATAACACTACGGCACCTTGCAATCAATAGGTCAACGCACA
>RCNE010002204.1_pt1 | contig 10498 bp, 8 predicted proteins | sample 2041361 | NCBI WGS metagenome assembly RCNE01 (sample SAMN09708229, study PRJNA481090) | Marine sediment metagenome, whole genome shotgun sequencing project.
ATAGATACTACTAAATTAGAATTTTTTGAAATCGTACATCCACCCAATCCAATGCTTAAAAATGTCTTTCTCATTTTTCTCGGAATATTTCTCATGGCCTCGTGTGTGACTACCAATCAGGTCATCGATCCGCTCAATTTTGTATTGGCTTCCGAAAACACAAAAATCAAACGGGTTATGGATAGTGTTGTGCAATATGAAGTTCAAATACGCTACACTCAAATCGACCGTGTAAACGACAGCGTCATTTTTACAGATTATGATTTTCAGGTCGACGCCGAAAATTATTTCTATCCAGCGAGTACGGTAAAATTCCCGACCGCGGTTTTAGCCCTTGAAAAGCTCAATCAAATCGATACACTCGATATGCATACGCGTTTTTATGTAGAAGGAGATTCGGTGGAGACTACGTTCGCCAAAGCAATTTCAGAAATCTTTTCGGTCAGCGACAACGTTGCCAATAACCGTTTGGTAGAGTTTCTGGGGCAAGATGCTATAAACACCTCTTTACGGGAAAAAGGAATCGTTCCCGTTCGCATTGCACATCGATTAGGCTATCATTCCGACGATCTAGCTACCAAACCTCTAATTATTTATCAGAACGATAGTACCACTTCTATTTTTGAGGGTACGGCGAACACTTTCCCAGAAGCCCTTGAACTGAACTTAATAAAAAAAGGAACAGGATTTTATGAGCAGGAAGTACTAGTAAATGAACCTTTTGACTTTAGTTTAAAGAACTATTACCCTTTGCCAACTCAGCATGGGCTCTTGAAAAGAGTTGTTTTTCCAGAAAAATATCCCAAAAACCAGCAGTTCGATCTTTCTAAAGAGCAAAGAGAATATCTGTTGGCCGCCATGCACACTTTGCCTAAAACAGTGGGTTATGACGCCGTGGAATATTATGATAGTTATTGCAAGTTCTTTATGTTCGGCGATACTAAAGATGACATTCCAAAAAACATTAGAATCTATAATAAAGTGGGTTTTGCATACGGCACACTTACGGACTGTGCCTATATAACCGATACTGAAAATAGTGTGGAATTTCTTTTGACAGCCACCATTTTAGTCAATGAAAATGATATTTTTAATGATGACACTTATGTATATGATGAAATTGGAATTCCCTTTTTAGCGGAATTGGGGAGGCAATTGTATGCCTATGAGCTTAATCGTAAAAAGTGATGTAACATGTAAAAGTTCAATTTCAATGCCATTGCCATTACCATTACCATTACCAAAAAAAATCAGATTGAAAATTTTGTTTCACTGAAAATCAAAGTTTTTGATCGCGGGCGTGAATTATTTATGCACGATCTATCCGGTATCTTCCGCATTTTCCCCAATTCAAAACCTGATCTCTCGACCAATAAAAGCTCTATTTATACGTTATTTAAGATAATTCGGTCAACTTTTGAAGAGCGTTGTCCTAGTATTTCTAAACAGCTACGTATGCCAAACCATCAAGACCGTATTGATGAGTTAAACCAAAAACTCGAGATTCTGCTTAGCAAACAAGAAAGTTTTGCCAAAGAATTGATGGGTCTATACAAAGAAATCGAGGACGTAAAACAACTACGCCCCGATGAAATTTCCAAAACGGAAATCAAGACCGAGGCAGTTTTAGAAGTAAAAAAAGAAACCGATAGTATTCAGCAACCTACTGAAGAAGCTAAAAAAGAAACTGCGCCAGAACCAATTGTGGTCCCACAACCACCACAACAACAGACCGCAGCACCCAAAGTTCGAAAACCAAAGGGCAAATCGAACCTCGAAAAATTTATTGGTGAGAACCTCATCAATAAAATCGGTATCGTCATCACCATTATCGGTGTGGCGATAGGTGCAAAATATTCTATCGAGAATAATTTGATCAGTCCCCTGACTAGGATTATTCTGGGCTATTTGGCCGGACTGGGACTCTTAGGTTTTGGTATAAAACTGAAGGCGAAATACGAAAATTACAGTGCCGTTCTCGTAAGTGGCGCTATTGCCATACTCTATTTTATCACCTTTGCTGCCTATAGTTTTTACGGCCTTTTTCCACAGCTAATGGCCTTTGCTTTAATGCTGGTCTTTACCGTGTTCGGGGTGGTAGCGGCATTGAACTACAACAAACAGGTAATTGCCCATATCGGATTGGTAGGTGCCTATGCAGTGCCGTTTTTATTGAGTAACGATTCGGGCAATGTCGCCGTGCTTTTTGGTTATATGGCGATTATTAATGTTGGTATTTTAGTGATTTCCCTTAAGAAGTATTGGAAACCACTTTTCTATTCTTCGTTTTTATTCACATGGCTCATCTACGGTTCTTGGGCTGCTATATCGTATGAAAGCGACGAGCATTTTACCATGGCCTTTGTTTTCATCACTGTGTTCTTTGTTATTTTCTACACTACTTTTTTGGCTTACAAGCTCATCCAATCAGAAAAATTCTTGAAATCGGATGTAGTGTTACTAGTTCTGAATTCCTTTATTTTCTATGGCTTGGGCTATGGCCTTTTGGAAAATCATGAAACTGGAAAAGAACTTTTGGGTGTTTTTACCTTAGCGAATGCCATCATTCATTTTATAGTAAGTGCTATTCTCTTTAAGAAAAAACTGGCTGATCGCAACCTTTTTTACCTGGTTTCGGGTTTAGTCTTGATATTTATCACCATTGCCATACCTGTGCAACTCGATGGCAATTGGGTTACCCTTTTATGGGCCTTAGAAGCAGCACTGTTATTCTGGATTGGGCGCACCAAAAATGTGTCCTTCTACGAATACCTATCCTATCCCCTAATGGTATTGGGCCTATTGAGTTTAACGCATGATTGGAGCATAGGCTACGGTGACTATTTCGGTGACGAAACAAATCTCAAGACTATTATCAACAGTTATTTTCTTACTTCTGTACTTTTTCTGGGTGCTTTTGCATTCATCAATTGGGTAAACCAAAAAACGGTAAGGTCATCTGATGAGACCTCTTCGAATGCATTCGCAAAAATCATGTCTTTCGGTATTCCAGCTATCCTATTATGTGTGTTGTACGCCTCTTTTTATTTAGAAATCGAACAGTACTGGCAAGGGTTGTATCTAGATTCTGAAGTTGCCGTGAAGTCGCAAGGTGATTATGGGTATTCAGAATACAATTATGACCTTAAAGATTTCGGTACTATTTGGCTGCTCAACTATACCTTTCTTTTTTTATCGGTATTGGTCTTTGTAAACAACAAAAAATTAAAGAATCGCGTGTTGGGGGTCATCACAATGTCTCTTGGACTGTTAGCATGCGTACTTTTCTTGACGGGAGGGCTCTATATGCTAAGCGAACTTCGAGAAAGTTATCTCGACCGAGCGGTTTCAGAATACTACGAAATCGGATTTATAAATATCGGTATGCGCTATGTGGCTTTTGCTTTCTTTGCACTGTTATTGTTCGCTATCCGTAAATTGGGGCAACGAGAATTTATGAAAATTGATTTCAAGATTCCCTTTGAAATCTTATTGCATGTTTCTATTCTTTGGATATTGAGTAGCGAACTATTGAATTGGATGGATATCGCCGGTTCGAACCAGACCTATAAACTGGGCCTAAGCATCCTTTGGGGAGTTTATTCCCTCTTACTAATATGTTTGGGCATTTGGAAGCAGAAAAAATACCTACGTATTGGCGCCATTGCATTATTCGGTGTTACCCTGCTCAAACTGTTTTTCTACGACATTGCATCGCTCAACACGATTTCGAAGACCATCGTATTTGTGTCGCTAGGAGTGCTGCTACTAATTATTTCCTTCCTCTATAACAAATACAAAAATGTAATCGACGAGGATAAGGCAGAAACAGAGGACTAGACAGAAGAAAAAAAGGAAGATACGAGGTTAGAGGTACAAATTTTAAATCAAGAGATTCCCTTAGGTAGTTAAATTAATGAGGATGAAAAATTATTTCTTATGTTTCATAGGATGGCTCAGCTGTTCGATGGCGTTCGCTCAATTGGACACCTATGAGTATAAACAGGAATTAAAAGGAATCTCAGGCCAATGGCACAGCATTGAGCTGCCCAATTCGGTATTTGCGAATATAGCTTTCGACCTATCGGATATTCGAATTTTTGGGGTAACGGAAAACGACACGCTAGAAGCTCCATATATTCTAAAGGTCGCTTCAGGGAAAAGGATACAACGAAGAGTGAACTTCGCTCTGCTTAATACAGCTTCGAATTCCAGTGGACATTACTTTACCTATGAAATTCCCACAACGGAAGCCATCAACGAGATACAACTTGATTTCAATAATCAAAACTTTGATTGGCGTATTGTATTAGAAGGAAGCCAAGACCAACAAGAATGGTTCACTATTTTAGATGATTATCGGATACTCTCGATCAAAACCGACCAAACAGATTATACGTTTAGCGCTCTGAACTTTCCCGCTACGAAGTATCGCTATTACCGTTTGCTCGTAAAAAGTGATGAAAAGCCCGAGCTGCTATCGGCCAAGCTAAGTTTTGATGGAAGAACGAATACCAATTACAGCGATTTTCCGATTACATTTATGAATATCGAGCAAGTAGCTAAAAACACGATTCTCGATATCGACCTCAAACAACGCTTGCCGCTGAGTCATTTGAAACTGAACGTTTCAAATGAAATCGATTATTACCGGCCCATTTCGATCCAATATGTTTCCGATAGTGTGGAAACGGAGAAAGGTTGGAAATACAGCTATGCCAACCTAGCTTCAGGCACATTGACCTCCATCGCAAAGAAGGGTTTTCAATTCGAAACGACCTTGGCCCAAAAACTGCGGGTAATCATTGAAAATTACGACAACCGACCGTTACAAATTGAAAGTGCCAAAGCCAAAGGATATATCCACGAGTTGGTCGCCCGCTTTTCGGAGCCGGCCACCTATTATCTGACTTACGGAAACGACCAAACAAAAAAGCCTTACTACGATATTGTTCAGGCGGCAACTAAAATTCCTGATAACCTTTCCAGGTTGACTTTGCGCGATGTGCAGGAAATCCCAAAAAAAGCGGCCCAAACCGGCTCTCCACTTTTTGAAAACAAGCTTTGGCTTTGGGGGGTGATGGGACTAGTAATTTTAGTGTTGGGGTGGTTTACGGTCAGGATGATGGGGAAGCGGTGAATTTCTTATGGGTTTAAAAACCTTCTTCAGTCTAAAATGACTTATCCAGAAAATTTATGAGATAAAGCGCTATTTTTGGTTTAGAACTCGTCTTGAGTTTTTGTTTGGAACCGAGATTTTCGAATTTTGTGCCCTAATGAAGACTTTTTTGAGTAGCATAGCCTTAGTTACGGTCCAAGAAAAAGACAAAATTAGGGTGCGAAATGTGAATATCGCCGGTAAAAGAAAAACTCAAGATAAGTTGTTTATATAATCAGTTGTATTTCATATGATAAAACATAATAACCTTTTGAAAGCGATAGGTGTACTTTTCTTCATTGTTATTCTAGTTACTTCCTGTAAAACATCAACTAGGGGCGAAAACCCGGTCTTGCTAAAAGTACTTTGGAGCAAGAAAGATACGAGTCATAACAATTATCGCATTCCTTCAATTATTGTTACAAAACAAAACACTTTACTCGCTTTTTCGGAAGGTCGGGAAAAAGGAGATTCCGGCAACATAGATATTTTACTGAAACGCTCATCAGATAACGGAAATACGTGGGAGGAGCAAATTGTTGTATGGAATGACTCTAATAACACATGTGGAAACCCTTGTCCCGTTATAGACCAAAATACAGGTCGAATACTGCTGTTTATGACTTGGAATTCAGGAACCGATCATGAAGCTGATATCATCAGAAAGACAAGTAAAAACACCCGTGTACCCTATATGACGTACTCAGATGATGATGGATTAACTTGGTCACCACCAAAGGATTTATCGGAATCAGGTAAAAATGAAGAATGGGGATGGTACGCTACCGGACCGGGTGTGGGCATTCAGTTGAAGTCGGAAAAATATAAGAATCGGCTCGTCATTCCTTGTAATAACAGTTTTGATGATCCTGAAAATACAAATCGTGATGGATTCGGGTATGGATGTAACGTTCTAATGAGTGATGATGGGGGTACTAATTGGAGAATGAGTGAACTAATTACACCCGAGGTGAACGAAAGTCAAATTATTGAGTTAACCGATGGAACGTTGATGATGAATATGCGCTCGTACAATGAAAAGGCAAGTCGTGCTACTTCTTTCAGTTACGATGGTGGCGAAACTTGGTCCGAAATACACCATGCCCCCCAACTGGTAGAATCTATATGCCAAGGTAGTATTATTCAATATGGAGAATACAACAAAGCAAATATGTATCTTTTCTCCAATCCTTCGGTTCCTTACAATAGAACGCATATGACCATTAAGGCGAGTTTTGATGAATGTAAGACTTGGTCAAATTCCAAACTCATATATTCCGGACCATCGGCATATTCTTGTTTAACCAAATTACCAAATGGAAATGTTGGAATATTCTTTGAATCTGGGGGGAAAAACCCATACGATAAAATGGTATTTGCATCTTTTAATCCAGATGAATTATTTTCACCGGGTTCTCTGATACCACCTGCTCCCACTAATCCGTAATCAACGAACGACCGAGGAAGCGATAAGTACACTAAAAATGCCCGAAAAAGAAAAACCAAGACTTGCTAGATTAACGGCTATTGTAACCCAATTACAATCGAAAAAACTACTTACCGCAACATCCCTTTCCGAAAAATATAAAGTAAGTATCCGAACAATTTATCGGGACATCAGGACCTTGGAGAAATCAGGTATACCGATTGTCACTGAAGAAGGAAAAGGCTATTCTTTGATGGAGGGCTACCAGCTTCCACCCATAATGTTTACGGAAAATGAAGCCAATGCGTTGATTACCGCCGAGCAACTGATTTTAAGGAATAAGGATGCATCCTTTATAGAAAATTATAGCAATGCAATCACGAAAATAAAGTCCGTACTAAAGTCTTCTCAAAAAGAAAAAACGGACTTACTCACACAACGCATACAATTTCGGGTGAACGATGATAACGATAAATCGAGTAATTATCTGATGGCCATTCAAACGGCCATCACAGATTTCAAACTGATCAAAATTGTATATCAATCCTTGCAGAAGAAACGTACAGAACGTACCATCGAACCTTTTGCAATTTACAGTACTCAAGAGAATTGGCTTCTAATCGCTTTTTGTAGATTGCGCAATAACTTTCGGGCGTTTCGCATTGACACTATTCAAAAATTAACGGTTCAAAATGAGACGTTTGAACCGCACAATATGACTCTCGAAAAGTATTTTGAGCTATGTCGCGAAAAATATGCGGATACCCCTGACACACCTTTGACATAAGACCGTTCTATTTTTGCTGTAAATCATAAAAAGCACATTCAATATGAAGACAGTAAACTTAGAGGAGCTACACATTATTGGTATCACAATTCAAACAACGAACAAAGACGGACAATCGGCACATGACATCGGCGCACTTTGGCAAAAGTTTATGTCAGAAAATGTTATGGGCCAGATTCCGAATAAAGTAGACCATGATGTGTATTCCGTGTATACCGATTACGAAGGTGACTATACCCAACCCTACACTACTCTTTTAGGATGCAAAGTGACGTCGTTGGAAGAAATTCCAGATGGCATGGTCGGAAAGTCTTTCGATTCGGCGACCTATGCTCACTTTACGGCAAAGGGCAACTTAGCCGATCACGTGGTCTATGATACATGGGTGAAAATTTGGAATGAAAACCTGGACCGAAAATACATAGGCGATTTTGAAGTCTATGGAGAAAAAGGGCGAGACCCCACAAAGGCTAAAGTAGAAATTTATGTAGGCATTGAATAACCGCTTATGAAAGCATTCGACAGTTTTTATTTTGAAAAAGAAGAGTCGATAAAAAGCTGTCTTTTAGCCTTAAAGGCCATCATTTTGAAATATAACAACAACCTTGAACCGAGATGGTACTATCGGTTGCCCTGTTTTATGTACAAAAATCAGATTTTTTGCTATCTCTGGATCGATAAAAAAACACAATTTCCCTATATCGCCATTGGAAAAGGGATAAAAATCGAGCATCCTGATTTGATTCAAGGAAATAGAACGTTTGTAAAATTGTTGATGATAGACCCGAACAAAGACATCCCTATTGATAAAATCCATCATATTTTCGATTCAACAATGGAGCTTTATTAATAATAGCCCTGAAACCTTTCTACGGCCACAACCAAAATAATCCCCTAAATTTGCACCAATCAAAAAACTGAATGTGCAAGAACCTAAAAAGACCCGAATCAACAAATACCTCAGCGAAGTAGGCTATTGCTCGCGTCGCGCAGCGGACAAGCTTATTGCTCAAGGTCGGGTCACCATCAATGGCTCAGTGCCAGAAATGGGCACAAAGATTACTGAAGGTGATGAAGTACGCGTCGATGGCCAGCCCATTTCCGAGCCTCAAGAAAAACCAGTTTACCTTGCTTTTAACAAACCTGTCGGCATCGTATGTACGACCGATACACGGGTCGAAAAAGACAATATTATTGATTTTATCAAGTATCCCAAACGTATTTTCCCCATCGGCCGATTGGACAAGCCTAGCGAAGGGCTCATATTTCTCACCAACGATGGCGACATCGTCAACAAGATATTACGTGCCCGAAACCATCACGAAAAGGAGTATTTGGCAACTGTCGACAAAGCTATTACGGCGGACTTTCTAATGCAAATGCGCAAGGGTGTCCCAATTCTTGATACCATTACCAGGAAATGTGAAGTGGAGCAAATCGGCAAGTATGAATTCAAAATCATTCTGACCCAAGGCTTGAATCGACAGATTCGTCGTATGTGTGAATATTTGGACTATCGGGTGAAGCGGTTAAAACGAATTCGTATCATGAATGTAAAACTGGATATTCCCGTAGGAAAATGGCGCGATTTGACTGTTGAAGAATTAAATGAAATCAATCGACTTGTGGCTACATCGTCAAAAACACATCCTTAGACCCTATAATTCTGAGTTTTAAAGATAACTGTATTATGTGTTCACTACAAAAAGAGACAGGCGAACATACATCAAATAGTATCTTTGATATTTGGATTTTATTATCATCGTATTCCATTGTTTTGTCTTTCTGGGCATACCACTCTCTTTGTTGCTTTTTTTAAGAAAAAAGGTGGCGGTTTTCCGAACTGCATTATTGCACTATTTACCTTCCTTTTTGCATTCGAACTGTTGAACAATACACTCTCATGGTCTGGAGAAATTAACATTGCCTCCCTCTACAAAGCTTTCAGATCATTTACTGATGATAATCCGTCGAATTGCATCCAACAAATGGAAGCTTCCCGATTTCTAAGAAATATTTTTTGATGTAATACCATTTTGATTGTAAAATGACATAAAGCTGTAAAAGTTTATAACGAGACAGTTTTTCTGCAGATAGATGCTAAATTGAAACTCGTACTCTAGAAATAAAAAGATGTTCCACTTTACGAACATTATCTTTATTGCTTGGAACGGAAATACGGGACTTTCAAGTTTCCCTCACCTGCATTTGGTAGGAGAAAAGAAATAACGTAGACGAATGAATAATTAGCGGCCCCTTTTAAGAATACACGTTCAAACTGAAGAAGTTTGGCGACCGGGACTATTATTATGACTATGAAGTCGATAATTAGTCTAGTGGTTATGAAAAGTGTTAACGAATAATTAAAGTTAAGCATCGTACACTATGAATTTAAAATTTTAACACCTTATTCAACTTGAAATCGTTAACTTAGATAATATGATAAAAACAATTGATATGATACATAAACAAACTCAAAACAAAACAAAATCCATGGCCTTGGCACTATTTATAATGCTGTTTGGTTTGGTAACTGGTACCCAACAAGCTTCTGCCTTTTTTCAAGATGATGTACAGCAGGAGGTTAATTTTGATCAGTACAAAGGTGAAGTAATCGATTCGAATTCCAAAAAACCCCTGATATTCGCCTCTCTTACCTTAAAAGAATCAAATATTAGCACCATTACCAATACAGAAGGTGAATTTTCACTGAAAATCCCTGAAGATGTAGCCGATGCTAATGTTATTGTTTCCTTTTTGGGCTATAAGACCAAAACGATTCCTTTATCGGAGTTTAAAAACGGAAATAACAAAGTATTGATGGAAATCTCTATTACCGAGCTTCCTGAAATAAATGTTAGCGTGCCGAAAGATGCCGAAGCCCTTGTCAAAGAAACGTTGAAAAAGAAAGGGGAAAATTATTTCGACGACCCCACTTTAATGACCGCTTTTTACAGAGAAACTATTAAAAAACGAAAAAGAAATGTATCTCTTTCAGAAGCAGTGGTGAACATCTATAAAACGCCATACACTTCATTGAAAAGAGATGGTGTAAAACTCTATAAGGCTCGAAAAAGCACCGATTACGACAAACTAGATACGATAGCTCTAAAATTACAGGGAGGCC
>RCNE010002205.1_pt1 | contig 10498 bp, 8 predicted proteins | sample 2041361 | NCBI WGS metagenome assembly RCNE01 (sample SAMN09708229, study PRJNA481090) | Marine sediment metagenome, whole genome shotgun sequencing project.
GAGACCGAAGAGAAGGATCGGCCCAAAGAGCTTGGACACTCCCCCGACAATGCCCTCCACCTGCAGTTCCTCTCGTCCCCGGAAATAGCTGAAGACCAGGTTGAGAGACAGACTCAGACCGAAATAGACCAACAACAGGCCCAGGAGATCTGCGGGCCACGGGGTGGCCAATGCGACGAGGTAGAGACACACCAACACCACCGGGAGAAGACCAGCTGCGAAGAGAAAGGCGCGTCGCACCACCGCAGGGTCATCGCGGGCGGTGTACTTGACCACGACCATGTTGAGCGAGAAATCCAGCGCCGGCTGCAGCACAACCAAAAGTACCGTGTACCAAAGGATGAACCGCCCCGTCGCCTCGATGCCCAGCAGACGAGGCAGAACGAGGAAGAAGACAAAGACCGCGGCACGTCCGACGCCGTGGTGCAGCGTGATCCATGCAAGATTGCCGATCATGGGTCGCGCCCCTGCCACACGTAAGATGCGACAAAGAAATAGAACAGGCTCATGAACGTAGCATCGTGTACGAAACAATCGAACATCTGTCCGCCGAGCATGGTGACGAGCACTGCTTCGCCCACCGCGGAGTCCGGCGACCGCGAACGATACAGCTGCACACCGACGAGAAGCGCGAGCCCGAGCCCGACCAGACCGAGTTCTGCCGTGATGTTCAACGCGAGATTGTGGGCGTTGAAACCTCGACGGCCCATGACCCGCGGACCGATCTTGATTTCGAAGACCTCGAGGCCGAGGCCCGAGACCGGGTGGTTCCGGATCTCAACCGCGGCTTCCCTCCACAACTTGTACCGCAGCAACAGCGACAGGCTGGGTTTCGATAGCGAGGGTGTCCACGGTTGCTCTTCGAATCGACTCGGCGACCAGGAGTAGTCCCACAGTCCGGTCTGACGGGCGGACACCGGCAGGATCAAAACGATGGCGATGAAGATGATTCCCAGAACGGCCGCACGCTTCGCCGGCACCATTCGTCGTGCGGCCAACCAGACCAGCGCCCCGAGCAGGGTGAGCCACGAGTTCCGCGAGCCGGACTGGGCAACCTGAGTGAGGAAGACAGCGGTGCAGAACCAGGTGAACGAGCGACCGAGCATCTCCCTTCGGCGGAGCAGTTCGGTCAACACAACCCCCACCGCCATCAACACGCCGAACTGATTCGGCCAGCCCAGAAGCGACGCCACTCTGGGAGTGATCGTCAGTGATCTCTCGGTCCGGAACACTTCAAAGACCGCGCTGCCGGGAAAGATCGCCTCGATGATCCCGAACAGGGCCAGACCCAACAAGAAGGCGTGAACCAGTCTGGTGGCAGTCCACCGTCGCTCGTCATCGGCCACCAGGAGAAGAAACGCCGGCAGGGCCAGGGCGAGCACGTTGTACTTGACCCAATAGTACGAACTGGTCGACGGCATCACGCCGAGCAGCGATGCCGTCAGAGCCCAGGCGGAAAAGGCAAGCAGAGCCACGACCACAGTCTTCTGCCTGGCCCAGACCGTAGGGATCGAGGCCCGGTACAGAATGACAATTCCCAGGGCAGAGAGGGGGATCAGGAGATTCGAAAGCCCCACGCCAAAGATTGGCATCTTCACCTCGGTGCAGAGCGATCCGACGAGAAGGAGGAGGGTCAGCAGATACGGCAATCGCTGTTCCCGAGGATCGATGGTAGAAGCTTCCATTTCCAATGTGCGGCCATTATCCACCATATTCAAAATGGCGCGATGTGTTGACGGTCCCGAAACATGGGCGATAATCAATCGCTGCGTTACACATGGCCAGAATTCTCTACCTGACCCCGCGCTTTCCCCATCCCCTGGACAAGGGCGATAAGCTTCGTGCGTTCCATCAGATCAAGGTCCTCTCCGAAGTCCATGACCTCTGTCTGTGCGCGCTGAGTTACGACCCCGTTTCACGCGAGAGCATGAGAGCCCTCGAACCCTACTGCACGAGAATCGAAATCGTCCCCTTGTCACGGATGTGGTCCGGGCTTCGCATCGCCATCGCGGGTCTTCGAAACGAGCCGTTTCAGGTCGGGTATTTCTCCTCGAGGGTGGCGCGGAAACAGATCCACCGGCTGATCGATGATTTCGCTCCCGACCACCTGATTGCTCAGCTGATCCGAACGGCAAACTACGTCAGAGACGTCCCCGTGACCAAGACCATCGACTACATGGATGCCTTTTCCCGCGGATTGCGCCAACGGGAGGACATGACCTCGCCACCGGTGCGCCTCATCCTGAGTCGCGAGCAACGGGCCGTCCGCGAATACGAGCGAGCGGTCTTCGACGACTTCGACCACCACACGATCATCTCCGACCGGGATCGGCAGTCCATCGACCACGCTGGGCGCAACGCCATTCGTCTGGTACCCAACGGGGTGGATCTCGATGTGTTCGCACCGCAAGATTGCCAGGAGGACACGGATCTCCTCTTTGTCGGCAACATGTCGTACAGCCCGAACATCGGGGCTGCCAAGATCCTGGCGCGCGAGATCCTGCCGAGGGTGCAGAAGACGCGGCCCGGCTGTCGCCTCCTCATTGCGGGCACCACACCGACCCGTTCCGTTCGACGGCTCCAGAACGAGTCAGTGACAGTCACCGGATGGGTTGACGACATCGCCGGGTGCTACGCTCGATCGAGGATCTTCGTCGCCCCCATGATGGCCGCCACCGGGATCCAGAACAAGCTGCTGCAGGCCATGGCAGCGGGAATCCCCTGTGTCACCACAAGTATCGCCAATCAGGCGTTGGGCGCCAATTCGGACGAGGTGATGCTGGCTCAGTCGCCGAGCGAATTCGCCCGCGCCATCGAGGATCTTCTCAGTCATCCAGAAAAGTCACGGGAACTCGGACGACGGGGCCGCGATCTCGTTCTTCGCTCCTTTCAGTGGCGGCAGACGACCCGCCCGCTGCTCCAGATCATCGACCCGACGAGTGGCGTCGACACCGCGACCGACGGTCTTCCGGATCACGAAAGTCAGAAGGGAACCACATGAGCGATCCTCCCGACGCCCTCGACTTCGGTGAGATGCTGCGGTCTCTACTCCGTGGGTGGCGTTGGATCGGCGCCACCTTCGTGGTCGCGCTGCTGGTCACCACCGCGATTGTCTCGTCCATGCCTCCTCGCTTCCAGAGCACCGTGAAACTCCGATTGGCCAGCTCCCACACCCAGCTTCTGACGAGATATGGGCTCCACCTCGGAGTGGGCGACGTGATCCCCCTGCTCATGAGTTCGGTGACTCGACAGACCGCGGCATCCTTTGACTCCTCCCCTGCCGTCGCCGATCAGGATCTGTGGCTGGCCGATCAGGTCACCGCCTTCGGGAACGAGGGCACTATCTTCATCCTCGCCCGCGCCGGGAACCCCGATCTCGCCGCAGCGACCGCCAACGCGGTGGAGACTGCGGCGAGGCAGGTCCGGCGAACGTCGCTCGAACAAGGGCTCCGAGAAACCCTCCTTCGACTCGAGGGTGAACACGCGGATCTGATTGCCGACCTCGAAGAACTTGCTGAGAACACGGATCTTGCCCGGACCACAAACGGCTCGCTCGAAGACACCCTCCACCGCCTTCGCATCGAGAGCGCCATGGACGGAATCATCGCCCTGGAACGAGAATTGGCCCGAGTCCGCGTCGTGATGGCCGATCCGCCCCAAGACTGGCGGGTGGTCGAACAGGCCTCACCGGCACAACACGCGCTCCGGGATCGGGACACGATGAAGGCACTCGCTGCGGTGCTCATTCCCACCATTCTGGCCGCCATCGCCTGGTTGATTCATGACGGTCGGACGCGCCGTAGCTGACGGGCGTCTCCCGCTCCCCCTCGTCGTCGTCACCATCTTGGCGGTCGCTGCGGGTCTCGTCCCCATGATGGTCTTCGGCAACAGAACCGCCCTGCTGGTCGGCACCGCCGGCGTCATCCTCGCGAGCGTCTTCATTGCGATCCGCCACCCCCGGATCTGCTGGCTGCTGGCGGTCGCAAGCCTACCGGTCACCATGGCATGGTCCATCTCGGCATCGGGCGTCAGCATCAGCGTCCCCCTGGAGATCCTGGCCGGGGCCCTGGCGCCCTCGTTGCTCTTGACTCTCTTCCACGACCCGCACTCCATCCGGAGGCTGCTCCTCCATCCCCTATCCATGGCGCTGGGTTTTCAGTTCGCATGGATGACGGGAGCGACCGTGTTCAGCGCGGACCCCGTCGTTTCCGCAAAGGCCCTTGCGGTGCGGGTCGTCTATCTCACGGTCTTCTACATCGGCGGTTTCCTCTTTCTCGACCGGACACGCACAGGGCACGACACGGACCCGCTGCGAATCACGACGATGACCGTTCTCTTCTTGGCGATTCCCACCACGCTTTGGGCTCTCGCGAGCCATGCTCCCTTCGGATTCGCCCGAAAGGAGTCATACGAGATCGCTCAACCTTTCTTCTTGAACCATACGGAGTACGCAACGGTCCTGGTGGTGTGGTTGTGTCTCTCAATGGGTCTGCGCGAAACCGCTCAGAAGCGCCATCGGGCACTGCTCATCCCGCTTGTAATCCTGCTGCTGGCGGCGGTGCTGACCTCCGGCGCCCGCTCTGCTTGGATCGCCCTGGTTGCGGCGTTGGTAACGTTGGTGGTGCTCCGGTTCAGACCCGATCCCTGGAAGACGGCGGCAGTCGCCGCCCTGCTCGGGCTCGCATTTGGCGTTTCAACCGTGGGGTTGAGCAGCCGGTCCCCAGATAATCGAGCGCCGTCCGGTCAGACGATCGCCCAGATCCCTACTCAGGGTTCCCTGTTCGCGCTCGATCTCTTGGGCGACGAATCGAGCACCGAACGCCTCAACCGGTGGCACTCCGCCATCCGGATGCTGCGCGACCGCCCACTCTTCGGTTTTGGGCCGTCGACGTATGAAAGAACGTACGGGACCTACCAACAACACCAACAACTAACCCGGGTGTCGACCTTCAGGGGAGACCGCGGCGGGGCCCACTCCGAGTTCATGACCGTCGCGGCGGAGCAGGGCCTCGGGGGAGTGTTGTCACTCGTTGCCGTGGTGATCCTCGGTCTGCGCAGCGGTGTCCGCTCGGCCCGATACGCCGCCACGTCCAGGGATCACTGGTGGGCGGCCGCCTGGACGGCGGCCTTTGTCGCTCTCGTGGTCAGCAGCTGCTTCAACTCACTGCTCGAGTTGGACAAGACTGCGCCGCTCTTCTGGCTCGCCGCCGCGGTGTTGGTCTCGCTGGACACAAATCAGCGGCTGACCCCCACTCGCAAGTAGCGCCCTCCCAACCCGGCGGAGACCCATTCGACTCGGTCGTCGGACTCCCTCGCTCAGGGTGACATGCAAACGGCAATGCGACGGATTGTGGGGACGAGCGTCCCGCCAAATGGTCGACCAATGGCACGCGAGGCCACCGTCAAAACCTCGGCTTGCGTGACACGCCAGAGGCAACTCGAACGCCACTGAAGGTGGGGTCAACCCCACCCTACATCCGCCCGACCATTCGATGTCCGAAGTAGGGTGGAGCTGGCCCCACATTCAGTGTCATCTCTACCGGATCACCACCACCACGGAGTCGAACGTCCTCCCCGCAAACCGGCGCCCACTCTCCATTGCGATGGCTTCGCGCCATTGCGACTTTTCGTTTTTCTCATGCGATGAAGCGATGGATGAAATGAATGCGATGAAGCTAATACCTAATACCTAATAGCTTTATCTGTGTGATCTGCGGGCTACGATGGTGCGATGAAATCTTGTAACGAGAAACCAGCGTCAAGTATCAGACCACCCCGCGAAAGACCGCCAGGGTCTCCTCGGCCGCCCGCTTCCAGCTGAACTCGCTTGACCGTTCGAGTCCGCGTCGCTCCAGGTCGCTGCGCAGACCCTCATCCGAAACGACCCGGAACACGGCGTCAATCCAGCCATCGAGATCGCCCGGCGGCACGAGTTCCGCCGCCGATCCGGCCACCTCGGGCAACGCGCCGGCATCGGCGGCCACGACGGCGGTGCCGCACGCCATGGCCTCGATGACCGGCAGTCCGAAGCCCTCGTCCAGCGATGGAAAGACAAAGACGGAGGCCGCGCCATAAAGCGCAACCAGCGTTTCGTCATCGACACCTTCCACCACCCTGATCCAGGATGGCGAGACACCCGTCGAAAGTCCTTTTCCCCAGCCCGGCCCACCGGCCAGCACCAGCTGCAAGGGTTCCGCCCGGCCGACATTGAGTCGGTTGAAGACCTCGAGCAGAAAGCCGAGGTTCTTCCTGGGTTCGCGTGTGCCCACCCAGAGCACGAATGGTCTATTAAGGCCGAACTGCCGCCTCACCGCAGCCTGCTGGCCTTCGGTGGACGGCCGGAATCCGGCATCGACACCGTGTCGTACCACCGTGATCCGTTTTGGTTCGATCCGCGTGTGTTCGAGCACATCATCGCGGGTCACCTCGGAAGGCACGAGACACGCCGCCGCTCGCGGCCACCGCCGAGAAAGCCAGTTCCAGGGAAGGCGATAACGCAGGGGAAGCAGCTCGGGCCGTTTCACAAAGGCAAGATCCTGAACGGTGATCACCTGCGGAATCCCGACGCCTCCTGCGATGGATCCATAAGGCGAAAAAAATAGATTGGGTGCTTCTCGGCGAAGGCGTGGCGGCAACTGCCAGAGATCCCAGATCGGTCGAAACAGAGTCTGCCGGGGGCCTCTGACGAGGTGGAACTCAACCCGCAGCGAATCCGTTGGGAAGCGTGCCGATTCGTGATGGGCGAAAAGTACCAATCTCAGCTCGTCGTCCGCGTCCAGGAGGGCGGGTAACAGGCTCTCGAGATAGCGCCGGATCCCGCACGGCGGCTCCGCGAGCGCTCGTGCGTCGATCGCCACGCGCAGCGGGCGGTTCTCCTGCACTGCCGGTGCCGGTTGGTCCGAGGATCTCGTCACCATCTCGTTTAACAATGATCGTGAATGTCGGTTCTTGCAAGAACTTCGACCGCCCGGGGACACCGCCGGGTGCGTCGCGCGGTCCAGCCCCTTGACTTGCTGCCCATCTCGCGCGAACCTTGCGCCCTCGGAGGAATGATGGCAAACGAAGAGCATAAGGTGATCTTTTCCATGGTCCAGGTCTCGAAGACCCACGGCCAGAAGACCGTGTTGCGCGATATCTCGCTCGGCTTTTTCTATGGCGCGAAGATCGGTGTCCTCGGACTCAACGGCGCCGGAAAATCAACCCTGCTCAGGATCATGGCCGGGACCGAGGAGTCGTCCAACGGCGAGATCGTGCGGGCGCCCGGCTATACCGTCGGCATGCTCGAGCAGGAGCCCGAGCTCGAGGCGGGCAAGACCGTGCTCGAAATCGTCTCCGAAGGCGCCGTGGAGGCGACGGCCCTTCTCGAGGAGTACGACGCCCTGGCCGATCGCTTCTCCGAGCCCATGGATGACGATGAGATGCAGAAGGTCCTCGATCGCCAGGCGGAAGTCCAGGACAAGATCGAGGCCATGGGAGCATGGGAGCTCGATTCGCGGCTCGAACTCGCCATGGACGCGCTGCGTTGCCCGCCGCCCGACACCGTGGTCGATGTCCTTTCCGGTGGTGAACGCCGCCGAGTCGCGCTCTGCCGGTTGCTGATCCAACAGCCGGACATCCTCCTCCTCGACGAGCCCACGAACCACCTCGATGCGCTCACGGTGGGTTGGCTCGAGCGTCACCTCAAGGACTACCAGGGCACCGTCATCGCGGTGACCCACGACCGGTACTTCCTCGACAACGTGGCGGGTTGGATCCTCGAACTCGACCGCGGCCACGGGATCCCCTGGAAGGGCAACTACTCATCGTGGCTCGAACAGAAGGAAGAGCGGCTCCGGCAGCAGGAACGCAGCGAGGGCAAGCGACAGAAGACTCTCGAGCGCGAGCTCGAGTGGATCCGGATGGCGCCTCGCGCCCGTCACGCCAAGGGCAAGGCGCGGGTCAGCGCCTATCAGGAGCTGCTGTCGCAGGAGCCCGAGACCCTGGCGCGCGATCTCGAAATCTTCATCCCGCACGGCCCGCGGCTCGGCGGCGTGGTCGTCGAGGCCGAAGGGCTCTCCAAGGGGCACGGCGACCGCCTGCTCTTTGACGATCTGAGTTTCTCGATTCCACCCGGCGCCATTGTCGGAATCATCGGTGGCAACGGCGCCGGCAAGACGACTCTCTTCGAGCTCATCACCGGCACCCAGGAACCCGATACGGGAGCGCTCCGACTCGGCGACACCGTCAAGCTCGGTTATGTCGACCAGAGCCGCTCGACCCTGGACCCCGAAAAATCGGTTTGGGAGGTCATCTCCGGCGGCTCGGAATCGATCTGGCTCGGCCGGGTCGAGGTCAACTCACGCGCCTATGTGGGAAGGTTCAACTTCACCGGTTCGGATCAACAGAAACCCGTCAAACAGCTCTCGGGCGGTGAGCGCAACCGCGTCCACCTGGCGCAGATGCTCAAAGAAGGCGCCAATGTCCTCATGCTCGACGAGCCGACCAATGATCTCGATGTCAACACCCTGCGCGCCCTCGAGGAGGCCATCCTGGCCTTTGCCGGGACGGTGCTGGTGATTTCGCATGACCGCTGGTTCCTCGACCGGGTCGCGACCCACATGCTCGCCTTCGAAGGGGATTCCCATGTCGAATGGTTCCCCGGCCCCTACTCGGACTACCGCGCCGACCGTAAACAACGTCTTGGCGACGAGGCCAACCGGCCGCATCGGGTGACCTATCGGCCTTTGACACGGAGTTGATCAAGCAAGCAGCATCCTGATTCGACCTGGCAGCGTCGCCACCATCGCGCAGCACACCCGAAGATCTAAAGGAATCAACAATGAAAAATCTCTTTTTTGTCGTCGCCCTTCTCACGGTCGCCCTCCCCGCCTTCGCCGGGGTCATCTACGAGGTAGAGAGCACCTATGGCGATACGGCAACCTCGGCGGGCATCGCCGTCGATGGCCTCAAGATGAAGATGAATGTCGCATCCGGCGAAAAGGACTGGAACGGTCACATGATCTTCAACGGTGACGGCCACGAGATGATCGTCGTCGACCACGACAAGAAGACCTACTTCGTCATCGACGAGGAGCAGATGAAGAAACTCGCCGACACCGTCAACCAGGCCATGGCATCAGTGGAGCAGGCGCTCTCCGCTCTGCCCGAGAGCCAGCGGGCAAAGATGGAAAAGATGATGAAGAGCCGCATGCCCGACATGGGCACGCCGCGCGAACGCTCCGAACTCAAAAAGACCGGCGGCAGCGAGAGTGTCAACGGCTTCGACTGCGAGGTCTACGAGGTCTGGCGCAGCGGTGTCCGCGAGCGCGAACTCTGCGTCACCGACTGGGGCAATGTCGCGGGTGGGAACGAGGTCGCCGATGTCTTTTACGAGATGGGCGAGTTCATGACCGAGATGCTCGACAGCCTTCCCAAGATGGGTGGCGGGGGTTCTCTCGGCGATGCGACCTACGAACACATCAAGGAGATGAACGGCTTTCCGGTTCGCACCCGTGAATATGACGACAACGGCAAGCTGTCCGGCCAGTCGAGTCTGGTTTCGTCGAAAGAGGCCGACTTCGAACCCGCCGACTTCGAACCGCCCAAGAAGTACAAACGACAGGACCTCATGAAGGGGATGAAGTAGCGATTCGAGTGGCCGCGGCCAAGGGCCGGGACCGCACACGCTCCTAGTCTGGTGATCGGCGGTCGGCTTCGGCGCGTCGTTCGCCGGTTCGTCGGTCTCGACTGGTCCGCCTTTCCTTCTCCTCCGGCCACCCGGGATCATTCTCGACCCTTCGATCGGCGACCTTGCGTCGGTCCGCCACGCTTCGCCGATCGGCTCCGGATCTTCTCTCGTCCATGGCCGCCTCCTTTGGAACACTGCTTCGAGGTTACCCTGAACAGGGTCGACTCACAAGTCTTTGCCGGCCCTGGCGAGGGACTCTTCCAAACGCGCCACTCGTTCCTCGAGCTCGGCGACCCGATCGGTGAGACCGGACGCCGGGGGCGGAGCTGCAGAGGGCACAAACACCGATGTGAGTTCGTCGGGTTCGCCACCGACCAGGTGCGTCCAGCGCGCCTCTTTCTGGCCGGGTTGTCGGGCAAGGTGGACCACGAGAGGTTCGTCGCCCTCGGTGAGCCCGACAAGGGCGTTCTCGACATCGGCGCTGGAGGTGAACGGGTGCATCCTTTCGGTCCGTGCACGCAGTTCGCCTGGGGTCTGAGGGCCACGCAGCATGAGCACCGTCATCAGCGCCATAGCGGCCGGGGACAACTCCAACTTGCGGTCCAGATTGTGGGTCCACTTCCGGGTCCTGGCGCCCTCTTCCGGCCACACCAGAACCTCGCTCCTCAACCGTGCCAGCACCGAATCGACTTCGGACGCGGTCAGCTGCATCACGGGATCCCGATTGCTCTTCTGGTTGCAGGCCGACGTCAGCGCGTTGAGCGAGAGCGGATAGCCATCTGGGGTTGTCCGTTCCTTCTCGAGCAGACAGCCGAGGACTCGGATCTCGAT
>RCNE010002207.1_pt1 | contig 10489 bp, 11 predicted proteins | sample 2041361 | NCBI WGS metagenome assembly RCNE01 (sample SAMN09708229, study PRJNA481090) | Marine sediment metagenome, whole genome shotgun sequencing project.
GTAAAGCCGTCATAACGACCACCCATGCCGATCACGATATTACGCAGCGCCTGAGCACAGAAATCAATAATCCAGCCAAACTCCACCCGGGTGGGGTCGATATCCAAACGGGCCATTCCCGTCAGACGGGCCAACTGCTCATCATTGTAGTTACGTTCATGCTGCATCCGGGAGGTCATGGCCACCATGCCCAGGTTATGGGCATTCATGATGTCATTGATGTCGCCGGTGAGTCCCAGGGAGAACTCGGTCATGGGGATGAGAAGCGAGTTGCCGCCACCAGCCGCCGTGCCTTTAACGTTCATGGTGGGGCCGCCGGAAGGCTGACGCAAAGCGCCGCCGACGTTTTTGCCGCGCATCCCCAAACCTTCCATCAAACCGCAGGAAGTGGTGCTCTTGCCTTCACCCAACGGCGTCGGAGTAACGGCGGTCACCTCAATGTACTTACCATCCGGTTTGTCTTTCAGACGATCGATAACTTTGAGAAAGTCAATTTTGGAAAGGCGCCCCATGGGGAGCATTTCTTCCTTGGTCAGTCCCAGTTTCTCCCGCCACTCTTCCGGTGTGGGCATGTTCTCTTCCGCTGCTTCGGAAATCTGCCAATCGGCCATTTTTACTGCATCATACGCCATTTGTGAAACCTCCCTTTGGTGATTGATGTTATGCCTTTGCGGCTCTTCAATAAGACCTTATAGAATAAGGATTCATCCTTTTTAATTTGCAACGAATTTCATAGCAGCCCGCTCTCTCTTTCGCAAGATGAAATCGACTGTTACCGCTCATTTAACCGGCCCCGATATTGACCGTCCCCTCAGGACAACGGTTATAACCCCCTAAGGTAACATCCAGTGCGCTTTCAATGGTAAATTCGTTACGGTTTTTTTCACCAAAAAAAGTCACCTTGAGGCTGTAGAGGCTATGCCACGGCCGACCTGCTGCACGCACTTTATTCACATATTCACTTTTGGTATTAACCGGGATCAGAATAATGGTTCGCTGAGCCTCGGTAAAATTACGGGAAAGCGCAATCGTATTTAAGATCCGCCCATCCAAAGGCTGTAAGTCCGGCGGAATAAACGTGCCTCCCTCTCCATCGGGCGATGAAAGTGGAATATATGCCACCGTATAACTGTCAAAACGGTAGGTAGTATCAACACCCTCCGCACCCAGATATTTAAAGGTTACTTGCCCTAGTGTATCGCCAAAAGGTTCGGGGGAAATAGGCCCATCAACGTCTGGATTGGAACTGAGTGTTTGGCATTGACCGTGAACGACATCAATGGTTAAGGTGCCACTATTATCATCAGCACCCACATCCTGAGCCTGGATTTCGACACCGATGTGATCATCCCGATCTGCACCATCAATTGAACCACAGCCGTAAAAAAGTGTCAGGACAAGAAGCATGAGGGGAATTGCCCAGCGACTGAATTTTGCTGTAACCATGAAAAAATTCCCTGACAGTTAAGATCGTGATCATTTTTACAACGTGAAATAGTGCCATGTAGACCCCGGATATGTCAATCATTTCGTGAGTAATGAAAACAGGGAAGCATTGCTTGATCATTCCGGGTTTGATATAGGTGATCATTATGCCGGTTTATGAATATTCAGCTTTAAATCAAAAGGGAAAAACTACCCAAGGGGTCATCAACGCCGACAGCCCCATGACCGCGCGGCAGCAACTGCGGGCCGATATGCTGTTTCCCGTCTCCGTCGAAGAGGTGGCCGACCGCGCCCCGGATCAAGCCTCCTCGCGAACCGCACTGTTTAACTACTTTCAGCGGGTCCGGCCCATGGAATTGGCGGCAGTCACCCGTCAATTGGCGACCTTAACCGGCGCCGGATTTCCCTTGGTGTCGGCCCTTGAAACGCTGATGCCCCAGGCCAAGTCCCGCAGCTTGCAACAGACGTTGGCCAAGGTGAAAGAGCGGGTGGTTGAAGGCGGTACGTTCGCCCAGGCGCTGGAACAGTTTCCCAATACCTTCTCACCCGTATATATTAATATGGTCCGGGCCGGGGAATCTTCGGGTACGCTGGAGCTGATCTTGGAACGCCTTGCCGATATCACCGAGAAACAGGAGGTGTTAAAAACCCGCATCCAGGCCGCACTGGCCTATCCGCTGCTCATGGCCCTGGTTGGGGTGGTAGTGGTCTTTTTTTTACTGACCGCCGTGGTACCCAATATTTTGACCATCTTTTCCGATATGGGTCAGACACTACCCCTGCCAACCCGGATTTTAATGGGTGCCAGCCACTTTTTTAGCCGCTTTTGGCCCCTATTTCTCCTACTACTGGTTGTCGGAGTGACGCTCTATCTGATCTTTAACCGCACACCCAAGGGACGAATGACCTTTGATCGCATGCGCTTAAAGATACCCTTTTTCGGAAATTTGATCCGCCAATTGTCCGCAACCCGTATCTCAAGAACATTAGGTTCGCTGTTGGAAAACGGTGTGCCGATGATGCAGGCCTTGGAAATTGTGCAAAACGTCACAGGCAACGGCGTACTCTCCAAAGCAGTGGCAAGCACGGCCAAAGAGGTGGGCCATGGTAAACCGCTGGGGCTTACCATGGGGCTTCATCCGGTCTTTCCGGCGCTCTTTGTGCAGATGGTCACGGTGGGTGAACAGAGCGGTCAGCTGGAAACCATGTTAGACAAGGTGGCCGATATTTATGAAACCGATGTACAGCAACGTATCATGGCTATTACCGCCATGTTGGAGCCGCTGATGATTCTCTTCATGGGCGTGATCGTTGGTTTTATTGTGCTGTCAGTCTGTCTGCCGATTTTCGAGATGAATCAACTGGTCGGATAATCTATTAATTTTCAATTCAAAACCGAGAGAAAGTTATAAAAAATGAAAAAATGGCCTCTTTTATGTCGACAGGTGCTTCGTCAAAATGAACGAGGATTTACCCTGATCGAACTGATGGTAGTGGTAGTGATTTTAGGCATTTTAGCCGGATTGATCGTTCCGCGGATCATGGATCGGCCGGAACAGGCCAAACGCACCAAAGCCAAAATTCAGATTGAAAGTATCTCCACTGCCTTAAAGCTCTATCAACTGGACAACGGTTTTTACCCATCCACCGAACAGGGCCTGGAAGCATTGGTGGAACAGCCTGACCATGGACGGATCCCCAAACATTGGCGAGGAAAAGGGTATCTTGAAAAAGGAAAAGTCCCGCTGGATCCATGGGAAAACCCCTTTATTTTTATCAGCCCGGGTGAAAATGGTGATTTCGATATTATCGCTTACGGTGCCGACGGCGTGGCCGGGGGTGAGGGAGATAACCAGGATATCCAGAGCTGGGACACGGAGTAATGCGCACTCAGTCAGGATATACCCTGATTGAGCTGGTCGTCGTGGTGGCCATGCTGGGCATGCTACTGGGCTTTGCCGCGCCAAGGGTTGCAGGGCAGCTCTTTACCAGTGATAAGGATGAAGTTGAGCGCTGGTTGAACTCAACAACAGCCAGCTTGCGCGAAAAAGCGCAACAATCTCAAACAACGCTGGTGTTAAGGGTCGATGTGAGTGGCCAGCAGTTTTTTATTGAAACGGAAGGCACCCTCTCCACCGAGACCGAAACGGAACCCAAGGCCGCACTGAAACTCCCGGACAGACTCAACCTCAGCCAAGTACTGCTCGGCCAAGGGAGTATCGCTGTCAATAGTCAGGCGCCCATCCGTTTTTTCCCTGATGGGGCAGCCGATCCGGCTGTTTTGCATATGACCGATAATGATGGTCAGCGATTCGCCTGGGTGATCGAACCCTTTTTAGCCGATATCGCCAAAATGGAGGAGCACGACCAATATGCAGACCATTGGCAATAAACATGGGTTTACCCTGCTGGAGGTGATGGTCTCCCTGGCCATTTTGGGAATCGTGCTGGTTTCCGTATTGACGCTACACTCCCAAACGCTGGAGATGGCCACCGCCACACGTGCCGACCACACTGCCGCTCAAATGGCCCAGGAAGTTTTATACGCTCAGATTGAAGCGGGGATCGACGAAACTCTTGTTCTCTCGGGCGAATTTGAAGAAAAATATCCCGGGTTTAAGTGGGAGGCGAACCAGGAGACGCTGTCACTGGAAGGCGAAGATGAGAGCACCCTCCAATTTGTGCGGGTGGATATCAAGGTTGAAAATCCCTCTGTTTCTTCCAGTTACGCCTTGCGAGGCTACTACTATAAAACCGAATAGCCTGGAAAGCATGTATCCATTCAAACCAATTCGTAACCATTCAGGCTTTACCTTGATCGAGATCCTGATCTCTTTGTTGCTGGTAGGAATCTTGCTGACAACCTTGTTTACCGCGTTTCGGGGATTACTCCATCAGACCGAACCGGTCACCCATCAAACTAAAATGGCCCAAATGGCCACTGTCGCACTCAAGCGGTTTGAGGTGGATCTTTCCCAGGTGGTGGTCTCCATGCCGCCCGCCTACCGCAGACCGCAATTTAATGCCGACCCCGACCCCTATCGGGTTGTCGGACAAAGCGATGCCGCCTTTGGTAAAACCCTTTCCCAACTGCAATTTGCCAGTTTGAGCCATCTCCCGGAAGTGACCGGCCGGAAAAAGGGTGTCGCCCAAATTGTCTACTATGTCAGCGAGACCCAGTCGGAAGAGAAGGTGCTCCGACGCTCGGACCGCCTCTTCCCTTACGGTGAATTTGAACCGCTGCCTAGCGATCCGGTTCTGTGTCGTTATGTGGATGAGTTTGCTGTCTTTTTTAGCGATGCCGAAGGTGAAGAGGTCGAAACTTGGAACTCGGAAGCGGAATCGTCGACTTTTGCCACCCCTCGAGCGATTCGGATTGTTCTGACCCTCAAAGAGACGGATAAAGCGTGGCGCTACGAATCGCGTCACCAACTGCCGACGGTTCGCAAGGCCAAGGAATGATGAAACAGCCCATCTCTATCTCAAGGAGCCGACGACGTAACAACGCGGTTAGCAACGAGCACGGCATTGCCTTGTTAGTGACGTTGTCAATCATGACAATCATGCTGGCCACCGCCTTTACCTTGCATCAAACAGTTTTTTCCCATCTGGTGAGCCAACGCCTCAGCCGAAACAATATCCAACTGGAGGCAATGCTCACCTCCGCCCAACAAGCTGCCATGGCTCTGTTGATTGACGATAAAAAGAAAACTAAAATCGACTCGCTGCAGGAACCGTGGGCCGACCCCACAGTCATTGCCGATACGCTGAAACTGATGACCTTTGAAACGGGACGGCTCAACTATATCATCGAAGATGAACTGAGCCGCATTCAGATCAATGCCCTGGTTCAATACCCCAAAGGGCGGCAGTTGAATCAACGGCAAGCCCTCTTGTGGGCTAAATTTTTGGCCGGGTTCAAATCGGACGACGAAACCCAGCTTGAGGATGTAGAGCCGACCACCATCATCTACTCACTCAAAGATTGGCTCGACTTTGGCGACAATGACGCCATTACCGGGCTGACCGGTGCCGAATCGGATTATTACGAATCTCTTGAGCCACCCTACACCAGCCGCAACGGCCCAATCCAGCATATCAGCGAGTTGATGTTGATCCGTGGAATGAACGAGGCCCTTTACAACGGCTTGGAGAGTCAATTGGGGCTGTCAAGTTATCTCACCGTCCACGGACTATCGGGCAAAAACGATAGTTTTACCTTTACCGGTCGGATTAACTTAAATACCGCTCCCGAGCCGGTCATCAGAGCGCTTCTACCTGAAGAACACGCCGATTTGGCCAAAGCCATTGTTGACTATCGTGATGAGAAAGCCGATGGTCAATTTGTTAACAACATTTCACAGCTAATATGGTATAAGAGTGTACCCGGAGTCGGTGATGTCACCATTCACCCCTCCTTGATCACACCGGCCAGCGATCTTTTCCGCATCCGGATAGCTGCTGAAATAAATGGTCAACAAAAGGGTGTGATGATGATTATTCAGCGGGAACAGGTGTCTGATACCGGCAAGTGGGGGTGTCAAGTGATTCGGCGAGAGAATGATCCTTCCGCTGTCGCTTTGTTAAAGCAGGAAAAGCAAACGGATGAGTAGTTCCATTATCGGTATTGATATTCGTCATGGTGCGGTTCACATCGCATCCGTCGACGCACGACTGGGCGGCAAAACCGTCACGGCTTGCGCCTCGGTACCGCTGAACACGCAGGATGACCTGGCTCCGGTCCTGACTGCGGCATTGGCACCGCTTGCCGAAATCTTTAATTTTGCCAATACCACCTGCGCGGTGACGCTCCCTCCCAACCATGCCTATTATCGCAACCTTAAACTCCCCATCGGGAAAAAGGAGAAGATTCGCCAAATCCTCCCCTTTGAACTGGAATCATCCCTGGCCACGCCGGTGGACAGTTTACAGATTGACTTTCATGTAAGCCCTCATCCAACACCCAACGGTCAGTATCCCATCGTGACAGTCGCGGTGGAGGATGAAGCGTTGACGGTATTTAAAACAGCGCTGGAAGAAGCGGGCATCAAGGACAACAGCATTACCATCGGTGCATGGCCGTTGGCATACTGGCTGGCCCAAAATTGCCCACCGGATCAAAGCTGTCTACTGCTTGATGCCGACCCACCCTTTTGGACCCTTTACCATCTGGCCCCCAAGGAAATTAAATGGGTTCGCGGGTTTCGGCTGCCTCAACATCCAGACAAGCTGCAACAACAGATTGCACGCGAGGTGCAGGCAACCTGGACCGCCTGTCAGGCCCAGGAGCTAGTGCCTTTGATTCAGCCTGATCGTCTCTACTTGAACAGCCTTGATCCCGGTCTGCTGGGTGAGACCATTGCGCTAACACCCACTCAAAACTGTCCGGTCATGCCGATTCAAAGCGATCAGATCCTCAAGAGTGACACCTATCCCCAAGATTGGCAGCCGGTAGAGATGAATAATGCTTTGGCCCTGGCCCTTTCCCAACACCAAGGCGCGCCACTCATCGAATTTGGCTCCCGCGGTTGGAAATTTGACCGTTTCTTAGAAAAACAGCGGCCGCGGCTTATCCAATTGGCCGCACTAACCGGAATTGTTTTGCTGTTGGCCATTGGCAACTTGTGGGTTGAAAATCACTTTGCTAAACGACAGCTCAGTCATTTGGATCAACAGATTGAAAATCATTTCACATCCAGCTTTCCTGATGTAAAAAAGGTGGTAGCGCCCCATCGCCAAATGGTGTCTAAAGTAGCGGAGCTGAAAAAAGAGTTGGGTCAAAACCAAACCGTCGGCCGGAACGTTCGAGTGGTCGACATTTTGTACAGTATTAGTGAAGCCCTCCCCTCACCGTTAAAGGTACGCTTTAGTTCCACCGCCATCGGACCGGAAATGATGACCCTTGACGGTAAGGCCGACAGTTTTAAAACCGTTGATCAAGTGAAAGAGCACCTGGATAACATCCCCTGGGTACGGACGGCAACCATCGCAGCGGCAAAAATGAACCGGTCAGGCAAAGAGGTCAATTTTAAATTACGACTAAATTTTAACACCAAAGCTTCCTGAAACTTTTGTGGTTTATGTAGATATGGGTATTCAAATCAATCAGCGTGAGAAAACAGGCCTTATTATCGCGGGTATTGCGTTGCTGCTTTTTGGGCTGTGGCAATGGGGCCTATCCCCATTCCTGGACCGGTTGGATCAACGCAGTCGGCAAGTGGCCGCCAAAGAAAAAACGGTTGCTGAAATGGCGACGTTAAAGGCGGAGTATCAGCAGCTAAAACAGCACTCCGATCAGTTGCGAACAAAAGTCGGCCAGCGGGATCCCAATTTTTCCTTATACGCCTTTTTAGATAGCCTTTCGGGAGAGGCCGGCCTGAAAAGCAACATCGATTACATGAAACCGTCCAGACGTGTGGAATCGGACAATGGACTGAATGTTTCCGCAGTGGAATTGAAGTTTTTGGCCATTACCCTGGAACAGTTGACCAATTATCTGAAACTTGTTGAACTTAACGATCTATTGATATCCATCCAGCGGGCCGCCTTGGTCCCATCGGGCAAAACCGAAGGTCTGCTGGATGCAACCCTGATGGTGGAGACCTACGAAACCTCATGAAACGGTGGCTTGGATATATCCTTTTCGGCTTAGGGGCTATCGCTGTTTTTCTCTACCTGCTCTTTCCGGCCAAGAGCGTCAAGGCCTATATCGCCGACCAAATACGCCAATTCGACCCCCAGTTAAGGCTGACTGCCGAGGATCCCGTTTTACGGTTGCCGCCTGGCATCAAGTTGCGCGACGCGGATATTCACTTTGACAAAACACCGTTTTTCCGATGGGAGAGTCTCTCATTTTTCCCTCGTATCCAAACGCTATTTGCCGATCAGCAGAAATTTCGCTACCAGGGCCGCGCCTACCAAGGCGAAGCCGCAGGCGACCTTTTCTTGGCAAAGGAAGAGAAATGGCGTATTAAAGGAGCCGGGGAAGGGTTTCAGGCAGAGTTGATGCCACTAGCGGCCCTGGTGCCACAAGGATCGCTCACGGGAACGGTTGCGGGACAGTACGATTTTACGCTTGATCAACAAGGGACGCTGAACCTAACCATTGCCAACGGATCATTTACCCTGAGCGAACCGTTGTTGGAAATTGAGGTGATCAATTTTGATCAATTAACACTGGACGCAGTGATTGAGCAGGACCAAATGCGGATTAAAACAGTGCAAATGAGCGGCCCGGAAATCAACGGCGATCTGACCGGCCAAGTCATTCTAAAAAGCCCTCTAAATGATAGTCTCTTAAATTTGACAGGAACGATCAAACCCCATCCGCTTTTTTTAGCCAATCTGCGGAAAAAATTGCCTCCTGGGTTATTATCCGACCAGATTGCCCAAAAAGGGGTCTTATTTAAAATTAACGGAACCGTTAAATTACCTGAAGTTTCATTTTAATCGAATAGACCATGCGAATTGCCACCATCATACTCTCTTTAGTTCTCATTACGGCCGCCGCCTTTTTATCAGTCAAAGGCTTTTACCGTGTTACCGAAGAACGGTTACGGGTGGAGCAAGTTCCAGTGGATGTCGGCGAGACACCGGATGGCGCGAGTGTCAGCACAGTTAGTACCGTCAAAAATTACGCCCAGATCGCAAAACGCAATCTCTTTGACACCCAAAAAAAGCAACCTGTTGTCAAGCCGAAAAAGAGCGAAGCGCCTAAGGTGACGCGTCTACAGTTAAAACTTTGGGGAACCATTGACGGATCGGGAAGTCAGCGGGCCGCCATCATTGAAGATGGTAAAACCCGCAAACAGCTACTGTTACGTGAGGGTGATAAGATTCAAACAGCCGTGGTGAAGGAAATTTCACGGGGTGAGGTACTTTTAGCCGTCAATGGTAAAAATGAGGTTCTGCTCATTGAAAAGCCTGCCGGAGCGAAAAGGGGTGCCAAGGGCGGCGCTAAAGGCGGCGGTGATCATCCCGGCCTGCCACCACCGGAATTGGTACCAGAGGCTGAGATTGAACCGGATGGTGAATTAGTTTCCATTGATCGCGAGACGGTTCAGTCGGCTATGCAAAATGTCAATGAACTGATGAGACAGGCCCGGGTGCGTCCCCACTTTACCAACGGCAAGCCCGACGGGCTCCGGCTCAGCGCCGTTCGGCCCGACTCTCTATTTCGTAAAATCGGTTTGCGAACCGGTGATATCATCACGGGTGTCAATGGCGATCCAATTGAATCGGTGGATGATGCTTTACGTTTTTACACCAGCTTGAAGGATGCCGATGATGTGGCCCTGCAACTGCGGCGCGGCGGCGTTGAACGATCCATAAATTACCGGGTTGAATAATATCACCACTTATTATACATATTGAAATTATTATATAAAATGGCAACTTAAATGATGATGACTCAGCCTTTACATGTGAAAATTGTAACCTCAACACTTGCGCTCTTAATACTGGTCAGCATTTTATTGCTGCCCACACCCGGCATTGCCCAATCTGCTGCTGATTCGGATGACCAATATGTCGCCATCGATTTTAACAACGTTGACATTTCCGTTTTCATTAAATTTATCAGTGAGTTGACCGGCAGGAATTTTTTAGTGGACCCGCGAATTAAAGGCAAGGTGACCATTAATTCGCCCTCTAAAATCACCGTGGATGAAGCCTACCGGGTTTTTGAATCGGTTTTGGAATTAAACGGTTTTACCACGATTCCCGGTGACAACATCACCAAAATCATCCCCTCGGCCGTGGCCCGCTCTTCCAATCTGGAAACCATTTTAGATCCGGAAGTGACCGCGCCCACTTCTGAACGGAGCGTCACCAAAATCATTCAAATGCGCTATGCCGATGCCAATGAGATCCGCCGGCTGATCACCCCTCTGGTTGCCAAAACCAGTGTCATATTGGCCTATGCTCAAACCAATGCCCTCATCATTACCGATAGTGCCGCCAATATCCAACGGCTGGAAAGAATTATCGCAGCCATAGACCGCCCTGGGGTGGGTCAACAGATCACCATTATTCCCCTGCTCCA
>RCNE010004807.1_pt1 | contig 10488 bp, 8 predicted proteins | sample 2041361 | NCBI WGS metagenome assembly RCNE01 (sample SAMN09708229, study PRJNA481090) | Marine sediment metagenome, whole genome shotgun sequencing project.
TCCGACATGGTGACGGGCAGCATAGTAATCTCGCTTGACTACTTCAAGCGCGTGATCGCCGGTCTGCGCGGCCTGGTGGGCGGTCGCATCAAGACCTACGAGCCACTGCTTGAGCGCGCACGCCGGGAGGCGTTGCTGCGCATGTCAGAGTCGGCACGCGCACAGGGCTTTGATGCCGTTTTCAATGTCCGCCTTGAGACTTCGCGCCTTGCGAATGCCGGCAGGGACGGCAAGGGCACGGCGGGTGTTGAGATGCTCGCCTTCGGTACCGCCGTGAAGTTCTCCAGCCGATTCGGATAGGCAAAACGTGCGGTATGTTCCAAAGAAGGTTCGGGAAGGCATTAACGTCAGCGACGTTCATCCACTCGTCGAAGCCAGTACCCTCATAGTCGGCCTGACCGCTATCTTTGCTTTCATTGCTCTGGCACTGATTTTCATCATCGAGTTGGCGCTGTATTTCGTGCCGGCAGAGCGCGAGGCCAAGCTGTTTGCCGACTGGCTGCCCGAGGACCTGATCACAATTGCCCCTGCCGATGACAGGCTTCATGAGACGCAGCTGTTGCTGGACCGACTCACCGCACATTGGGCAGACAGTCCGTACGCGTTTCGCGTAGAGGTTGAAGATTCAGACGTTGCCAACGCGATGGCGTTGCCGGGCGGCCTGATCGTCGTCACACAGGGGCTGCTTGATATGGTCGAGTCCGAAAACGAACTGGCTTTCGTGCTTGGTCACGAGCTCGGTCATTTCAAGAATCGGGATCATCTTCGTGCGTTGGGTCGCGGACTCGTAATCTCGTTGTTTTTTACGGCTGTCACGGGTGGCGATGTCTCCGGTATCGGAATTAATGTTGCCGACATCACGCTACGCGGCTTCAGTCGCAAACAGGAATCACGCGCCGATGAATTCGGGCTCGCCGTCGTGTACGCCGAGTACGGCCATGTCAATGAAGCCTGGCGACTGTTCCAGCGCTGGGACAGCGGGGACAAGAAGTTCATCGATATTGGAAACTACCTGTCGACCCACCCGCGCTCTGGTGATCGGGTGGCAGAGCTTATGGAGCTCTCTGCGCAGCAGGGCTGGCGTACTGACGGTCCGATTGCGCCCTTAGCCTGGTAAGAAATGAACGGGTAAAAAAAGCCGCCGCCTTGCGGCGGCGGCATGAGCCAGTGGATAAGACGTCCAGTGGATAAGACGTGCGGGGAGGGGGCCTCATCCGGTCATTACGGCTCCAATAGATAGACGCCGATCTTGTAGGCCGTGAACACGTTAGTGTTGACGTCATACTTGCCGCGAGCGTGCATCGAGCGGGCCCGGTTGCCGCCCGTGAGGCTCGTACCAAGATCGTTAGCGAAGTCGCCGAAGTTCGAATACATGCGGATGCTGTCAGCGGACTTGATGTAGAACGCCAACCGATCACTCTCGCGCGGCACAATCGTCGTATCGGAATCGAGTGTAGTGAGATCAATCAGGACGGGGCCCTGCTTGATGTAGTGGCGCTGGTCGATGTCCGGGTTCTGGTTGAACAAAACCAGGCCGTCTGCAGTGACGCTGGTGAAAGGCTCCGCCGTTCCTTCGGCACCCCAGCCAACACCCAGCGCGCTCCGAACGTCGGTGTAGTCGATAACCGTACGGCCCTTGAAGTCGGGCGGCGCTGCGCCAAACGCTGTCGGGAAGCCGTGAGCGACAATCGGTTTGCCGGTGGCGAAATTAGCCAGTGTCAGGCTGCCGGTAGCGACTTCGTAGTTGTCCGGATCTGCGTTGTCCTCGGGGAAGACGCCGGTGCCACTAAAGTCGAAGATCTCTGCGCGGCGACGGTCGATCGCATACAACGTGATGTCGGTCTGGCCGGGAACGACCGTGTTAACGATGCCCGACAGCCGAGTTACGTGCATTCGTACCGCGCCCTGGGTCGCATCGAATAGTATCTGCGGCGCGAGCGCGTCTGTCGTTGGCGTCGGCTGGTTGCCGCGAATCGTCACGCGCTGGCCGATCGAGATTGCGTCGATGGTTAGATCGGAAGCACGGTAGCCGTCTCTAAATACCTTCGTGTCCGGGCCGATTTCGACTACGACATCATCGTGGAAATGCGTACGACGGTCGGAAGGGACTATCGTCGCGCCACGAACTGTCAGGGTGTTGCCGTCACGCTTGATCACATTGCCGATCACTGCGTCGCGGTCGATACCGGGCACGCTCGAGCCGGCGAGTACGATATCGGCGTTAAATTGGCGTTCCGCAACAGTCAGTGTGCCTTTGGCGACAGTGGGCGTACCCGTGCCGGCGGCGTCCAGGGCTCGCAGTCCATCTGTGCCGACATACACGACCTCATCAACTTCAAATTCGGTGTCGTCAGTGACATGCACTTTGATGCGGCCGAAGTCGCCAGCACGGTCATGGAACGGGCGCAGCGCGACGGTGTAGGTCATCGCATCCAGGCTGACTTCGATCAGCGGCCCCCGGACCCGTATTTCCTTTTCGTCAACGGGTGCAACCTCTGCGAGAATGAACTGCTCGGAAATCGCCTCGGCTGGCGTCGGAACGATGTCGACGGTGTGAGAGGCGCCCAGATCAAAGTCCAGCTGCAACAGCGCCGAAAGGCCTTTTCTCACGGTCAGCTGCTCGCGATTCGACAAGCGAATCTTCAATTCGGTTCGCGTCATCGTATTGCCATCAAGATCTTTGACGACGGCGGCTTTCGACGCGCCGTCCGCTTCGACATAAACTTCAGCGTCCCCGTAATCCAGCGTTATCGTGCCGGCGACATAAGTGGCCGGCGGCACCGTGGCTACGGTTACGAGCTCCGTCAGGTCAACGTAGTCGGAAAAATTGATACGCGTTTGTCGCGGCATGGTCTCCACGACGCGACCATTCGCGGTTTCGAGCTTCAGCGACAGCACGTCGACGGTGTAATTCAGGAAGTCACCGTCGGCATCGGTTAACGCCACGAGTACTGTGCCGCATTCAGCCGCCGTGGCCGGATCATTCGGATCGCACGTGGCGGTGTCGGCAGGGTTCTGTTCTGCTACGGAACCGCCGCCGCCGCAAGCGGCGAGCAATACGGATGCCACCAGCAACGTAAAGTAAAAAAGTAACGTCCTTGTGCCTGCTGGTGGTTGCAGGGCCTTGCTCGCAATTTTCATAGGGATCTCCATGGGTGCATACTCTTGGGTGCGTACTGGGGTGTTCAGTGCAATAACGGCGTCGATCGAAAAAGGTTGACCTGAACCGGTCGATTCACCTTATGTAAACAGCCTGAAAACCCGGAGAAGACAAAAAAGCTGGCAACTTATAGTGTGTTCCTTCGGCATCATGTCAGTATAATCCCCGTAATGCCGAATCCGCCTGAAACCGAAAGCACGACGGGAATCCGACACCGCCGACCGCGGGCCGGAGAGCGGAACCGCGGTGCCGTCGACGCCTTGCAGACCAAGATTGCGGTCAGTATTCAGAGCCTCGATACCCTCAACTACCTTGAGCAACTGCAAGCTATTACCGACGAGCTGCCAGAGGCGACCGGGGCGGATGCGTTTATCGCGTTATTCAGCGACGATGGCGCGACGATCGAGACATTGCTGGCCACCTGCAGCGGCTTTGCGCGCTGTAACCCGGCCATGCTGCTTGACGAGAAAATGGAGGACTGGCCCTGGTTGCGACAGCGCCTCGGGCATCTGCGCGTTATCGAGGTTGCCGATACTGTGCGTGGGCCGCAAGCAGCGAAAGACGAGCTCGAGCGGCTGAATGAACTTCACATTGGCGCGGCGCTGATTTCCGGCTTTTCGGTACGCGGTGAGATTGCCGGCTTTCTGGGTATTGCGAATGAACGCGCGGTTGACGGTTGGGATGCGAATCTGCATCTGCTGATGAAGCTGTTTGGCTCGTCACTGGCCGTCGGGCTGGAGCGCGTGCATGACAAACAGATGCTGGCGGAACTGGAAGAAAGAAACTCGCTGATTGCAATGACGGCGAACGACGGCATTTGGGATTTTGATGGCGAGACGAAACACATCAAGCTGTCGCCCCGCTGGAAAGTAATGCTCGGCTATGACACCGAGGATGAAGACGTCATGCTCGACTGGTATCGCCTCGTGCACCCGGATGACATGGCGCGCGTGCAGCGACGCATGCGGGGACACCTTGAAGGCACGGCGCCGTTTTTCGAGTCAGTGCATCGCATGAAACACCAGAGCGGCGACTGGCGCTGGATGCAGAGCCGAGCCAAGGCTATCGTTGATGAAAATGGCCGCTTACTGCGCTTGCTCGGCGTGGAAGTCGATATTACCGAGCGCAAGCTGTACGAGGATGCGCTGTTTCGCGAAAAAGAGAGTGCGCAGATCACGCTGCAATCCATCGGCGATGGTGTCATCACAACGGATGCCAATTCCAACGTCGAATATGTGAACCCGATCGCAGAAGAACTGACGGGCTGGAAAGTCGATGATGCCAGCGGTCGACCGATCGATGAGATTTTTCGCGGCTTTCATGAGGAAACCTGCGAGCCCCTCGAGAATCCGCTGGCCGTTGCCATTCGGCGCGATCGCTCGATCAAATCAGTGCGGCCAACGTTGCTGATTCGTCGCGACGGCAACGAGCTGTATATTGAAAGCACGGCATCGCCAATCCGCGACGGCAAAGGTAGTGTCGTTGGCGGTGTGCTCGTATTCCATGACGTCAGCGAATCGCGGGACCTGAATCGTCGTCTGAGCTACCACGCCAGCCACGACATTTTGACTGGCCTCGTCAACCGCCGCGAATTCGAGAACCGTGTCGAGCGGGCGCTCAAAAGTGCCCGGGCCCGCGAGACCTCCTACGCGCTACTTTATCTCGACCTCGATCAATTCAAAATGGTCAACGACTCCTGCGGCCATAGCGCCGGCGACGCATTGCTTGGACAGCTCGGCGCGCTGCTGAAGTCGAAGATCCGCTGGCGCGACACGCTGGCCCGGCTCGGTGGTGACGAGTTTGGCGTACTGCTTGAGAGCTGCAGCCTTGAAGACGCGATGAACACGGCCGAAACACTGCGCATGGCCATCGGTGAGTACAAGTTCCTGTGGGAGGAACGTAGTTTCAGACTGGGCGTGAGCGTTGGTGTCGTCCCGATAACAGCCGAGAATGAAGACGTCGCGGCACTGCTGACCGCGGCCGACAGCGCTTGCGCTGCTGCCAAGGAGGCAGGCCGTAACCGCATTCACAGCTTCCAGGAGAACGACATCGACCTGATGCGTCGACGTCGTGAGATGCAGTGGGCCGCACGGATCAACAACGCCCTGGAAGAAGATCGCTTCGAGCTTTTCCGCCAGACGATTCGGCCATTGCAGGCCGAAGAGCAGGGCGCGCACTACGAGATTCTGCTGCGCATGCGCGACGAAAATGGCGGCATCATCTCGCCGGGTCTGTTCATTGAAGCCGCTGAGCGCTACGGCATCACGCCGAACATCGACCGCTGGGTGATTCGTAGCGCGTTTCGCTGGCTGGTGTCGGAGGCCGACGAGCGTGAGCGCCTCGCACTCTGTTCCATCAATCTGTCTGGTCAAAGTCTCGGCGACGAGAAGTTCCTGCCGTTCGTCGTCGATCAGTTCCAGATGAGCGGCATCGATGCGACCAAGATCTGTTTCGAGATTACCGAGACCGCGGCCATTGCCAGCTACGCACAGGCTAATCGCTTCATCAACGCGCTGAAGGAGCTCGGTTGCAAGTTTGCGCTGGATGATTTCGGTACCGGCCTGTCGTCGTTCGGTTATCTGAAACACTTCCCGGTTGACTTCCTCAAGATCGACGGCAGCTTCGTGAAAGAAATATTGCATGATCCGATCGATCGCGAAATGGTGCGGTCCATTAATGAGATCGGTCATCTGACCGGTAAGCAGACGATCGCCGAGTTTGCGGAAAACGAGGAGATCATCACGATGCTACGCGGGATGGGCGTCGACTATGCCCAGGGCTACGGTGTCTCCGAGCCGAAACGCGTCACCCGGGCGGTTGCCTGAGTTCGTGAGACCAAGAGTCCGCGAGTCTGACGGCAATCAGTCGATTCTGAATAACAGTGACAGGTCGACCGCCTGCACATTCTTCGTGAGCGCGCCTGTCGACAGGTAAGTCACACCGGTCTCCGCCACTGCTCGAGCCGACTCGAGCGTGATATTTCCCGAAGCTTCCAGCTCAGCGGCAACATAGCCGTAGCTGCTGTTTGTCTCAACCGCGCGACGCAGTTCATCCAGTGAAAAATTGTCGAGCAGGATTCGCTGCGCACCTGCGTCCAGCGCCGCAATCAGGCCATCATGATCTTCGACTTCAATCTCAATCAAAATGTCGTCGCCGATATCGCCGGCTTTTTGCAGCGCAGTGGCTATGTCGCCAGCACTCTTGATGTGGTTTTCCTTGATCAGGACCGCATCAAAAAGTCCGATCCGATGGTTCTTCCCGCCGCCACAGGTGACCGCGTATTTTTGTGCAAGTCTGAGGCCGGGGAGCGTCTTGCGAGTATCCAGTATCGTCGCACCGGTACCTGCGATGGCTTGCACGAACGCTGCTGTGACAGTGGCACCAGCCGACAGGGTTTGCAGGAAGTTCAATGCGGTACGCTCGCCTGTCAGCAACGCGCGTGCCGGCCCCACGAGCTTGCAGATAACATCGTCGGTGTCGGCCGACTGCCCATCGCCGATATACCAGTCGATGATGACCCGCTCATCGAGTTGCGCGAACACCTCATCGACCCACGGCTGGCCCGCAACGATGATCGGTTCTCGCGTGAAGATTGTTGCGCCGACCACGGCGTCGGCGTCTATCAGCGCGGCGGTCAGATCGCCATTGCCGACGTCCTCAGCCAGCGCCTGTGCGACGGTTGGCCCGATCGATTGTTTGGTGCGGTCCGTGACCTTCATTGGGATCTCACAATAAAAGAAGCCCGACGCAGCGGCCGGGCCTCGAAAAGAAATCTACTGGTTGTAGTTACATGATCCAGCCATGGCCGGCACCCACCATGCTCATGATCATCGGAATGGACATCAGTGTGTTGGAGCGCGACGCCAGGAACGCCGTGTTCTTCGCTTTCGCCACTTCGTCGGCAGTGGCTTCGACCATACCCAGCACTTTTTTCTGGTTGGGCCAGATCAACACCCAGACGTTGAACAGCATGATCGTGCCGAGCCAGGCGCCAACACCAATGGTCATCGCATACTGATTGACCGGGTCGGAATTCAGGCCGAGCATGAATGCCGTGAGGAACTCGACCTTCGGTGTGTGGAGCAGGAATGCTGCACCGGTAAGCCAGGTTGCCAGTGCGCCCCAGCGAAACCACCACAACGCCCGCGGAGCGACGTATTTGGCAATGCCGGCACCACCAGGCCCGCCTTCATCACCGGCAGCCTCACCGAGAGCAGGAACCTGCACGAAGTTAAAGTAATACAGCAGACCGATCCACGTAATGCCCGACAAAACATGCAGCCAGATTATGATGGACGTACCAGGCTGCCCCACCGGGTGATTGCCTTTGGTGACCAGCATGATAATGATGGCCAGTACGAAGCCGGCAATGATTGTGCCGCCAATGCTCTTCAAGGGATTCATCGATAGTTTCTCCGCGCCTTTTTTGGTTGGCGGTATTATAGGGACTGCGGCTTTGAAAAGTGAGTGTTTTTCAGCGTTGTATGGCCCGCCTTTAGTAGCGATAAAAATTTTAGAAAGACATCGTAACTAATTGATAGTTAAAATAATGAATGATACCCAGAACAGCCAAAGTAACGACAGATCGGGCAGGCCACTATCGCCGTGTATTTTGATCTGCACGTTGGACGACGCACAGCGTTGCCTTGGTTGTGGACGCACGCTGCAGCAGATTTCCGGCTGGGCGCTGATGAGTGCGGAAGAACAGTGGGCGGTGATCGACGAATTAGCGGCACATGAGACGAAAGATTGACGGTACAATCCGCGGATCATTTTGGAGAGTGGCAATGCGAATTCTCATTTTAGTTTCATGTTTTCTGATGCTGTCTGGCTGTACGGCACTGATGGTGGGCGGCGCCGCGGTTGGCGGTTACCAGATTGGCAAAGACGAGCGTCCGGCCGGCGTCGTCGCATCGGACTCCGCTATCACCACCAAGATCAAGGGAAAGTACGCGGCCGACTCGGTCGTGAGCGTATTCGGCATCGGCGTTCGCACCTACGAGGGCACGGTGACGCTGACCGGTACCGTAGGCAGCTATATCGCGAGGGACCAGGCTGAGTCCATCGCGAAGGGAACGAAGGGCGTGAAGGCGGTCAATAATCTCATCGAGGTTGCGGACCGCAGCGCTTCCAATTAAGCCGCACGTATTGAATTAATAGTCGGCGACTCCATCTAATGCAGTCGCATCACAACAGGTAAATAATGTGGACGTAAAATCTAAAATCGAAGAGCAACTCAAGTCGCACGATGTCCTTCTGTACATGAAAGGCTCGCCGGACTTTCCGCAATGCGGTTTCTCGGGACAGGCCGTTGCAGCCCTGAACTCCATCGGCAAGCCGTATTCCTTCGTCAATATTTTTGAAGACCCGGACGTCCGCGAAGGCTTGAAAGAGTACTCTAACTGGCCGACGTTCCCGCAACTCTATGTCAAAGGCGAGTTGATCGGCGGTTCCGACATCATGATGGAAATGTACAACTCTGGCGAGCTGCAGAAACTACTCGAGGAGTAAATGCCAAACCACGCCTCAGCGCTGTGGAGGCGCGTTTCTAAAGCTCGTCTCAAAAATGCTCCGGAAGCGATTAACAATCTCGCAAAACAGATTGGCCGTCATCTCCGCGTCGTAAGAAGCTGAGTGGGCTTGCGACTCGTCCCATTCCAGCCCTGATGCGAGCACCGCGCGCGCCAACACGGTCTGGCCAAATGCGACGCCGCACAGGGTCGCGGTATCGAAGCAACTGAATGGGTGGAATGGGTTGCGTTTGATGGCGGAGCGCGCCACCGCTTGATTCATAAAGCCGAGGTCAAAATGAGCGTTGTGTCCAACCAACACGGCGCGGGTGCAGCGTTGCTCATTTACCGAGCGGCGGATTTCCCGAAATATTCGCTGCAGGGCGTCGCGCTCGTCGATCGCAGGGCGTAGCGGGTGATGTGGATCGATGCCGTTCACGGCGAGCGATGCCGGCTCCATGTTTGCCCCTTCAAACGGCTTCACATGGTATTGAATAGTTTCGTCGCGTCTTAAGTACCCGTCTGGATCGATCGTCAGCAGCACAACGGCGACTTCGAGCAACGCATCCGTTGCGGAATTAAATCCGCCGGTCTCGACGTCGACCACCACGGGCAGAAAACTGCGGAAGCGGTCTGCCATTCCAATTGTGTCGCAAATTGTGTCGGTCACTTAGTGGTTCGCCTTGAACAGGTTCTCGTCAAGTACGACGCTCAGGGTGTAGCGGACGCCGAATCCTGTAAATTTGGAATCCACATGAGCGAGGCCGCCTTCGTATTCGGCTGCACTCAGGTCCATGTGAACCCAGGGCGTGTCATTTTCGACGAACTCGGCAAGAAAACTGGCCGCCAGAATATGATCACCGGGGGCCTTGGGGGAGCACTGCATCAAATCAGCTGTCGGACTGCTGAGGTCGGCAAGAAATTCCTTACCGATCGGAAATGGCCACACGCGTTCTCCACAGCGCTCGCCGGTCTCCTGCAGGCGGGCGTGCAGATCGACCCGGTTTGTAAATACGCCCGAATAACGTTTGGTGATCGCGCTTATGCAAGCACCCGTCAACGTCGCGTAATCAAGCATCAGCCCCGGTTTGTCGCGGCTGGCGAGTACCAGCGTGTCGGCCAGCGCCATGCGTCCTTCGGCATCGGTGTGGATCGTCTGGATGGTCTTGCCGTTCGCCGCCGTGACGACATCCTGCGATTTGTAGGCTTTCGGTCCCGTGCGGTTTTCCGTTAACGCGAGCCAGCAGTCAACAGCGATGGGTAACTGCAACTCGCTGATAGCAAGAAATGCGCCGAGCGCGACTGCGCTACCTTGCATGTCACCGTGCATATCCAGCATTGATGCGAACGGTTTGAGATTCGTGCCGCCGGTATCAAAAATAATGCCTTTGCCAACCAGGCTGAGATCCGGCTTGGCATCCTTGGCCGCGGGTCGATAGCTGAGCTTGACGATCGCGGCGCTGTCGTCCTCGTTGCCCTGAGCAACCGCCAGAAACGCCCCGGCATTCAGCAACTCCAGGTCCTTCTGGCCGAATCGTTTGAACTGCCAGCCACGCTCCTTCGCCATGCGCCGCACGAGTGCCGTGTAGTTTTTCGCATCCAGCATGTTAGGCGGCTGTGTGGCCAACCAGCGGGCAAGATTGTTGCCTTTCGCCTCGGCTTCAGTGCGAGTGGTGTCGAGCTTCTCGCTCAGACCGAGGAGCTGGATGCTCTTGATGCGCGGCGGTGCTGCCTTTGACTTGTAAGAGGGCATCGTGCAGGTGGCGGCCAGAGCGGCGGCCAGCATGTTATTCACAATCTTCGCCTCGGCATCGCCGG
>RCNE010002209.1_pt1 | contig 10486 bp, 9 predicted proteins | sample 2041361 | NCBI WGS metagenome assembly RCNE01 (sample SAMN09708229, study PRJNA481090) | Marine sediment metagenome, whole genome shotgun sequencing project.
CTTGTAGAAGCTCAATTACAGCATCAATTTCGGCTGGGCTTTTGACGTTCACTAATGCGGTCATATGCGATGCATCAGATATTTCGCTAAAAGATGGTTCCAACATGAGCGCTTATCCATGGAGACGTCATTTTCGCAGCGGGTATCCGGCTAAAGTCGTATCTGATTGGGAGAAAGAATTCAATTGATTGCTTCATTGCGACACCAGGAAGTACTCTCAGAGCTAAATTTGAGAATTGAGAATTGAATCCAATGAACCTTGCCGATTGCCACCTGATTAATCTCCCGAAGATCGCCGACCCTCGCGGTAATCTCACGTTTGTCGAAGGCGGTCAGCACATCCCATTCGACATCCGTCGCGTCTACTACCTCTACGATGTGCCTGGCGGTGCAGAGCGAGGTGGGCATGCGCACAAAGGACTGCATCAAATGATCATCGCCATGTCGGGTAGTTTTGATGTGGTTTTGGACGACGGGGTCGACAAGAAACGCATCCATCTCAACAGGAGCTACAACGGACTCTATGTATGCCCAATGATCTGGCGCGAGCTGGATAATTTCTCGTCGGGTTCCGTGTGTATGGTTCTCGCCTCGAACCTCTATGACGAGTCGGATTATTACCGGGACTACGGCGATTACCTCGTGGCGCGAGGCCTGAAGTAGTGCGGGTACCCTTCCTTGATCTACAGGCGCCTTACCTGGAGATCAAAACCGAGATTGACGAAGCCGTCGCGCGCGTACTGTCCAGCGGATGGTATATCCTGGGGGACGAGGTCGAGTTATTCGAGAGCGCATTTTTCTCGTACTGTGAGGCCCGGCATTGCGTGGGCGTAGCCAATGGCCTTGATGCGCTGCATCTTGCCCTTCGGGCGATGGATGTCGGTCCCGGCGATGAGGTCATCGTCCCGTCCAACACCTATATTGCGACGTGGCTTGCAGTCAGCCATGCAGGCGCACGGCCCGTGCCTGTCGAACCTCTCGAATCGACCTACAACCTCGATCCAGCGGCAATCGAGGCAGCTATTACGCCACGTACCAAGGTTATTCTTCCGGTGCATCTATATGGTCAACCGGCGGACCTTGACCCGATCCTGGATATCGCCCGCCGGCATGGCCTGCGTGTTCTGGAAGATGCCGCGCAAGCCCACGGCGCGCGCTATAAAGGGCGGCGTATCGGCGCCCACGGCGATGCCGTTGCATGGAGCTTCTACCCGGGGAAGAACTTGGGCGCGATGGGCGATGGCGGCGCCGTCACTACCGATGATCCGGAGCTTGCGGAGCGAATTCGTGTGCTGCGTAATTACGGCTCCAGTGCGAAATACGTTAGTGAAGTACAGGGTTACAATAGCCGACTAGACCCATTACAAGCAGCAGTACTTCGTGTGAAGCTCGAATATCTGGATGAATGGAACGCACGACGGTCGGTTATTGCGGGCCGGTATCTGCAAGGGCTCGCAGGGGATGGTCTAGTTCTACCGTCGGTACCTGACTGGGCTGACCCCGTGTGGCACTTGTTCGTTATTCGTCATCCACAACGGGTTGTACTGCAGAAAGGCTTGGCTGATGCGGGCATTGGCACCCTTATCCATTATCCGATCCCTCCACACGAGCAGCAAGCCTATGCCGAGTTAGGGTTCCCAGCTGATGCATTTCCGATTGCATCCCGAATGGCGGGTGAAGTCCTTAGCTTGCCAATGGACCCTCAATTACAGGTGTCGCAGGTCGAAGACGTGATTACAGCAGTTGTTGGCATGGACGCCGCCGAGTGACAGAAGGAAGTTCGTACCGTCAGATTCTGCGGTCTTCGTCGATTGTCGGCGGCGCTTCGGCCATCAATATCCTGATTGGTCTTCTGCGTACCAAGGTGGCGGCAGTGCTGTTGGGCCCTGCTGGCATTGGGCTTATCGGACTCTTTCAAAGTTTGATGGCAACTGCCTCTACCGTGAGTGCTCTTGGCTTTGGCAATGTGGGGACAAGGCAAATCGCCGAGGCAAATGGGAGTGGAGATGCCCAAGCAGTGGCGGCGGTTCGGCGGGCACTTTTCTGGGGAACCTTGGGACTGGCAGCAATTGGCGCTAGTGTTTTCTGGCTGTTGCGCGACGCGTTCGCCACAACAGTCATCGGTGATACAGACGCTAGCGGAACCGTCGGCTGGCTAGCGATTGGGGTTGCCCTGACAGTAGCGGCAGGGTCTCAGGGAGCGTTGCTTAATGGATTGCGCCGCATAGGGGACATTGCGCGGGTTAGCGTTTTATCGGCATTGTTGTCTACCTTGCTTGGAGTCGGTGCGCTTTGGCTGCTGGGCGACAAGGGCGTGTTGTTCTTCGTGCTCGCGGGTCCGCTGTCTAGTTTTCTGTTAGGTCATTGGTTTGTTTCCCGTTTGCCCAGAGTACAGGATTCGCAAACCCAGTTTCGCGAGTTGCTGGAGCAATGGAAAACTCTCGCCAGGCTGGGTGCTGCTTTCATGGTGGCAGGACTGGCGGTCGCTGTTGGCCAACTCGTAGTACGAACGATAGTGCAGCGGGAACTGGGGGCGGAGGCTCTGGGTTTTTTTCAGGCTGCCTGGATGATTTCCATGACGTACATCGGATTCGTCTTGGGCGCTATGGGCACTGACTACTATCCGCGCCTTACCGCTACGATTCGTGATCATGCGGCGACCAATCAATTGGTGAATGAACAAACCGAGGTGGCGTTGTTGCTGGCAGGACCAGTGCTGGTGGCGATGTTAGGTCTGGCACCTTGGGTTATTGAGTTGCTTTATTCCAGTCAGTTTGCCGAAGCCGCGATTGTGCTGCGTTGGCAAGTTCTTGGGGATCTTCTCAAGGTGGCATCCTGGCCGCTGGGATTTATCATTTTAGCAGCAGGTGATGGTCGCACCTTTATGCTGACTGAGTCATTTGCGATGGCGGTGTTCGTCGGACTGACATGGATAGGTCTGCCAATCATGGGTATTGAGGCTACTGGTATCGCATTTCTTGGAATGTACGTTGTTTACCTGCCAACCATCTTTTTCTTGGCTCGCCGCCGAACTGGGTTTGCTTGGCAGCGCCGCGTCTATTTTCAGTTGATACTCTTACTTGCGGTTTCGGTGGTTGTATTCACCGCCGGTGCGTGGTCTAAGTGGCTCGGAGCTGGGCTAGGCGTGGTCGCCACAGGGATACTGGGCCTATTTGGATTGGCACGGTTAGGGCATATGGCGGGTCTTGGTGGATCTGTGGGTCGGGTGGCTGTTAAGAGTCGAGAGTTGATGATGAAGATAGGAGTATGGCGTGAGTGATGTGACTGAGCGCCCGTTGGTGAAATTCGCGTTTTTTGCATACAACCCGGAACAATTTTTACAGCGATGGACGGACGGAAGTATCAATCAGCAACCGAAAATCCTAACAGCTTGACTGGATCAGAAATCTTGGGCTTGCCACTTCCAAGCTATCACAAGTTGAAGCCGAAGCTGACAGGGAACCGTATGGCCGCACCATATTGGTTGAAATCAGTAGTGTATACGGATCATCCGCATACGACGGTGGTGGCCGGATCGAATTCGGTGATTGCAACGTGGAGCTGATTTGATGAGTAAACAAAACAGAAAACATACGTTAGGTTTTGCTGGAGAGTATTTTGTTTCGGCTGAACTAAACAGGCGCGGGATTCATGCTTCAATGACTTATTTCTATATGGCGAAAGAGCAAGAATATTAATGATTCAATCCGCTGAATTTCCGCTCATCTCTGTGATAATCCCTGCTTACAATCACGAACAATTTGTTTGCGCCGCGCTGGATAGCGCGAGACAGCAAACGTACCCTAATGTTGAAATTCTCATAATAGATGATGGCTCCACTGATGCCACTGCCGCTAGAATTTTGGAATGGATTGGGCAACATCAAAATGAAGTATCCGTGAATTTCCTGAAAAGGGAAAACAGGGGGATAACAACAACCCTTAATGAACTCATTGATCGTTCAAATGGTAATTACATCGCTACATTGGCCAGTGACGATTGTCTTTTACCGAACAGCTTATTGCACAGATACGAATACCTTCAGGAAAACCCTCAAAAAATGGCGGTTTTCGGCGATTCCATAGTTGTTGACAGTCGTGGTAATGAAATTTACAAGAGCGTGATTGCTGATATCCATGCCGGCAATAAAGAAAAATACCTCACTGACAGCGGACTAAGGCGGGAAATCATTCAGAACTGGTCGATTGCAGGGAGTTGTCTCATGGTGCATCGATCGCTATATCAAAAATTCCGATTCGACGAACGCTTACAAGTAGAAGATCGTGACTTCTATTTGAAAATGGTATCTGAGGACTTGCTGGGTTTTATCGAATACCCTGTAGCCGCCTACCGTGTGCACGAAACCAATGTAAGTCTAAAAGGAAGGCTCGATTTCATTGGGTCTGTAGACAAATTTAAATCTTTAACAAGTAATATTAACTCGTTCTCCTATCGGGATCGCTTGTTGTTTATCAAGCCAATATTAAGTTCCATTTTTAGGATCGTAGTACGTTTCCCTGCTAAACATCATTGATTTGGTCGCTACAGAGTAGTCTTAACTACTTCGCAGCTATAGTAGTAGCGTCTTCAGCGTGGGTATACTCTGCCAGACATAAATTCAACAATAATACTGCGGGTAGTTTCAGCATGAAGGGTTTTCACGTCCTGGGTGTTACCCAAGTTAACGATTCCTATCCCAACGTCAAGTACAAGCTGGTGGCGCTTGAGCGGTTACTGGGTGAAGACTATGTTGATTTTGTTGTGCCTTTGGATAAGACCGATACCTCGCAAGGTTTTTTTTCCGCACTCGGCTCTAGTCGTCTGACATTTATCTGGCGCCTCTTGATCGGTCACATCAGGGTGATGCTTTACAGCATGCAACACCGTGCGAAGAGTGTTTACGTCTGCTACCCAGGTATCTTTCTCGCGGCCTGGCTCGGCTTGCCATTTATGCGTAGGCGCTATCCGGTGATGTACCTGGATGCCTTTATTTCACTGTATGACACGGTCGTCTTCGATCGACGCCTTCTCAGGGAGGACAGCTTATTAGCGAAGTTTCTATATCGCCTGGAGAAAAGAGCATTCACGGCGGCCACCGTCATTATCGTCGATACGCCAGAGAATGCTCAATATTACAGTCAACTGTTCAACATGCCACTGGACAGATTTTATACTGTGCCCCTCTGTATTCCTCCTTTGCTTCCAGCTGGGGCAAAGGCGGAAGAGAAACGCTCGGGGAGCATTCGCTGCGTATTTGTAGGCACCTTCGTGCCGCTGCAGGGAATTCGCGCGATTGTTGAAGCCGTAAAGTTACTTGCCGATGATGCGGGGATCGACTTTGTGTTCGTGGGAGATGGCCAGGACGCCAACTATTTGCAGGACTATATGGAGACAAATCCGGAGTCGAATGTATCCTGGCATCGGGGTCATTTTCCTACACAATTCGTCATCAACCAGATCAGTGATGCTGATATCTGTCTGGGTATTTTTGGTGACGGCCCAAAGGCACAGAGGGTACTTCCCTTTAAAATTTACTATTACCTGGCGCTCGGCATGCCGGTTATTACAGCAACTACTGCCACTACCAAAAGAATACTGGCCGAATGCCACGTTCTTGAAGATGACGCGCCATTGCTGCTGGTGCCACCTGGCGATGCTCAGTCACTTGCCAATGCATTGCGCCGGCTACGCGATAACCCTGTTGAATTTGCGAGCGCAGGAAGTGCGGGCGCCAATTATTACCGCAGAGTACTTTCAGGCACGGCTATTCAGCAATCTCTGCAAAATATGATCGAAGCTAACTGATGTTCGCTGTGCTGGAATTGCCATGACCACGGGGAGAATCTCGTGACCTCTTTGCCCGGTCGATTACCAACACCGGATATTGCTAATACTGCTGCGGTAATAGTGAGTTACTACCCGGACGAACTATTTGCCGGACGTCTCGCAAGGCTGAGCGATCAGTTTGCCGCAGTCTACTGGGTTGATAACACCCCAGAGGCGGCCATCGAGAAGGAGCATAACTGTGAGCAACGGGTGCAATATTTGTCTCGGGGTATCAATACAGGTCTGGCCAGTGCCCTCAATATGGGATGTGAGGCAGCTTTAAAAGCGGGTTTCAAGTGGGTGGTCACTTTCGACCAGGATTCGGATGTGGCTGCTGATTTTCTGTTACGGCAAATCGCCTGCTGGGAAAAAGTCGATGCACCAGCATTTATGCTGGGCTGCAATTACTCGGATGGTGAGAATCTCGATTCGCCTCGATTCAGAGAAGGGAACCATGTCACTACTTGCCCAACTGTCATTACCTCAGGGAGCTTGATGTGCCTGTCTCTCTGGAGCGAACTGGGTGAGTTTCGCGATGACTACTTTATAGATGGAGTGGACCATGAGATTTGCTTACGCGGACGAGCCGAAGGTTTGGTCGTGGCGCGGCATGGCCGAGTCTTAATGAAGCACCGCATCGGCCAGCGATCTGCAAATTACCGGGTATTTCCATATTTACACTCACCTGTGCGCAAGTACTATGGCATGCGCAACGGCATCAGAAATATCGTTCAGTACGCCTCAAATGAACCGGCATGGGCCGCTCGGAAATGTGCCACGCTGGCTTGGGAGGTCGTAATAGCCTTGCTCCTCGAACCCGATAGGCGGCGAAAATCCAGAGCTATGTTTCGTGGGCTACGCGATGGGGTTAGAGGAGAAATGGGTATCGCGCCGGATGAACTTTCTGGCTGACGACGTCAGTTTACTTATGGGCGATGGCGGTGACTTCCTTGCCACTATCTCTAAGTAGAAGAGTGCTGACACGTGCCGGCGTCCATAGCAGAATGGTATGACCACTTTCTCCACGGATATTGGAGAGCTAACCGATGCACGTACTAGAGCTAAAAATTCCGCCGGCGGCCGTATTCCTCGTCTGCGCAGCCGGCATGTGGCTGTTGACCCGCGCTTTTCCGGCCGGTGAATTTGAACTTCGGTATGCCGGGTTCCTGGCGATCGCGATAGCCGCTCCCGGCCTTGCCGTTGCGATAGCCGGCATACATGCATTTCGGCGGCAAAGCACTACGGTTAATCCGATCAGGCTGAATGAGGCGAGCTCTGTCGTGAGCGATAGCGTCTACCGGTACACACGTAACCCGATGTATGTCGGCCTCGCGTGCTGCGTGCTGGCGTGGGGTGTGTATCTGCGGAATGTCCCCGCGTTGCTGTGCATCGTCATTTTTATCGCTTACATAACGCAATTCCAGATCAAGCCGGAAGAGCGTGCGCTGCACGAGAAGTTCGGCGACGAGTACACCAGTTTTAAGTCCCGAGTGCGTCGATGGCTTTGATGACTGACGATCGGTCACTCCGAAAAAACGCAGTCAAAGCAATCGTTTTCAGCGTCGCCCTGTCAGGTGTGTTGCTGTTCGCATGGGCGAAGCGCAGGAAATAGTCTAAGGTCACCGCGTTATGGTTATCGCCGAACTCAAGCTATGAATTTACATACGCGATTATTAATGACCTCGAGCGCCGTCTTTATGGGGCTGCTTGGTTTGGGCGCATCATTCCTCCCGCAGGAAGCCCTGTTGCTAGTCGGCTATCAGTCGGGCGGATTCACCGTTGTGCTCGTGGAGATAATCGGCGCTTTGTATCTTGGTTTCGCGTTTCTGAACTGGATGACTCGTGGTTTCGTTATTGGCGGGATCTATGCGCGTCCGATCGCGATGGGAAACCTCATGCACTTTGCCATCGTGGCGATCGTGCTGATCAAGTCGTTGAATCTGTTGCAACATCCTGTAGTTTTTGGGTTCGTAACCGTGTATGCCGCGCTCGCTGTGTGGTTTGGGCTAGTACTATTTACGCACCCGGCCGCCGATGATAAGAGCAATACCGGGGCCGCAGGCAACATGAAAAACAAGTGATAGAAATTCGCAGGCCTGGTTCCGACCGCCCGTCACCCGTTTATTCGCGAATACCCTCAAGTCCTAAGAAAAAGGCGTAAGAAAGCGCCGTATCTTCCATGCGGTGGTAGCGCCCGGTTTTACCGCCATGCCCGGCCGACATATCGGTTTTCAAGACCAGCATGTTCTCATCCGTTTTGTACTCGCGCAGCTTGGCCACCCATTTTGCGGGCTCCCAATACTGCACCTGCGAGTCGTGCAGTCCGGTAGTCACGAGCAGGTTCGGGTAGGCGGTCTTGCGGACATTGTCGTAGGGCGAATACGACAGCATGTAGTCGTAGTAGAGCTTCTCATGGGGGTCGCCCCATTCGTCCCATTCACCGGTGGTCAAAGGAATATCTTCATCCAGCATTGTGGTGACCACGTCGACAAACGGTACTGCAGCATGCATACCGTTGTAGAGCTCGGGTGCCATATTCACAACGGCCCCCATCAACAGGCCGCCGGCGCTGCCGCCATAGGCGTAAAGATGCTCGGGCGACGTGTATCCCGCGTCGATCAGGTGCCTGGATACGTCAATGAAATCTGTGAACGTGTTCATCTTGTTGAGTTGCCGGCCGTCGTAATACCACTCTCGACCCATCTCCGATCCACCGCGGACGTTAGCGATGGCGAAAATAAAACCCCTGTCGAGCAGGCTTAAGCGACTGGAGCTAAAATATGGGAACGTGCTGGACCCATAAGAACCGTAGCCGTATTGCAGCAACGGATTCTTGCCGTTTTTTTGCATGCCTTTTCGGTACACGATCGAGACCGGCACCTGCGCGCCATCGCGCGCTGTCGCGAACAGGCGTTCGGTCCCATAATTGCTACGGTCGAAGTCGCCGACAACGACTTCTTCCTTGATGAGCGTGTGTGACTCGTTCGCAAGGTTGTAGTCATAGGTCGACTCTGGTGTGGTCAGCGACTCGTAGGTGTAACGCAGCAAATCGGTGTCGAACTCGTAGTTGTCATCCGCGTACGCGACGTAGACGTCTTCGTCGAAAGCAACGCGTTTGGTCTCCCCCGACTTGCGATCGACGACCTCTATCTGCGTCAGACCCTTCTCGAGGATCGTCACGACCAGGTAATCTTTGAAAACTTCGAAATCTTCGATGAGCGCATCGTCTCGATGTGCGACCACGGTTGTCCACGCATCCTTGGATGTGTCGTTCAGCGGTGCGGCCATCAGCTGGAAGTTCTTGGCGTTATCATTAGTCAGGACATAAAAACGATCAGCGCCGTCGCTAACGAAATACTCATGCTCATCCTCGCGCGCCAGAAACAGAGTCGGATCGTCCTGAGGCTTGTCGGCCGACAGGTAGCGAATCTCGGTCGAGAGCGTCTGCGAACTGGTTAAGTAGAAGTACGCTTCCGATAATGACTTGGAGAGATACAGGTAGTTGGTCTCATCCGGTTCTTCGTAAACCAACGAATCATCGGCTGTGCCCAGTTCGTGCCGGTAAATCCGGTAAGAGCGTAGTGTCTCCGGGTGCTGCTTGCCGTACAGGACCGTCTGACTGTCATTGGCCCATTCGACGTTACTGGTCGTGTCCTCGATGACGTCGGGTAATAATTCGCCACTGTCGATATCGAGGAAGTGCAGGTCGTAGAAGCGTCTGCCTACCGTATCGACGCCGTAGGCGGCTAGTCGATGATCAGGACTCACACTGAAGCCGCGAACCGAGTAATAGTCGGCGTCGCCCGCGAGCTTGTTTACGTCGAGAATGACCTGCTCAGGCGCGTCCAGCGTTCCTTTCCTGCGTGCGTAGATCGGGTATTCGCTGCCTTCTTCATAGCGCACGTAATAAAAATAGTCGCCGTACTTGTAAGGCGGCGATTCCTCGTCCGGCTGCAGGCGCGCCTTGATTTCCTCAAATACGATGTTCTGCAGCCCCTTGAAAGGCTCGAGCGTTCGCTCGGTATGGGCGTTCTCCGCGTCGAGGTACGCGATGACCTCCGGATTCTCGCGATCGCGCAACCAGAAGTAATTGTCGACGCGAGTAGTGTCATGCAGCTCGAGCTCGACCGGGCGCTTCTCGGCCGCTGGTTCGACAAGTGAGGGTTCTTTGTTGGAGCAAGCTGTCATGGCAAAAACCAGTATGAGGAGCTGAACGAGGGTCTTGTTCACGATTGTTCCACTTACCAGTGGCCGACGCTGGGCATCGACGCCCAGGGTTCTAGCGGTGCCAGTGCGTCGCCTTTTTGCAGGAGCTCGATCGAGATGTTGTCCGGCGAACGGATGAAGGCCATGTGGCCATCACGCGGTGGTCGGTTGATCGTGACGCCCGCGTCCATCAGCTTTTGGCAAACGGCGTATATGTCATCAACCCGGTACGCGAGATGACCGAAGTTACGACCCTCGTCGTATTCCTCCGGATCCCAGTTATACGTCAGCTCCACCTGCGCTTCTTCATCACCTGCTGCGGCAAGGAAAACGAGCGAGAACCGGCCCTGTTCGCTCTCGTAGCGTTTGAGCTCGACCAGGCCCAGCTGGTTGCAGTAAAACTCCAGCGATTTGTTGATGTCGGTGACTCGCACCATCGTGTGCAGGTATTTCA
>RCNE010002210.1_pt1 | contig 10484 bp, 6 predicted proteins | sample 2041361 | NCBI WGS metagenome assembly RCNE01 (sample SAMN09708229, study PRJNA481090) | Marine sediment metagenome, whole genome shotgun sequencing project.
ATTATAAAATTGAGGATAAGAATATAGCAGAATTGTGTCAACTGGATATTTCTGATCTCGCCCGTTTTTTTGATCAACTTGATTCCAAATTAGAAGGAAATCAAAAAAAGATCGCAGAAGAGATCATTAAAGAGATAAAATCGAGAATTAAGTTTTTGTTAGATGTAGGCCTGGACTATTTATCGCTGAACCGCAGCTCAAAGTCACTTTCAGGAGGTGAGGCGCAGCGGATAAGGCTCGCAACACAAATAGGATCCGAGTTGGTAGGCGTACTATATATATTGGATGAACCCAGTATTGGATTGCATCAGCGTGACAACAATCGTCTGATCAAATCATTGAAATCACTTAGGGATATTGGAAATTCTGTAATTGTAGTGGAACACGACCGTGATATGATTGAAAATGCAGATCATGTAATTGATATAGGTCCACATGCAGGAAAACACGGAGGCGAAATAATCTCAGAAGGGACACCAGCTGAACTCATTGAACAACATACATTAACTTCCCAATTTATAACAGGAGAAAAGAAGATCCCTATTCCTGATGTAAGGAGAAAAGGGAATGGAAAAAGTTTAAGTTTGATAGGCTGCACAGGCAATAATTTAAAGAATGTATCGGTGGAATTCCCTTTGGGGAAAATGATAGCCGTAACTGGTGTTTCAGGTAGTGGTAAATCAACACTAATTAATGAGACACTTTATCCAATAATGAACGCCCATTATTTTAATGGAGTTAAAAAACCTATGCCATATACCCATATTAAAGGTCTTGAAAACATTGATAAGGTAATAGATATTAACCAGTCTCCTATTGGAAGAACGCCAAGGTCTAATCCGGCTACCTATACCGGCGTTTTTGGAGAAATACGTTCCCTTTTTGCTAAAACACCTGAAGCAGCTATAAGGGGTTATAAACCGGGCCGGTTTAGTTTTAATGTAAAAGGTGGCAGATGTGAAACTTGCCAGGGAGGTGGATTGAGGGTAATTGAAATGAACTTTCTTCCCGATGTATATGTTGAATGTGAAACCTGTAATGGTAAACGATTTAACAGGGAGACTCTGGAAATAAGATATAAAGGGCAATCTATTGCCGATATTCTCGAAATGACCATTGACGAAGCAGTAGCCTTTTTTGACCAAATACCAAAGATTTATAGAAAATTAAAGACTATTCAGGATGTTGGACTGGGTTATATCTCATTAGGACAACAATCAACTACGCTTTCAGGTGGAGAAGCGCAACGTGTAAAACTTGCAACCGAATTGTCTAAACGGGATACAGGAAACACTTTCTATATTTTGGATGAACCTACAACCGGACTTCATTTTGAGGATATAAGGGTGCTCATGGAAGTTTTAAATAAATTAGTGAACAAAGGAAATACAATTGTGATAATTGAACATAACATGGATGTCATAAAAATGGCCGATTACATAATTGACATAGGCTATGAAGGAGGACGTGGGGGCGGCATGATAGTTGCAGCAGGATCTCCTGAAGAAGTGGCTAAAGACGATAAAAGTTATACAGCATTTTACCTTAAAAAGGAATTTAATTTAAAAAAATCGAAGCTAGAAGTTCGCGGTTAATTCTGTAACTATATGCGATTGACCTTTAAGTGACAAAAAAAATAAATATGAGGAAAGAGAAGCATCATAAAGGATGGAATGAAATTAAAACCAATGATTCATGGGCCATTTTTAAAATAATGGGTGAGTTCGTTAGCGGTTTTGAAAAAATGAGCGTAATTGGCCCTTGTGTTACAATTTTTGGTTCTGCCAGAACCAAAGAGGATGCCAAATATTACCAACTTACTGTAAATGTTGCCAAAAAAGTATCAGAAGCCGGTTATGGTATTATTACAGGCGGCGGTCCTGGTATTATGGAAGCAGGTAATAAAGGAGCTCATTTGGCTGGAGGTACCTCAGTTGGGCTGAATATAGATCTTCCTTTTGAACAACATGATAACGCTTACATTGATGATGATAAGAGCCTGGATTTTGATTATTTCTTTGTACGAAAGGTAATGTTTGTAAAATACTCGCAGGCCTTTGTGGTTTTACCAGGAGGATTTGGCACACTTGATGAACTCTTTGAAGCTCTTACGCTTATTCAAACAAATAAAATTGGTAAATTTCCCATTATTCTGGTCGGAATATCTTTTTGGAAAGGTTTGATAGACTGGATTAAAGGCACCATGTTGAATGCAGGAAATATTAGTGCAACGGACCTCGACTTAATACGCATTGTTGATACAGAGGAAGAGGTTGTAGAAATTATTGATGCTTTCTACAAAGGCCATACCTTGAGTCCAAATTTCTAATTCGTATATGTTACTACAGCGCATTCCAACTTTTCTATTAATAGCTGCAATCTTCTATTTCATATTTGGGATTAGTGATATTTATGCACAACATAATAACAGCTTAAAAGCCTCTTTGGAGTCCGAAACTAAGGAAATAGATATCCAACAAGAATTTGAATATGTAAATGATTCACAGGATACCCTGAGAGTGCTGTATTTTAATGATTGGAATAACGCATATTCCATGAAGAGCACTGCTCTGGCAAAGCGGTTCGACGAAGAATTTAAAAAAAGTCTTCATTTAGCCAAAGATAAAGATCGGGGAAAGACGATAATATTTAGCATTGTTGATGGCGAATACAGGGCTATCATATGGAATCGAACTTCCAGCGAGGATATCATTAAGATTGAGTTAAATAGTCCTTTGGCTCCGAATGCTTCCACTAAATTATTTATCACCTATACGGTGAAGCTACCGCCAAATAAATATACCTCCTATGGATATAACATCGAAGGAGGCTATTATTTAAATGATTGGTATCTCACACCGGCTGTTTATGACGGTAAATGGCAATTGTATTCAAACAAAAATCTTGATGACCTATATACAGGAAATACAAATACCAATATTATTTTCAACTATCCTGATTCTTTATTCATTGGTACTAATTTCAAGGAAGTTCATATAACAGGTTTTCCGGGAAAGCAACAGATTACATTGGAAGGGGTAAACAGAAAGAGCTGTTACATTATTCTAAATTCACAAAACAAGTTTACAAAACATGTCACTCCGGAACAAATATTGGTTACAGATCTCAGGGCAACCAAATATGATGAAATTTCACAGGGTGTTTCAATTAATAGGATTTCACGCTTTATTAATGATAATCTGGGAGACTTTCCTTATGAGCAACTACTGGTAAGTGAAGTAGATTTTAATAAAAACCCTCTTTATGGTTTAAATCAGCTACCTTCTTTTATACGCCCTTATGATAAGCAGTTCCAGTTTGAAATGACATTTATGAAAACTGCACTTACTAGTTACATGAGAGAATCCATATTCCTTAATCCAAGAAAGGAAAAATGGGTAGCAGATGCAGTGATCAATTACATGATGATCAAATTTGTAGAAGAATTTTATCCTGATCAAAAAATGCTGGGAAAACTGTCAAAGTGGTGGCTTATTAAAGGGTTTCATTTAGCCCAAATGGACTTCAATGAGCAATATTCTTTTTTATATATGTATACGGCAAGGAAAAACCTTGATCAGGCACTGAACACATCCAATGATTCCCTTATAAAATTTAATCAGAAAATAGCCAATACTTATAAAGCCGGGCTTGGGTTGGCTTATCTTGCAGATTACACAGGTGTTGATAACATTGATACAGCTATCAAGGAGTTTTATGAGCAATATAAATTAAAACCTGTCAAACCCTCTGATTTTGTGCATCTTTTAAAAGAGAATTCAAAGAAAGATATCGATTGGTTTTTTAAAACTTATGTCTCAACAGACGATCGAATTGATTTTAAAATTACCAATGTAATTAAAACACAGGATTCGCTTTCTGTGACTCTTAAAAACAAAACAGGGACAGATGTTCCAATATCTTTATTCGGATTGAAAAATAACGAGGTAGTATCTGAATATTGGTTTGATGGGATTAAAACTAAAAAAACTTTTACAATACCGCGAAATTTAGAAGATAAGTTGGTCCTTAATTACGATCATACAATCCCGGAATTCAATGAGAGAGATAACTGGAAAGCTCTAAAAGGTTTCTTTATCAGCAATAAAAAGTTAAAATTTCAATTTTTTAAAGATGCCGAAGATCCTTATTACAATCAAATTTTTTATATGCCAACATTGGGTTTTAATATATATGATGGTCTAGCTCCCGGGATTAGATTTACTAATAAAACACTTCTTGAACGACCTTTTGTATTTGATTTTTCTCCACAGTGGTCATTCAAGGAAAATACACTGATTGGAAGTGGTAAATTTACCTACAGGGATTTTCATAGAAAGAGTGGATTTTACGTTACTAGTTATGCACTGCGTGGATCTTCTGCCCATTTTCAAGTCAATTCGCGCTATAGCACAATTACCCCTTCTATTAGTTTTGGATGGCGCCCTGAAGACCTTATTTCTAATAAGCGGAAGTTACTTACCGCTAGAGTTGTTAATGTGTTTAGAAATATTGATCCAAGCCTTATTATAGAAACTGATCCCGATTATAGCGTACTGGATGTAAGGTTTAGAAATACAAAAAACGGAATTATCGAATATTTTTCATGGTTTGCGGATGCTCAATATTCCTCTGATTTTACCAAAATAGCTTTCAATCTCGAGTATCGTAAACTATTTGATAACAATACCCAATTTAATTTTCGCTTTTTTGCCGGTAAATTTCTAAGAAACAATACAACAGGAGATTATTTTAGTTTTGCCCTGGACAGGCCAACAGATTATTTATTTGATTACAATTATATAGCTAGATCCGCAGATACTGGAATATGGAGTCAGCAAATAATTATTGCTGAAGGTGGTTTTAAATCTCAATTTGAGAACCCTTTTGCTAACGATTGGATCGCTACTACTAATACCAGCGTAAGTATTTGGCGTTGGGTAGAAGCGTATGGCGATTTAGGATTTATCAAAAACCAAAATCAACCTACAAGATTTGTATATGATTCAGGGATACGTCTTAATTTAATTACAGATTATTTTGAATTATATTTTCCCGTATATTCAAATAACGGTTGGGAAATTTCACAATCTAACTATGCAGAAAAAATTCGTTTTATAATCACCTTAAGTCCTAGAACCTTAACAGGGCTTTTCACCAGGAAATGGTTTTAGAAATTATACTATTCTTAAAAAAATCCATTTTTATTTAATTATTTATAATAATTTCTTCGTTTTAAGTAGTTTTTTTCTTTTTTTGTTAGCATAAAACCATTTTTTTCGATTGTAAAAATCATTCGGTTTTCTTATTTTTGCTACAAATCTTACCCTAATGACTTTAAAACTTCAAACCAGTGATGATATTTCCTTTGAGGATTTTAGGGCACAGATTTTAAAAGATTATGAAATAGCAATAACCAGCCGGGAGTGCAGCATTTTAGGCCGAAGGGAAGTTCTGACAGGTAAAGCTAAATTCGGAATTTTTGGGGATGGAAAAGAATTGCCACAATTAGCTATGGCCAGATCTTTTAGAAACGGTGACTTTAGAAGTGGTTACTATAGAGATCAAACTTTTATGATGGCACTTGGGCTTCTAAGCCCTAAAGAATTTTTTCATGGTCTGTACGCTACTACAGATATTGAAAAAGAGCCTATGTGTGCAGGAAGACAAATGGGTGGTCATTTTGGAACTTCCAGCCTTAATCCAGACGGTTCATGGAAAGACCTCACCGCACAAAAAAATAGCAGTCCTGATATATCACCTACTGCAGGTCAAATGCCTCGACTTCTTGGTCTGGCACAAGCTTCAAAAATCTACCGCAATGTTAAAGGGATAGATACCACTAATTTTTCCAATAATGGAAATGAAGTAGCCTGGGGTACAATAGGCAATGCCAGTACATCTGAAGGTCATTTTTTTGAAACATTTAATGCAGCGGGAGTCTTACAAGTACCTATGATCATTAGTGTATGGGATGATCAATATGGAATTTCAGTGCCTGCCAGATTCCAAACAACCAAAGAAGATATCTCAGAAGTTCTTAAAGGATTCCAAAGAGATGAAAAAAACAAGGGTTATGAGATTCTAAGGGTAAAGGGCTACGATTATACGGCGCTAATTCATGCTTATGAAAATGCATCTGAACTGGCAAGGGAAGAACATATACCTGTATTGATCCATGTAACGGAGTTGACACAACCTCAGGGGCATTCCACTTCAGGATCGCAGGAAAGGTATAAAAGTGAGGATAGATTGCTCTGGGAAAAAGAAAATGATTGTAATAAGCGATTCAGAGAATGGATACTTGAAAACAAAATTATTGATAATGCATCTTTGTCAGCACTGGAATTAAAGATTAAAAAAGAGGTTAGGACTTCAAAAAAAGAGGCTTGGATAGAATTCTTATCTCCTCATAAAGAAGCCAAAAAAAATCTAATACAACTGTTGGATAAACTGGCTGCAAATAGTCCTAATAGAGCAGCTATAACTAAAATCAAGAATGACCTTATTGCAATTGAAGAGCCACTAAAAAAAGATTTGGCTTCAAAGTCAAGAAAGGCCCTTCGCCACGTGTTAGGTGAAAGTTCTAAGGAAAAAGATGCCTTGTTAAAATGGGTTGAAAATTTCCTTAAAGACTCACAAATAAAATTCAGCTCACACCTCAATAGTGAATTATCCAACAAGGCAATAAACATTGAAGAAATAAGACCTATATACGATGATAATCCTGAAAAGGTAGATGGGCGGATTATTTTAAGAGACAACTTTGATAAGCTTTTTGATAAATATCCACAAGCGCTCATTTTTGGAGAAGATAGTGGGACTATTGGCGACGTAAACCAAGGATTAGAAGGTCTGCAGAAGAAATATGGCGAATTGCGGATTGCTGATACAGGTATACGAGAGGCTACTATTATTGGTCAGGGAATCGGTCTGGCACTAAGGGGTCTCAGACCGATAGCGGAAATACAATATCTGGATTATCTGTTATATGGCCTGCAAACTCTTAGTGATGACCTGGCAACCATACTTTACCGCACAGTTGGCAAACAAAAGGCACCATTAATAATTCGCACCAGAGGACATCGCTTGGAGGGTATTTGGCATTCTGGTTCTCAAATGGGGGGTATTATTCACTTCCTTCGGGGGATTTATATTTTGGTCCCAAGGAATATGACCAAAGCAGCGGGCTTTTACAATACATTGATGAAAAGTGATGAACCGGGATTAATTATTGAAAGTTTAAACGGGTATAGGCTAAAGGAAGACAAACCAAACAACCTGGGTGAAATTTGCACCCCTATCGGAGTGGTTGAAATTGTTAAAAAAGGTACAGATATTACACTTTTATCTTATGGTTCTACTTTGCGTATAGTACGACAAACTGCCCAGGAATTGAAAGAAGTGGGAATTGATGCGGAGGTAATTGATGCACAATCCTTACTCCCTTTTGACCTTGCAAATACTGTCCTAAGCAGTATTAAAAAAACCAGTAGACTGTTGGTCATTGATGAAGATGTCCCTGGTGGATGTGCTGCTTATCTCATGCAGGATATTATAGAGCGTCAGGGGGCTTATAAATATCTGGACAGCGCACCTCAAACCCTTACGGCAAAAGCTCACAGACCAGCCTATGCTACAGATGGGGACTATTTTTCCAAACCAAATGCAGAGGACATGTTTGAAAAGGTATATGATATTATGCATGAGGCAAATCCGACTGAATATCCAAAACTTCGCTGAGAGAAATACGCTATATTTATTTTACTTTGGTTTCGATCCAGTATATATATTTAAATATGATGGTACTTAACGGTCATTTTGCATTCAGTGAATTCTAATTTATTTGACAAAAAGTTATTAAAAAAAAGCTTACTTTAGATTCTCCAATCTTAAAATGAATGACTAAAAAGCTTAAAAGTGATATTGGTCTCGCAGTTCTGCGTATTCTTCCCTCTGCCTTTTTATTGTCTCATGGTATTCCCAAATTTCAAAAACTACTAAATGGAGATTTTGAATTTGCCGATCCCATAGGAATCGGATCTACACCTTCTCTGTTTCTTACAGTTATTGGTGAAGTCATTTGTCCTATACTAGTAATAATTGGTTATAAAACACGCTGGGCCTCCTTACCAATTGTGATAACAATGGCCGTGGCAGCCTTTATTGTGCATGGTTCTGATCCTTTTGGAATGAAAGAACTCGCTCTATTGTACTTAGTGTGCTTCGTGGTTATAATGCTACTTGGTCCAGGACGTTACAGTATCGACAAAAAGTAAACTTTCTATATTATTTTGACCAGAAGTTCTTTCAGAAGATCAGCTTGGGAAATATTATAAGACCCTACCCCCTTCCCTTTTAAGTCCATTTCCCGTAAATAAGCTATAATACTGCTCACGCGTTTCATGGGATAATTTCTGGACGCTACTTGAAACTCTCCCACAAAATAAGGGTTTATCCGTAAAGCTGAGGCCACATTCTTAGGAGAATGGTCCGATAATCCATGATATTGAAGTAGCTGAGTGAAAAAATTATGCAACAGGCTCACGGTAACAACAAAAGGGTTATCCCTAGGGTTCTGAGCAAAGTAATTGATTATCCTGGTAGCTTTGACAACATTTTTTTCTCCTATAGCCTTTTTTAGTTCAAAATTGTTGTAGTCTTTACTTATACCTATATGTTTTTCAATAAGATCGGGATTGATCTCGGTGTTCTTTGGAAGTACTAATTGTAATTTTTCTAATTCGTTATTAATTCTGCTAAGGTCTGTTCCCAAATACTCTACTAATAAAACTGAGGCCTTATGTGATATGGCATAACCTTTCTGTTTTAAAGTTAGTCTAATCCAATCTGAAACCTGATTTTCATATAGTTTTTTACTATCAAAAATGACACTTCCGTTAGCTAGAATAGTTTTGTGTAATTTTTTGCGTTTGTCCAATTTTTTGTATTTATAACAGAAAACCAGTACTGTTGAAGTTTGTGGATTGGCAGCATACGCACATAATTCCTCTATATTTCTGGATAAATGCTGTGCTTCCTTCACAATGACTACCTGTCTTTCGGACATCATTGGATATCTCTTAGCATTGGCCAGTACCTGTTCCAGAGATACTTCCTTGCCGTATAAAACCATTTGATTAAAGCCCTTCTCTTCTTCTGTAAGAAGGTTATCACTAATAAACTGAGCTATTTTATCAATATAATAGGGTTCATCACCCATCAAAAAATATATGGGGCTTATATTTCCATTTCGGATGTTATTTACAATCTGCTTTACTTCTTCCATCCAAAAAAAATTACCAAATTTGTTTTATGCTTTCTCTCAACTTTCCCGGCTACAATTTCAGATTCAAAAGTAGCGAAAATAAGCAGCAGATTTTTGACATAATTCGCAAAAAATTTGTTAGCCTGCAACCGGAAGAATGGGTACGACAGCATGTAATTCATTTTTTAAGCGTGGATAAAAAGTATCCAAAGTCTCTAATTAATGTTGAAAAGACCTTATCGCTAAACGGTTTGAGAAAAAGATATGATATTGTGGTCTTTAATAAAGATGGTAGTATTCACATTCTTGTAGAATGCAAATCACCAAGTATCATAATCTCACAAGACGTTTTTGATCAGATTGCACGCTATAACCTAAAACTAAAAGCAGAATACCTTATGGTCACCAATGGATTAGAACATTTTTACTGCAATATGAATTATGAAGAAGAAAAATATTCATTTTTAAGGCAAATTCCTGATTTTAGCCGTTAATTTGCAACCGTTTTGAAATTTGCAATCGTCATACTTAATTGGAATGGAGAAGCGCTCCTGGAACGCTACCTGCCTTTGGTGGCACAATATTCCGGTAGCACTGATATCTATGTAGCGGATAATGCCTCTACTGATGGCTCTGTGGCTTTTATAAAAGAAAACTTCCCTTATGTAAACCTTATTCAAAATAGTTCGAATAACGGATTTGCTAAAGGATACAACGACGCATTAAAACAGGTGGACGCGGACATTTATTGCCTTTTAAATTCCGATGTTGAAGTTTCACCTGGTTGGCTCGAGCCTATAAAAGAAGCATTTCTAAAATTTCCGGATGCCTCCATAATACAACCTAAGATTCTTGATCTGTTACAAAGAGATTGTTTTGAATATGCGGGAGCAGCAGGTGGTTTTTTAGATCAGTTTGGATATCCATTCTGCAGGGGGCGCATTTTTCAGGCCATCGAAAAAGATGAAGGTCAGTATGATGATACTACAGAAATTTTCTGGGCAACCGGTGCCAGTATGTTTATAAAAAGTGATGTTTTCGATAGCCTTGGAGGATTTGATGAGGACTATTTTGCGCATCAGGAGGAGGTTGATCTATGTTGGCGAGCACAAAATAAAGGATTAAAGGTTTACTACGTTGGAGCATCATATGTTTATCATCTAGGAGGTTCAACATTAAGTAATATGAACCCAAAAAAAACTTTTTTGAATTTTAG
>RCNE010002214.1_pt1 | contig 10473 bp, 5 predicted proteins | sample 2041361 | NCBI WGS metagenome assembly RCNE01 (sample SAMN09708229, study PRJNA481090) | Marine sediment metagenome, whole genome shotgun sequencing project.
TGATAAGCGGTATCCGCGACGAGCCACCGACGAGCACGATCGTCAGGTCGCTGCCGGCCACACCCGCTGAGCTCATTGCCGACTCGAGCGAACTGATCGAATCCTCGATCTTGGGGCGAATCATGTTCTCGAACTCAGGTCGGGTCAGCGTCAGCGTCGTATCGACTCCCGGAAGGAGCACGGGAATGGTTACGTCGGACTCGGTGGAAAGCAGCTCCTTGGCCTCGCTACATGACCGTCGAAGGTGCAACATCGCCGTTGGAAGCTGCGGATCATCGACGTTGGTCGGCCACGCATCGCCAACCTGGGACTTCACCCACAGAAGAATCGCAGCATCGAAGTCGACACCACCGAGGTGTTCGATTCCCGTGGTCTCGCCCAGTTGGTCGAAGCCGTCGGGTGTTTTTTGCAACACCGCGGCGTCGAAGGTCCCACCGCCGAGGTCATAGATCGCGAGGGTAGTTCCGACCGAAATCCTCTCTTCGGCTCCGTAGGCCCACGCGGCGGCAGCAGGTTCGGTGAGTCCTGTCGACATCTCGAGGTCAGACATACGAAGCGCCTGATGGAAGAGCTCGAGTTTGTACGGCCCCCAGTTAGCTGGGTGGGTAACGACCGTCGATTTTGGGGCGCCTTGTTCGCGCTCGATGACGCGCGCTAACACGTGCTCGAGTGTCCGGGCATAAAGCTGCTCGGCAGAGAACGGCGATGTCCTCAAGATGATGGGCGTCGAATCGCCAAGGCGGCGCTTGAACTCGCGTGCGGCACCCTGTGGGTCGGTTACCGAACGCCGGTTCGCCGCATCGCCAATGAGGATGGACCCATCGGTCGACAGGTAGACCACCGACGGCATCGAATCCGAGATGGATCCAAGCCCGACCACATCCACGGATCCGTTGTCGCGGCGTACAGCGGCTGCGCTGTAGCTCGTACCGATATCGATTCCAAGGTCATAGGACACAGCATGCTCCTGTCGATGTCCTGGGTGGCCGCAGCGTGACAGCGCGCGAGCCCAGTAGTGGCGCCATTGTAGGACCGAATCTCTCGCAGGATCTTGGGTTCCTCATCGGTGGTTTCCCCCATTTGGGCACCTGTTGGTCGGAATCAGTCTGCAAGGGCGCTCGCAAGGGGAAGGCAGGTTCCTGTTCCTGCGCCGACATTGTGCCGGGAGTCGGCGAGCAGACCGCAGATCTCTGTGGCGCCCGATTCAATCGCGAACGCAGCCGTGAACGGAGTTGCCGGATTTGGCGCGTCCCAGATGACCCAACTTCCGGGATTCGGCCCATTGACCCCTGCGTTCAGCGGGTTGTCTCCGGCCGCCCCGACATCGAGGAAGAAGTGGATGTGGTCGATGGACGTGTCAGGGACGAATCCAATCGGAGTGAATGCCACCTCGAGGTCGCCGTTCGCATTCACCGTGACCGAGTCGAGGCATACGAAGGGCGGAGCGACATCGCAGGGGTCAGGGGCAGCCGTCGTCGGAGGAGTTGTGGTCGGCGCTTCAGTCGTCGGAGCAGCCGTGGTCGGCGCTTCAGTCGTCGGAGCAGCCGTGGTCGGCGCTTCAGTCGTCGGAGGAGTTGTAGTCGCCGGCGTTTCAGTCGTCGGTGCAGCTGTGGCCTCGCTCGTGGTATCGACCGATTCCTCGTCGCCAGGGCTCAGCAGGACAAAACCGATGATCGCGATTGCAGCCAACGCGGCGATCACGCCGCCGACAACCGGCAAGGAGAAGCCCTTCTTTGCTGCTGGTGCGAACTTCTGTCCCGCGTTGGGGACAAGCGTTGGGTGGTCCGAGTCGCCAGGTGGTGTCACCGCGGGAGGTGTGACCACAGGAGCTGCCACCACAGGAGCTGCCACGACAGGAGGTGTCACCGTCGCTGGTGGCGAGGCAGCGGGCGTGGGCGGTTGTTGCGCGACTGGAGCCGCGGTGACCGGTGGCGTCGCCAGAGGGCTGCTCTCCGGAACCACCGGCGTGGCAGGGGTCGCCACAGCAGCTGCGACGACAGCGGTAGAGGCATCCACGGTTGCGGGGGCGGCTGCGGGAGCTGCGGCAGACGCAGCGGCCTGGGCTTCGAAAGGATGCGGAGCGAGGGCCGCGCCGAGCGCAATTGCATGTTTGGGATGTGTATCGACAGCGACCGGGCGCCCGAGTTCAGAACCGACGAGCTGTGCGACCAGCGGAATCCGCGAAGACCCACCCACGAGCAGCACCACGGTTACTTCATCTGGGGTAACTTCGGCCGATGTGAGCGCTCGTCGAAGTGCGCCCACGGAGTCGTTCAGCGCAGGTCGGATCATCGCCTCGAGCTCGGTTCGAGTCATCCGGATTTCGGTTCGAACTCCAGGAATCATCACAGGAATTTCGGTGTCGCTCTCCTCGGAGAGTGCCTCCTTTGCCTCGACACAGTGCTGGCGGAACTGCGCCACCCCAGCGCTCACGATCGGGTCGTTCATGTCCAGCTCGCCGAGCCGCCCATCGAGGACGCGATCGACATGAGAGAAAACGGCGGCGTCGAAATCGATTCCGCCGAGTCGGTCGATCCCTTCGGGCGTGCCCAGGACCACGAACCCCTCGGCAGTACGACGAAGTATCGCTGCATCGAATGTGCCGCCGCCAAGGTCGTACACGGCGACGACCTCTCCCGGGTCTATTCGTTCGTTGGACGCGTAGTGGATTGCGGCTGCTTCTGGTTCGGTGATGATGTTGAGCGGGGGAAGATGTTCTGTCGGCAACGCGTCGGTGAAGACCGCTCGGCGATGTTCACTCCAATTGGCCGGAACAGTGAGCGTCATGGCCTCGGGCGGGCCACCCTGACGCTCCGATACCACTCGGATTATCGGTGGCAACTGCAGGGCCATTAGCTCCTGCGCAGCGAACTGTTTCCCACCAAGGACCAGCGGAACAGGGTCCCCGACGCGCCGTTTGAATTCGCGGGCAGCGCGTTGCGGGTCACTCGCTGCGCGCCGCTCAGCGGCCTCACCAACGAGGATTTCGCCATCTTCTCGCACATACGCGACCGATGGCACCGCGGCTGATCGGTTTCCAAGCGTGACCATGTCGACCCGCCCGTCTCTGTACACCGCGGCGGCGCAATAGGTCGTTCCGAGATCAACACCGAGCCGATAGCCCACGTCCAGTGTCCCTTTCGTCGATTGCCGGGCCACGATTGGTCCCGCGGACCAAGTCGGTCAGAGCAGAAGCTACACGGCCACGTGAAATATCATGAAGTCGGATTCACCGATTCACCTGCAATTCATTGGGCAATTGTGGGTCGGATCGGGGAACACCCCTATTGCGTCTGGCGGGCGGATAGGTACCGTTCAGCCCGTGACCAGCTTTCTCCAACTCGTGGGGAATCTCCTCCGGGAGCCTGCGGAACGAGCCGCGTACCTGGAAGACCCCAGCGGCTACTTGCCTGCCCGAGGGTTTGGCGACTTCGAACCTGCAGACGTCGAGTTGTCCCTCCAGCTGAGCGCCGATTCTTTCCCCCCGACAATCGCTGGTCGGATCGACCCGACGGACGGCCTCGACGCCGTTGTTTCGGTCGACTTGGACTGGCTTTCGAGTCTGTCAGACGAACGTGCATTATTGGACACCCTCGAGTTCGACAACACGGCCGACCTTGACGCTCCGGGAACCGAACTTCTCACCGACGCGACAGCAGCAGAATCACTCGACCTGAACCTGAGCGATGATGACGATTCCGCAGCTGATGTGCAGCCGTCCACAATAACGCTTGACCAGGATTGGCAGGCCGGCGGCGAGGACGTGGACGGATTGACCACGTTTGACCTGTCCGGTCCGCACGACGACGACTTTGATGCTGCTCTTGACCTGGCAGACACAAATAGTGGGTTGACGGAGAGCTACGACGATCTCGATCCGCTCGACGAGTCGACCAGCCCCGACGGCGACGGCGGCTCACTGCTCGATTGAACGCCCGATGGGAGCCCGCTGGGAATAGGGGTTGTCCCCGATTGAGGCCCTTCAGGTCGTGAGTACGGTTTGTTACAGACGAGGAGGAGATGAACATGGTCGAACAGGACAATATTGATCAAATCGTGGAGCTGCTGAAACGGGCGATCATCGCGAAAGAGCCGGGTAGCGAGGCATTCACCCAGGAGGCCGAAGAGAGTCCGGTCGATGTCCTCACGGACGCGGTCACCAGTTTGCAAGAGGCCGGAGTCGAGAACCTGACGGCGTCGGATCTGGAAGAAGCCCTTGCGAGGGTTGCCGGCGAACTGAACGACGCCCACTCTGCCGACCTCCAGGCCCTGAAGGAAGCGTTAGAAAACCAGCCGACGCAGGTGGTCCAACAGATCATCGACAACACCAAGCCGGCCGACCAAGTCACCGTCGTCAACCGCTTCACCACCAACACCACCAACGTGGACCAGGGCGATCAGAACATCGACCAGAGCGTGAACACCACGATCAACGCAGAAGGTGACGTCGAGTTCGATCAGCAGGTGGAAAACACCGCCAATCAAGCCGACGATGGCGCCGTTGTGGTCGGTGGAAACCTTGAGGATTCAGCGGTCAACACCGGCAATCTCAAAGGCATACAGGCTACCGGCGACGTCAAACTCGAAGACTCGGCGATTGGCGACAGCAACGTTCTTGTGAGTGATTCCCAAGTCAACGCCCTCGCAGTCGAAGGTGATGCGCTCGGAGTCCAGGCGGGCGGAGCGGCGAACGTCGGAGGAACTCAGGTCAACACGGTTGCCGAAGGCGATGTTCAGACGATTGTTGGCGACGAGAACGACCTCACGGGCGATCAGACCGCCAATATCAACAGCGCACCGGTAGAGGACACGAGCGCTGCCGTCGTCGAGGATGCGCCAGTGGAGGATTCACCAGCGCTGATACACGACGACCTCGAGCAACAGGTCGTAGAATCTATGAGCGACGACGTTCTAGAAGAAATGGAATCCTGACCTGAATGACTGGTGCTTCGACAGAATCAGCCCCGTTGGCATCTGACGAGCTGGCTCCTGCAAAGGCCGTTCTGCAGCTGGCCGAAGCTGCTGACCGACCCGACCTCATACAACGAACCCATGCCACGGCAAATCGATTTGCTGGCCGAGCATGCACAATTGCAGTCGTTGGTGAGTTCAAGATGGGAAAGAGCTCGCTGGTCAACGCGATCGCGAACGCGCCTCTCTGTCCTGTCGACGACGATGTCGCAACGGCGAAACCGCTTGAGATCCGCAACGCAGAAGAGCCCGTTGCCGGTGTTATCTACAAGACCACTGGAGACGAAACGACTCGTCCGATGCGTGAGATCGAGTTCGACGAGATCAACTCGTACGTGTCTGAACCGCCCACCGCTCCAGACGCCGATGACGTCGCGCTAGTCCGGGTTGGTCTTCCCAGGAAACTCTTCGCTTCTGGCCTCGCGCTCATCGACACCCCCGGCGTTGGTGGCCTTGGATCAACCCATAGTGCGCTCGCGTTAAGTGTTCTTCCAGCAGCCGATGCCGTGCTGTTCGTTTCAGATGCATCTCAGGAACTCACCGCACCAGAACTCGATTTCCTCGACGTGGTGATCTCGATGTGCCAAAGGGTCACGCTGGTCATGCCAAAAACGGACTTCTACCCGCAGTGGCGACGAATCGTCGACCTAAATCGTGCCCATCTCCTGAAACGTGGGCTCGACGTTCCGATCATGCCGGTGTCGACCGTTCTTCGCCGGATGGCAATCGATAGTAACGATGCAGACATGAACGCCGAGTCGGGCTACGAGGACCTCATCTCGCACATGCGTGACGAACTCGTCATCGATACTCGCTCCAATGCACGGGTCGAGTACCGGTCGAGTCTTGGTGAGATCGTCGACGAACTCGAACCCCAACTCAGGTCGGAGTTGTCCATTCTCAGCGATCCCGAGGAATCGGCTCGTCAGGTGCGAGGGCTCGAGAGCCAGAAAGAGCGGGCGCAGAACCTGCGGAATCAGGCAGCTCGGTGGCAACAGACGTTGAGTGATGGCACAACGGACCTGACGTCTGACGTCGATCATGATCTGCGAGCCCGTTTTCGCGAAATTGTCAAGGACGCCGAGCTGGGTGTCGACGCAAACGATCCCGAGAAGACCTGGGACGATTTCTCTGCGTGGTTGGGCGACCGGGTCAACACGGCAATCGCCCAAAACTACAGCCTGCTCCATCAACGTTCGGTTCTGCTTGGCGAGCAGGTCTCGTCCCATTTCGATGCCGACCACCAAGCGATCACCGACAGCCTGAACCTCGCCGATCCGAGTGCTTTTCGCGATGCTCCCGAGTTCGACGATTCCGGAATCACAAAGGGCAAGGGAGGGCTAAGCAGCGGATTCACTGCTCTCCGTGGCGGGATGGGCGGCATGGTGATGGTCTCGATCATCGGAACCGCTGCCGCCGTCGTTGTGGCGCCGTGGGTCGCACCCGCAGTCGCCGGCTTCATTGGCCGCAAGACGGTCAAGGAAGAAAAGGAACGTGGTCTAAACCAACGCCGGATGCAGGCAAAACAGGCGCTGCGCAAGTACTCCGACGAAGCCCAGTTCGTCGCGTCGAAGGACGCTCGCGACGCGCTCCGCATCGTCAATCGGCAACTCCGGGACCACTTCCTCGAACGCGCCGAGGAACTCACCACATCGACCTCGGAGTCTCTTGCAGCCGCGCAGCAGGCGCTGCGCTCCACTGAAGAGACCCGAAAGACCCGCATAGCCATAGTCGAACGAATTCTCAACGCCGTCCCGCAAGCGCGCACTCAGATCAACGCCATCGATCTGGCGTCCTGAGCAACAGATATGGCCGAAATACACCCACAACGTTCTCAACTGCTCACGGACGTCCTTGCGCTCGGACAGCAGATTCGAGACGAGGTGCCGTCGCTTGCATCCGAAATCGCCGTGATCTCCGAGCGTGCCGAGGAACCGCTCAGAGTCGCTATCGCAGGGAAGGTAAAGGCCGGCAAATCGACGCTGTTGAACGCGTTGGTCGGCGACGAACTCGCGCCAACGGATGCGGGCGAGTGCACAAAGGTCGTGACCTGGTACCAACATGGTCTCGTCTACAGAGTGACGATGACCAGCAGCGACGGTGCCACTCAGCCGGTTCGATTCACACGTGAGGACGGCGCGATCGATGTCGATCTCGAGGGTCACGACATCGCCGACATCGACCGACTGACGGTCGAATGGCCGGTGAAAACCCTCGAGGATATGACGCTCATCGACACACCTGGCATCGCGTCTGTGTCGACGGATATCTCTGCGAAGAGTCACAACTTCCTGGCGCCCGATGACGAGAAGTCCACTCCGTCGGATGCCGTGATTTACCTCCTGCGCCACCTCCATGCGGCCGACGTCTCGTTTCTGCACAGTTTTCACGAAATGGAGTACGCACAACCGTCACCGATCAACTGCGTTGCCGTTCTCTCCCGGGCCGATGAGGTCGCCGCCGGCCGGCTCGACGCCATGAGCTCCGCCGCGAAAATCGCGAGGCGATACGGATCTGATCCGCGGCTCAGGCGATTGGTGCAGACCGTATTGCCAGTCGCTGGGCTCCTTGCGCAAGCTGGTACCGGGTTGCGTGAGCTCGAATATCGCCGTCTGCTCAAGCTCGCCGAACTGCAACCCGCCGACTCAGACCTGCTCATGCTGACCGCGGATCGTTTCGTGAACAGTCCAACCGAGAGTGGTCTCGACGAGGCTGAGCGGGACGCAATGCTCGCCCGTCTTGGACTATTCGGTGTACGGCTGTCAGTCCAGGCAATACGGACGGGTGATGTCGCCTCAACAGCCGAGCTCGCCAGCTTGCTCCGAGTCGAAAGCGGCATCGATCAGCTGCGAACGACGCTCTTCGAGATATTTGGTGCGCGGCGGGACACGCTCAAGGCTCGCTCCGCACTCCTCGCGATGCGGCGACTGGTCGTCGGAACCGGAACCGGACCCTCTGCTGCCGTGAGCGGACACATCGAAAGAACATTCGCTGGTGCGCACGAGTTCACCGAACTTCAAGTCCTCAATGACCTTCGGGCCAGGACGCTCGGAATCTCTGGGGACGCTCAGGACGAAATCGAACTATTGCTCGGGGGTAGCGGCACCCACATCAATCGAAGGCTCGGGCTCGCCGATGACAGCTCCCCGGAGAAACAAAAGACCGCAGTGCTCGACGAACTTGCCCGGTGGCGTGAGCGGGCCGAGAGTCCAATGTCGTCAGGTCCGCTCGCTCTGGCCGCGCGTGTAGCCGTACGTACGTGTGAAGGACTGTTCGCCCAGCTCGCCGATACCTAATCGATCGGTCAGTGGGTGATGTCGGCGCGAAGGGCAGCGAGAAACGCAGCCCGAGGCATCCCTGTTGTGTCGAGTTTGCGTCGAATATGCGACGCGTGATGTTCGACAGTTTTCGCCGAGATGAACAAACGTGAGCCGATCTCTTTGTACGAGTGCCCTTCAAGGATCAGCAGACCGACCTCGATCTCGCGCTCGGAAAGTCCTGACGATGTGCGCCCATCTTCTTGTTGGTGAACCGTGGCCAGGCCACGAAGTTCCCGCGCAAAGTCGAGGAGTTGCTTCGCGTCGGCTGCGCTTTGCATCCGGATAGCCCCTTGGCCAACGAGGCGCGACGCCTCCCAGGCGTGGGCGGCGTGGCGGAGCTCGGTGCCGGCCGTAGTGATCGATTCCAAGGAACATCGTTCTTCGAGGACCTCCACCCATGATGTTGCCGCATGGATCAGGGGGTCCAGCCTGGCGCCCGTGGGTCCAAGGGCTTTCAACTCTTCGGCCGCCGAACGAACAGTGCTCAGGTCACTGGTCGCAACGCCCGCTTCGAGCTGAGACCAGAGGAAACGAAGCATCCAGAGCGGCGGGTTTTCGAGGTCGAAGAGAAAACGCCGGATCCGATCGTAAAGCGTGTCTGCCAACGTTTGTGATCCGAACCTGCGGGCCACGATCAGGAGCTCACAGGCTGCATCGAGCGTCAGGATGTCGATTGGCGCCAGGGAAACGACTTGTTCGAGCCGTCTCAGAATTTGTGATCCTGCAGCAACATCGCCAACGCGACGCGCCAAGGCCGCTTCGGACGCCAGGTTCAACAAGCCCACATACGGCGCTACAGGTCGAGACGAGGACGGCGAATCGGGCACCGTAGTCGTCCCGGTCCGAACAGCGAGCCAACGACGCAGGGCGATAGCTGCATCTTCGAAGTCGTTGGGCGCAACGAACGTGTCGAGGAGTAACGATCCGAGCTGAGTCTCTCCGGCGACAAGTGCGATGGTTGCGCCCAGCTCGAACGGGTTGATGGGCATGTCGGGCGTGACCGGCGCCGACGGAGCGCGGCTGGCCAGCGATCGAATCGCGTCGGTGAGCGCAGCGGTGTCGGGAATGTGTTCCAGCGAAAGCTGGACACAACGCACAGCCTGCTCGAGCGTGGCCGCCGATGGATCGGCCGCTGGTGCTGTGGTGACCAATGGATTGTGGCCGCCGATGACGACCGCGGCCCTCTTCGTCGCCTGCACGAGGCTGTCCGACCATCGAGGGTGAGCAGTGATCGTTTCGAGCAGATCTGCTGCGTCCGCCCATCGACCCTGACGGCCTGCGAGCTGCGCACAGGCACCGAGAGCGACAGGATCCTCTGGCGCCCGACGAAGGACTATCGCAATGTCGTGATTCGCCCCAGCGCCGTCGCCAGCCGCGGCCTTGGCCGAGGCACGGAGTGTCACAGTCTCGATCGTGTCATCGGACCGGCCGTACCACATCGCCGCTGCTGCCGGATCGGCGTTAAAGAGTAGGTCGCCGACCGACCGGTACCTCTGCGAGGCATGATCGCCAGCCAGACCGGACTTCCAGAAACGCTCGGCAGCTTTGACTGGGTCTGCGCCGGTTCGAGCTTGGTGGGCAGCCAGCAGCCGCTCTCCACCCAGGACGTCTTCGGGAGCGAGCAGTCGAAGGGCCGCCATTGCGACTGACCTCGGTGCGAAACCGCGATCGGTCACGAGACCATGGCCATGAAGGTTTGCGGTGTCCGCCGCCAAAGGAGGCTCAGAGATTTCGTCGTCGGCACTTAGCAGGGAGAGCGCCGCCAAGAGCTGGCGATTCTCGTCAGAGAGTTGATTGATCGGTCCGAAGATCGCGTGTTCGACCGCCATCGGCGCTGGGTTCGGCTCGCCGATGAGTCGTCCCCGTTCGACATTCCCGTCGGCGACCCAGCCCGTGATGAGGCGATCGACCAGAAGAGGTTGTCCTCCCGTCAGTTCGAGCACCGCTTCCAAAAGGCCGACGTCGACTGCGCCGTCCACGTGGTCCGACAGCGCAGCGCCAAGTTCTTCAGTGCTGTAGGGACCGAGCTGAACAAATGCACCCTGTCGCTCGGCGATCTCAACGAGTCGCCCCAGGTCCGGATTCTGGCTCACAGGTCGCATCGCCACGCAAAGGTCAAATCCCCGTGACCGGTCAGATGCGACTCGAAGCAGGGCCTGTGTAGCGGATGTATCGAGAGTGT
>RCNE010002216.1_pt1 | contig 10468 bp, 7 predicted proteins | sample 2041361 | NCBI WGS metagenome assembly RCNE01 (sample SAMN09708229, study PRJNA481090) | Marine sediment metagenome, whole genome shotgun sequencing project.
GTACATGAATTAATATTAATTCAATGTAATTATTTTTGAAAATCAAATAGGCCTTGTTTTTAGCTTATATTTTTTAAAGCGTTCAGATAACCAAACCAGCAGAAAAGATGAATAAGAAGAAAAATTTCAATCGATCAATCAGAAAACAATCAAGCCGCAAGTCAAGAAGAGATTTTATTAAGAATACTGCAATCGGAGCAATTGGTATTTCCATTATTCCAAGACAAGTTCTGGGTAAGGGTTTTATAGCACCAAGCGACAGGATCAATCTTGGTGTGATTGGTCTGGGAAAACAGATACAAGGTTTGAGTTCAAATTTTATTAAAGGAAGTGGTTCACAAATAGTGGCCTGTTCAGATGTATGGTCAACTAAAAGAACCTGGTTCAAGGAAATGGCTGAAAAGGCCTATGCTAAACAAAAAAATCAGGACGATTATAATGGAATTACAACCTATGCTGATTATAAGGAGTTATTGAGTAAATCTGAAATTGATGCAGTAATCATTGCAACACCGGATCACTGGCATGGAATTCAGGCCGTTGACGCTATGAATGCAGGAAAGGATGTGTATTGTGAAAAACCCCTGACTCATACCATTGCTGAAGGTATGGATATGGTAGCTACTGCGGAAAAAACAGGTAAAATTGTACAAACGGGAAGTATGCAAAGATCCTGGAAAAATTTCAGGAAGGCTTGTGAATTGGTTAGAAATGGATATTTGGGAGAGATAAGTAAAGTTTTGGTAAATGTAGGAGATCCTGCCGTACCCTATGATCTGAAGGCTGAAGCAATTCCAGGTGAATTGAATTGGAGCCATTGGTGCGGACCGGCGCCTTTACTCGATTATAACCATAGACTAGCTCCTTCAAAAAACAGTGTTAAGTTTTGGCCAGATTGGAGACTCTATAGTGAAGTTGGAGGTGGTATACTTGCAGACTGGGGTGCGCATATGTTTGACATTGCTCAGTGGGGTCTTGGTATGGATCATTCAGGTCCTGTGTCTTATAATCCACCTAACGACAGAACGGCCAAAAGAGGTATGCAAATGGTCTATGCGAATGGTGTTGAAATGCTTCATGAAGATTTCGGAAGAGGGTGGGGAGTCCGCTTTATTGGATCAAAAGGGACACTTGATATCAGTAGGGACTACTTTGAGTCAAATCCAAAAAATCTTGTAAAGATCAAGGATGAAGAAATTTCTGCACCCTTATACAGAGTTGAGAAAGATCATTATCAGGATTGGTTAGATGCGATTAAAACCAGAAACCAACCTATTTGTAATGTGGAAATAGGACATCGTTCAGCTACCGTCTGTAACATCGCTAATATTGGGTATCAACTAGGACGTTCGTTGAAGTGGGATCCCGTTGAGCAACATTTTGTAAACGATGATGAGGCGAATTCCCTAAAAAGTAGGAAAAACAGAATAATGGGTTAACATTTGATAAGCTTATATAGTCTGTTGATCTATTACTATAAAGAATTTTTTAAGCTCCATTTTCTTTTCTTAAAACCTGCAAAGGAGGACTGTTTAATACACTTCTGCTATTCAATAAACCAATTGATAAGACCAACAGCGTGATTCCAGGGAACAAAACAAAGAATGGGAAACCGGAAGGAACAAATGCCAGATCAAACACAAAATAGGCGAGTATTTGGGAACTTACCAGAGATAATAAAATCCCGCTAAGGCTTCCTAAAACTCCTAAATATAAGTATTCTAGGGCGGTGATCTTTAGGATCTGTTTACTTGTGCCACCTAAGGTTCTCAGCAAAACATTTTCTTTAATTCTTTGAAACTTACTGGTGCGCACAGCGCCAATAAGCACTATGATTCCAGTAAATATGCTGAAAATAGCCATAAAATTAATGACCCAGGAGATCTTGTTTAGTACCTTTTCTATTAGCACTAAGATCTGTCTGAAATCGATAATGGAAATATTCGGATATTTTTTAATTAATTCACTTTGCAGTTTCGCTGATGATTTTTCATCAGGAGCATGGGTCGACAATACGTTAAATTGTGGTGCATTTTCAAGTATGCCTTTTGGAAATACTATATTGAAATTCAGTTGCATCCTTCCCCAATCAACGTTTCTGATACTAGCAACTTTTGTTTGCATCAATACACCTTGAACATTAAATGTAATGGTGTCTCCAACTTGTACAAGGGCATCTCTGGAAATATTTTCGGCAATGGATATAGATACTGGTTGCGTGCCGTCATAGCTCTCCTCAGCAATCCAGGTTCCACTGGTTATTGATTCTGATGCAACGAGAGAATCCCTATAAGTCACTCTGAACTCATGATTAAGCACCCATTGGTTTATGGTACTGTTAGTGTCTTTTCGGATTTCATTCGCCAGTTTACCTTTGATGCTATGCACTCTCATGGTTACAATTGGAATATTGTCTATCACATCACCAAGGGTCTTAGCAACCGCTTCTTTTTGATCATTCTGAACATCCATGAGAATGATGTTGGGCATATTCTCACTACTTTCAAAGGATAATTTGGCCAGGAGCATATCTTTGGTGAAATATAAAGTACTGATCAAAAAAGTACCAACTCCTATGGCCAGAATCAAAGTCATGGTTTGATTTTGAGGTCTGAACAAATTCAATAAACTTTGTCTGGAAATAAAACCCCAGGAACTTGGAAAGAATTTTTTGATACCCCTCATAAATAGGGTGGTAATTCCCATAAGGATTAAAAAAGTAACGAGAATGCCGATCATAAAGAACAGCGCATATTTCCAGTTATTCAGAAGCCAGAAGGAGAAAAGGTATAAAAACACTAAAATCATTCCTGCCACTACAAAATTTGCTTTTTGAGATTTTTCATTGACAGAATCATCTATACGGAGCACCCGTAATGGAGATACGTACCAAGTGCTCAATAAAGGCACCAAGGCAAACATCACTGACATAAATATACCCAAAACGACACCAAGAAGTATAGAAGTTGGATAAATCGTTGTCTCGATGTCAAAAGGTAGCATGTCGCTTAGCAGATAAGGAAACAGTTCCTGTAGAATTATTCCTAAGGTTGACCCTGCCAAACCTCCTAAAAACCCCATACCTATAATTTGAATCAAGAAGATCAAAAAGCTTTGTTTTCTGGTGGCACCAAGGCATTTAAGTACTGCTACCGCGCGTAACTTTTCTTTTACATAAATATGAACTGAACTGGCAATACCAACGCAACCTAGCAGCAGTGCGATAAAGGCAACAAGATTAAGAAATACACCAAAATTCTGATAGCGTTGCCCTAATTGCTGACTGGAGTCCAAATGCGTATCCATATCAGCCTCTTCAGCGTCAAGAATCGGGTCGAGCTTCTTGTTCATTGCTACCAGATCTGTATCAGGCGGCGCTATGAAATAATATTGATATTCAAGCCTGCTACCAGTTTGGATTAGACCAGTTTTTTCAATATAACGGTATGGAATATAGACCGTTGGTGCAATACCACTTGAAAAACCACTAGTTCCGGGTGCAGCATCCAGTGAACCACTAATGGCCAAGGTTACATTTCCAATCTTAATACTATCGCCAGGTTTTATATCGTATTGAAGCATAAGTGTAGCATCTACAAGGGCACCTCCCATTTCCTGGTAAGTTTTCGCTGCGTTTATCGGAGTAGTCTCAAAATCTCCGTAAAAAGGGAATGCGCCCTCCAGACCTTTCACCTGAATAAGTTTGGTGCCACCGTTTTTTGGGAATAGTCCCATCGATGCAAAATTGATTTCTCTTGCATCAGCACCACCAAGTGAATCAATTATTTTCTGAACATTTTCGTTGGCTTTGTGACGACTATCAATAATATAATCTGCTCCCATCAACGATTTTGACTGGAGTTCTATGTTTGTTTTTAGATTTTCACTAAACGATTGAATTGATACAACTGCTCCTATACCCAAAACGATTGAAGCCATAAAAAGCGCGAGTCTTTTGTAACTTGCTTTGGCATCTCTCCAGGCCATTTTGAATAGCCATTGTGTACTTGCTTTTGATTTTGTTCGATTTCCCACCCTATAAAACGCTTTGCTCATTCATTACTTTTCCACGTTGCAATCTAAGGATGCGCTGAGTCATTTTGGCCAGATCCATATCATGAGTAACAATCACCAAGGTGGTGCCAGCCTCTTTATTTAGATTAAAAAGGAGCTGTACAACTTTTTCACTTGTTTCTGCATCAAGATTACCGGTTGGCTCATCTGCAAACAGAATGCTAGGTTTGTTTGAAAATGCTCTTGCCAAGGCTACTCGTTGTTGCTCACCACCAGATAATTGAGAGGGGTAGTGGTCAATCCGATCGGCAAGACCTACTTTTTCTAAAAGGTCCTTGGCTATTATTTCAGGTTTTTTGGCTCCCTGTAATTCAAGAGGTACTGTGACATTTTCCAGTGCTGTAAGTGTTGGAAGTAATTGAAAATCCTGAAAAATAAAGCCTACATTTTTGTTTCTGAGCAATGCTCTCTGGTCTTCATTTAAAGAACCTATTTTAGTGCCACAAAGTTCAATTTCACCCTTATTAGATTGGTCAAGACCTGCACAAAGGCCAAGTAAGGTTGTTTTACCGCTTCCGGAAGGGCCAACAATCGAAAAAGTCTCTCCGGCCTGAATGCTAAATGAAATATTGTCAAGAACCTTTAATTCTTTTTCACCGCTTTTATAAGTCTTCTCCAGGTGCTCTACATTTAATATATTTGTCATGCTCAATTGCTGCTTTTTAAGGATCGAGAAAGATAAGGAAAATGAGTAAAATTAAATTTGAGTACCTATGTATGATATGTTAAAGTTTTGTTATTTGTCTTTATGCCTGATGTTTTTAAGTTGCGGAGGAGGGGATGCGAAGAAAAATGATACGAGTCAATCTGTTGCGGAAGTTGATGAAATAGAGGAAATTAATAGTGTCCAAAAAACTATTTTATTTTTTGGAAATAGCTTAACGGCAGGTATGGGGCTTGAAGTTGAAGAGGCATTTCCAGCGCTGATTCAAAAAAAGCTTGATACCATGTTAGAAGGATATAATGTAATTAATGCAGGATTAAGCGGAGAAACCACAGCTAGTGGTAAGAATAGATTGTCCTGGGTCCTGAAACAGAAAGTAGATATTTTTATATTAGAACTTGGAGCTAACGATGGACTCAGAGGTATTCCACTAAGTGAAACAAGGAATAACCTGCAAGAAATGATTGATAAGGTAAAAAGTCACAATCCAGATGTGAAGATTTTGCTTGCAGGTATGCAAATACCCCCAAATATGGGCCAGGACTATACGAATGAATTCAAAATGATTTTTCCAGATCTTGCAGAAAAGAATAGTATTGATTTAATTCCGTTTTTATTGAAAGATGTTGCAGGAATGCCAAATTTAAATCAACAAGACGGGATTCACCCAACAGCTGAAGGTCAGCATATTGTTGCAAATAATGTGTGGGAAGTTTTAAAAACAGCACTTTAATACCTTTATATTTCTAGAAGAAAATGTGGGTAAATATATGCCTAATCCATCTTTGTTCGTTGTTTTTTATAAACGCTATTTTTAAATTTTTTATCCTCTTTGAGGATCTTATAGAAACCCATAATATAATTTTTGCATTCAGTAAATTCTTTTGGATCCCTGAAATAGCTTTTATATTGATCCATTAATGCATAGATATCTTTCTCAAGGTATAGAAATTCCTTTCTAGTTTGTTCAAGAATTTCATCACCTCTATCAAAACCGCGATACAATCTATCTGTGACTTTACTAATGGGAAGAGTTTTATTATTGATGGCCGAAACTACTGCATAGCTGACATTGACGAATCCTGACATGTCAAAGTCATAGGGTATTGGTATAATTTTATCATCCACAAAAATAAGTTTTTCATTGTGCTGATAGGCTATTGAATAATCGGTATTTCCGATCATAAACTGAAACAATGCGTTACGTACACTAGTAACCGGATCCTGGTTGTTTGGATGGATATGTCTTTTGATTACCCTTCCATGATTCAATGAGGCTGCTTTTTTATCATCCTGAATAAAAATCCCCATCAGATCATGGTTGATTTTTTTATTATTCTTTTCTTCTTCAAATTGAATAGACAACAGTTTTGTTTCAAAATGGTAAGGAGATATCAATTCATATATTTTATAGGCCAGGAATTCCTTTAAGACATGATCATTTGATTTTGTCGATTTCAAACAGGGAAGGACAAGTTTTAATTTTTTATCATCTTTAAAGATGGTCTCTTTTGAAGCTTTTTTATTTATTTTTATCCATAATGGGAGATAATAACAATTGGTTCGTCTGAAACTTCCACGAACTCTTAATTCCGTTTCAAGTGATTTTATGGTGCCATCAGTTTCAAGATAACTGAGGTTAGATTCTATATAAGTCGAATCATTGGTATAACTAAGTACCTCTTTTTTAGAATAATGTAGCTTTATGTTCAAAACCGTTTCCCCCGCGAATAAAGGAGAGACTTCGTGCCTATTTCCTTTTACGTCAATATGTTGGGCATATCCTAAGAATCCGGTTAGGAGTAAGAAAAAAAAATAGAGAAGTAATTTCATATTTCAGCTTCTTTGTAAATTACTAATAATCAGCATAATATACTAAATATTTTTGAATTAACTGGAATGATCTAGCTGAAATAAATCATTTTTTTGAGCCAAGAAAGAATTGATAGCAAGAAATAGTAAGCGCAGAAATTGCGGAGATTTTTATGAGGATAGTAATTGATGCCAAGGTTGCATATTTATAATATTCAATGAAAGTAAAGGATCAAATTTTAGTCTTTGAGGTCATAATATTCTGTTAATTAAATGATCCCCGAATTCAGAATCTCGAAGTATTTTGGTATTATTGTTAGATATTCATTAGGTACCAACCTCTTTTTTTAGAAATTAGTACTTCAGATAAATCCTTTTATTTTGATTAATCGCTTCAAAGTCATTATACTCCTAGTCCTACTGTCAAGTTGCTTTGACATCGCTGCTCAGGAGCCGGTGCTTATAGATGGTTTTGTGGAAAGCGATTCGGTTCAGCTGCAGGATATTCATATTCTCAATTTAAGTACCAGACAGGGAACCATTAGCAACCTTAACGGGAAGTTTCGGATAACCGTCTCAGCCAATGACACCTTAATTTTTTCTGGAATACAATTTCATACACTTGGATTGATTGTTGATGAAAAAATCATTGAGCAAAGAATACTTAAAATTGACTTAAAGCCCAAAATAGAGGAATTAACAGAGATCGAATTGAAAGGGCACGATTTGGATGGACTTTTTTATATTGATACAAAAAGGATGAGGGATTCATTACCCTTGGTATCTGAAGATGCCGTTGATTTTTCCAAACAGGGTTATGATGATCCAACCAGCAGTAATTACGTTGTTCCTTCTGCAAACCTTATCAATTTGGTATCAATGATAGGAAAGAAGAAAAGGAAAGAGAATAAAACAGAGGCCAATCTTAATCAGAAAAGGAGACAGGCTCCTCAAAACATTAGGAAAGAACTGGGAGATGATGTTTTTATTCAGCACATGGGTATTCCAAAAGGTCATATTGAAGAATTTATACGTTTTTGTCAAAAGACAAACATGATAGATCTATATGTAGAAGGCAGAATAATGGAAGTAATCGATATTATGATTAAGGAAAAAGACAACTATAGAAGAGAAAGACTTACAAACGAAAAGTAAATTTACGAATTCATTTTTTTTTGAATCTATTGACGACTTCTTAAACGGAAACAAGATGAAAGTTTTATTTATTGGCGGAACAGGAAATATATCTTCTGCAAGTAGCAGATTGGCCCTTGAAAAGGGATTTGATCTATATCTGTTGACTAGAGGAAATTCACATAATATTCCTAAGGGAGCCCATATTTTAAAGGCCGACATTAATGATACGAGTAAGGTTAAAACATTGCTCCGGAATCATTATTTTGATGTTGTTGTGAACTGGATTGCATTTGGGCCGGAAGATATAGACAGGGATTATGAATTGTTTAAAGACAAAACAGATCAATATATTTTTATCAGCTCAGCTTCCTGCTATCAGAAGCCATTATCACACCCTATTATCACTGAATCGACCCCCTTAGCGAATCCATTTTGGGATTATTCTCGAAATAAAATTGCCTGTGAAGATCGTTTGGTGTTTTTGTATAGAAATAAATTTTTTCCTATTACCATAGTACGACCTTCACTTACCTATGAAACAGTAATTCCGGTACCCATTGGGGGCTGGACAGAATACACTATTGTTGACAGGATTAAAAAGGGTGAGAAAATTATTATTCACGGAGATGGATCTTCTCTCTGGACAATTACGCATGCACGAGATTTTGCTGTAGGGTTTATAGGTTTGTTAGGACATCAGCAGGCTCTTGGCCATAGTTTTCATATTACCTCAGATGAAATTCTTACCTGGAATCAAATTTATGAAGCTGTGGCCTTGGCCGCAGGAAGGGAAGCTGAAATAGTACATATTCCTTCAGATTACCTGGGTACGTTTGATGAACATCTCAGAGGGAGCCTCCAGGGAGATAAGGCAGTGAGTACGATTTTTGATAATAGTAAGATTCGTAGGTTTGTTCCAGAATTCAATCCTACCATCAGATTTAAAGATGGGATTCGTGATACTATAAAATGGTTTGAACAAGAGCCAGAAAGAATGATCATTAAAGAGGAAACTAATGAGTTTATGGATCGAATTATAAAGGCTTATACTAAGTCTTAGGACCTTATTTTTGAGAATTTTATCTTACTTAAGAAGTTTAAATGGAAAGAATGAATATATATACTATGTCCTATTTTTTCTTAAATTTGATTTACCAAACTGGCGTATGAAAAAATCACTATTTTTTATTCTAGCAATATTCACCTTTTTTTATTGTCAACATCTATCTGCTCAAGAAGAAAAACCAAAAGTCGCACTTGTCTTAAGTGGAGGCGGGGCCAAGGGAATAGCACATATACCGCTATTACAGGCCCTGGATTCCTTGGGTATCGTCCCTGATATTATTATAGGAACAAGCATGGGAGGTGTAGTTGGTGGTTTTTACTCCATTGGGTATTCTGGCGATAGTATTTCCTATATCGCTCAAAATGCTAATTGGTCCGAATTGTTGGGAGGTGATACTTCTTTGGAAGATGTAAGTATGGAGGAGAAGAGTGAGTTTAAAAGACATTTGGTTGATTTTGATATTATTGAAGGAAAACCTAAAGTTAAATCGGGCTTATTGAAAGACCAAAAACTTCGAGAATTTATAACTTCATATACCTACCCGGTTTTTAATGTTCGTGATTTTGATAAACTTCCCATTCCGTTTAGGGCCATGACAACTGACATCGTTAATGGGAAAGAAGTAATCCTTGATGAAGGGTCTATTGGCCTTGCTATGAGGGCCACAATGTCTATACCTGGAGTTTTTGAAGCCATACCTCATGATAGTATCTTATTGGTAGACGGAGGTGTTCTGAATAATTTTCCGACAGACATTGCGAAAGAAATGGGCTACGATATCATTATCGGAAGTGATGTGGGTGGTGGCCTGCAAAAGAAAGAAAAACTTGATAATATTCCAGCCTTGCTTTTTCAGGCAGGAATGCTTAGCAGTAATCTCAAAAACCCTTCTAATAGAGCGAACTGTGATATCTTAATAGACCATATGCCTCATTTGACCTACTCAACTGGTGATTTCACGGATGCTACTGAGATTTATAAAGAAGGTAAAATTGGGACAAATTTACAATTAGATGCCTTGACTCAATTGGCAAATCAATTGAAAAGTTACAAACAAAGAGAACATAAGATTCCGGAAAGAAAAGACGAAATCATTCTGGATACCATTATCTATAATAATATAAGTGAGGCAAATCTTGACTTGGTTAAAGCAAGGGCTAATATACAAGTAGGTGAAAAATATTCGTCAAAGGATATTATAGCCGGAATTGACAGAGCGATGGGTACAAACCTTTTTAACCAAATCAATTATGATGGCGTTATAGTTGATGGAAAGAAGGTGTTGCAATTGAACGGATTTGAGCGCTCACAGAGTGTCGTAAAAGGATCTCTTCATTATGATACTTATAGAGGCGTTGGACTAATGGTTAATTTTACAGTCAGGAACCTAGTTGGTAAATCATCTAGATTACTTCTCACTGTGGATATTGCAGAACAACCTAGATTCAGATTACAATATCAAAAACAGTTTGGACCAAACAAAACCTTGTGGTGGCGTTCTGAGCTATTCGGAGAGTTTTTAGAGCAAAAGTTCTTTCTAAAGGGAGAGGTTGCAGAGGATATGAAGTCAAATTATTATCAATTTGATAATCAGTTTAATAAGAATTTGAATTCTTTGCATAGTTATGTGGGAATAGGGCTGAGCTATGAGCACAATCGTTTAAAACCAAAAGTAGACCCCAAAGTCAATAACAATATTTTAAATCTTGAAAAAT
>RCNE010002219.1_pt1 | contig 10455 bp, 8 predicted proteins | sample 2041361 | NCBI WGS metagenome assembly RCNE01 (sample SAMN09708229, study PRJNA481090) | Marine sediment metagenome, whole genome shotgun sequencing project.
TCAAAAATAAACAGTTTTTTGATTCTGTCCCCGAGGCGTATAAATAAACCGTCCTCCATTATGAAGAGCCGTTTTTTTACTAATTTCAAACCACCTACTGAAGGGTCCAAAGATAATATAATCGGCGTGTTGCTAAGGCATCATTCCAATGAAAAAAGCCCCGGTAACTTACCGGGGCTTTCCTGTTCAATTCTGAGCCAGGGATTAGGGACAGGTGCAGGTTCCGACGGTCGCTGACGAACCAGACCAACTGCCTCCATGGGCTCCGCAAATCCACGTATTCGGTTCCGACCCTGTGCATAACGAGCCGCCCCCTCCACCGCTCTCGCCACTTCCAGGTTGATCAGTTTGTTGGCGGCGGCTACAGCCTGTTTGGGATCGCAGGCAGTGTCCTGGGGAAACAGTTCAATTTTGTCATAACCAGGGATACCACCAGCGGCCTCAAACACTTCAATCGCCGTCAAAACGCCATTTTTAATGTCGGTCCCATCCGAGGCGTAAGGGCCGGTCAGCGGGCTCATGGAGCCGATTTTCAAGGTTTCCGCGGTTGCTGTTCCCATAACAAAGGGAACAACCATCAGACCAAACAGCAGTGCTACAAAAAGTTTTCTTCTCATTTGACGCTCCTTTACTTTTAGGCCAGTCTCAAATTGTTTTGTCCAATTACCTTTAATCGGCTCAAATTTGATGCTTTGAAAATAGCCCCTTTAAAAAAATAGTGTTTTCAACTTGCCGGTTGACCGAGGTACGCCTCAATCACTTTAGGGTTGGACTGAATCTCTTCCGGGGTCCCTTCGGCGATTTTGACACCATGGTCAACACAGACAATACGATGACACACTCCCATAACCACTTTCATATCGTGCTCAACAAGCAGCACGTCAATTCCCAGTTCCGATATACGGGAAATATCCTTCATCAGAGCCGAACTTTCCGATGGATTCATACCCGCGGCTGGTTCATCCAACAAAATCACTTTAGGCTCTGAGGCCAGTGCCCGGGCAATTTCCAAGCGCCGCTGCAGGCCATAGGGGAGATTGGAGGCTACCGTATCGACATATTCACCAACCCCCATGAACGTTAACGCTTCAACTGCTTTACTACGGATATCGCGCTCTTCCCTGCGCTGTGACTTGGTCTTAAAAATGGCTCCCACCACCCCTTTTTTCGAACGGCAGTGACGAGCCACCATGGCGTTTTCAACTGCCGTCATGGCCGAAAAAAGACGAATATTCTGGAAGGTTCGCGCCACACCTTTGGAAAATATTTCATAGGGTCTTTTCCCTATAATACTCTCGTCCTCAAATCGCACATCCCCTTCACTAGCTTTGTAGACACCGGTCAGCACATTAAAAACCGTCGTTTTACCCGCACCATTGGGGCCAATCAGCCCCACGATCTCGCCGGAGTTAATGGAAAAGCTCAGTTTCGAAAGGGCCACCAACCCGCCAAATCTTACCGTAATGTTATCTAATTCTAATTGTGCCATAATTTATAACCGTACATTTCAAGTCATCTTTAAAAGGTTTTTTCCTATAAATTCATATCGATTAAAAGCAGATTGTTTGCATCACACGGCACCTTGTTGTTGCTCACGCAGTTCCATATACTGACTAAAGCGTTGCACGTGCATTCTAGCAATCTCACCCGCTCGTTTTGCATCCTTTTTTGTCATGGCCGCCACCACTTTTTCCAGATCCTTTAAGTTCTCAATCATCTCAGGCTCTTCCATCATCAAGAAAGTGTCATAATAGCGACGGATATTTTCATGAATCGTATTGAGGATGGCAATATAGATTGGATTTCCTACGATTTTAGCAAAGGCCAAATGGACCTTTTTATCAACGGTAAGAAAGTCGGAAACACCATCAGTCCCCCGGGCCACGCATTGTCGACCTTGGTCAAGAAGTGCGTTTAACATCACCTGGTCTGATGGCGTCATACGTTCGGTGGCCAGCTTGACCACATCCTCTTCAACCCGCTCCCGAAACTCTGCAAGGTGGCGTATCGGTATTTGCTGGGAGCGAATTAAGATGTCGAGGCTCTCGGACACCAGGTCCGATGTGATCGCTTTCACCACCGCTCCGCCGCCTGTTCCCAGCTTAATTTCAATCAGCCCTTTTTGCTCCAAAACCCGCAAAGCTTCCCGAACCGTGCTGCGGCTGGTCTGAAACGTCTCTTTAAGCTCACGCTCGGCCGGGAGTCGGTCGCCCGCTTTGAGATCACCATTGATGATGGCCTCTTGGATCTGCTCTACCACATCCTGGTAGATACGATTTTGTTTAGCAACGTGGAACAAGAGTGATACTCACCTATATTCTAATTTACTGTTAAGTTGAATTAATTTAGACAGATACGACCTTATTGTTTTAGTCGAGCCTAACCTCCCCCACCTGAAACCAGAATGGTTAGACCATTTAAATCAATCCAGGCCAACTGTCAAGACAAGATTGATGATAAAATCAAAAGTCGTTTCATTGATTTTATAAACAATGATTGCTAAAAGTAAAACTTCGTCATTCCATCATAAAAATGTGACTTCAGATATATGTCGTGAAATTAAAATCGCTCAAACGCGCTGTTAAAGCACGCATCGAAACCTGCCGGGATCAAATGGCCTTGTCTGCGACCGCAGTGTCTCGCGATGACCAGACAATTGTCATCCCAGGGTTGTCCGATGTCGGGAAGACCACCCTGGCGACATGGTTCATCTCCAAAGGGTATCGTTATCTTACGGATAAACTGGTCTTTTTCCCTGACAGTTCCGGTAAAATGGACTACTTTTCAGGACCGATGATTCTCCCTGACGATTTAGCCGATAGACTCTTAGCACTATTAAGCATCGATAAAAAAATGGCCCAAAGGGATCATAAAAAGATCATTGTGCCCGAAAGTGAGCTTCCCGTTGCCACAACCGATGCCATCAACACTACGGCCTTAATCCTCTATCCCCGTTTCACACCCGGGGCGGACATCGCCCTGACACCACTCTCTTCAGGTCAGGCCGCCGCGGAATTGATGTCTTGCACACTCAATGCCCGTATGCGTCCTAAACACGGCTTTACTCAGGCAGCCGCGCTTTCGCGCGAGATTCCGGCCTGCAAAGTAATCTATAGTGATTTTGAACAATTTGAAGGTGTTCTGAATCTATTTATCAAACTGGCAACCGCGAGGGATCTCAAGTATGATGAACTCCGACGGTTAACCAAGGCCTTTGGTGGGAGCAAACAGAACACAGACCGCCAAGCAACACCAACTCAACCCGCTTCCACCACCCAATCGTTCCCGATCCCCGCCCCCACCCCAAAAAAGGAAAACCGCAAACTGACCATCGGCATGGCCACTTATGATGATTTTGATGGGGTCTATTTCAGTGTTCAGGCCCTTCGAATGTATCATCCAGAGGTAACTGAAGAGACCGAAATTATTGTTGTAGACAATCACCCTGCCGGCGCGGCGTCTAAGCCGCTTAAAAATTTGGAGCAGATCCCCGGATACCGTTATATTCCTTTTCACCGGTTCAACTCCACCGCTGTCCGTGACTTGATCTTTCGCGAAGCCAATGCCGACTTTGTGTTGTGCATGGATTCGCATGTCCTGATCCAACCGGGCGCTTTGGCCAAGCTGTTAGATTACTACGACCAACATCCGCAAACAGAAGATCTACTGCACGGACCGATGTTCAGCGAAAGCCTAAATTCGGTGTTGACGCACTTCAAACCCACCTGGGGTGCGGGAATGTACGGCCAATGGGGGTCGGATGAACGTGGGAAAGACGCTGAGAACGAACCCTTTGAAATCCAGATGCAAGGGTTGGGGCTCTTTACCTGCCGTAAAGCAGCCTGGCCGGGATTTAACCCGCGTTTCCTTGGGTTCGGTGGTGAAGAAGGCTATATCCACGAAAAAATCCGCCAACAGGGTGGGAAGGTTTTTTGTATTCCCTTTTTACGCTGGCTCCATCGGTTTGCAAGACCCACCGGGGTTCAATATCCCTTAAACTGGAAAGATCGTATTCGCAACTATTACATCGGGTTTACCGAGTTGGGTCTGGATACGGAACCGGTGGACACCCATTTTTCAGAACACCTGGGAAAGGATTCCTTTGCCGTCATCAAAGATAAGATTATGTCCGAACTCAATAATCCTTTTACCTATTTTGATGCCATTTATCTGGTTAGTACCGATTCACAAGCCGAAATCGAACGTGATTTAAAACAGCAGCTTGAAGCGGTGGGAATTATCAACCGAATTCGCCGAATCAGTTCAACTGAAATTTCAGAAAATAACGATATCGACCGGATTCAGTTACACCATAAGGTGATTGAAGAGGCTACTCTATTTGATCTTGAAAATGTGCTTATTGTAGAAACTGATGTGGACAAAGATTCCATTTCCACAATGGCCGATAACATTGAGACTTTGAAAAAGAACGACTGGACTGTTTTTTATCCCGGTTTGGAACAGGCCATCACCGCCAGCCCAATAGATCTGGACAGTTTTGCTCACAACCCTCTGCCAGCAAACATTATTGCTTATCATAGCCGGGCTTTCAGAACGCTCCTTGAATGTCTACCCGGAAAAACGTTCAGTGAAGCAAGCAGATAGCCAATATAAGGCTTTGGCCTCAATTTCATATCTCGCAAATCAATTTTAAAGCGAACTATATGATCTTTCACGAACATAAAGCGATCTTTTTCCATATCGGCAAAGCCGCTGGGTTTGCCGTTGAGCAGCTATTGCGCCCGGATAGTCGTAATGCGTTGGATACAGATTGGGAGAATCTGTTTGGAGTTGACCGTTCAACAGGTGTTTTCTTACAGCATGCCACAGCGCCCATGGTACGTGATTTAGTCGGAGAAAAGGTATTTGAAGATTACTATAACTTTACGGTGGTACGAAACCCCTTCTCGCGTCTAGCCTCCGTATACTACTATCTTTATGATCAACATCAAAAACAGTTCGGCAGTTTTGAAAATTATATCCTCTCGTTACCGAAAATGCTTAAAAACAAATCACTTTACAAAGGCTCGCACCACATTCCCCAAACGTTCTACACGCATATCAATGACCACCCGGTATGTGACCATATCGCCTATTTTGAACATCTACCGCAATCTCTGAACCCGGTCAGAGAGCTGTTGGGTCTTCAAGCGTCGCTTAAAAAACTAAACGTCAACCGTAATCCAAATCGGCCGGACAGACCTGTTTACAAATTGTTCACACCCGAAATGGTCCAAGTAGTGCGGGAAACCTTTGAAAAAGAGTTTGATCTTTTAGGGTATTCACCGGACCCTAAAGAGATGAAACCAGTGTCAACACAGGTAGATCACCGCAATCTTCGGCAGGTCTCTCTTAAAAAACGAGCCCAAATGCAGGCCACAAAGCAAATCCCCAAAATTCTTCATCAGATATGGATCGGTCCCGATCCTATTCCACCGGCGTGCAAGGTATGGATGCTGGGGTGGAAAGAGATGCATCCGGGTTGGGAATACAGGTTATGGACAGATGAAAACCTACCGGAAATGTCAGCAAATAGTTTGCAAGTATACCATGAAACCCCGGAATATGCCGGCAAAGCGGATGTGCTCAGGTACGAAATCGTCAAGCAATTTGGTGGTCTTTATGTAGATGTGGATTTCGAGTGTTACAAACCGGTTGACAGCCTGATAAAAAATGCTGCGTTTTTAGGTGTATGGCCGGTAAAGGGGCGAATCTGTAATGGCATTTTCGCTGCATCCCCCCATCACCCAATTTTACAGAAAACGGTTAAAAATCTCACTTTAAAACTGCCTCCCGGCAATGGGCCGGTTTGGTTAGATAAACATTTAAACGAGTATTTATCCCACATCAATCACCCTGAATCTGTTCGTATCATAAAAGATCTCACCTGTTTTTTCCCTGGCGATGCTACTCACTGGCCCAAAAATAGTTTTGGGAATAAAGTATCCCGTGTATCTTCTAATAAACATCCTTACGCCAAACACCATGCACTAGAAAGTTGGATGACAACGGATAAGCAAAAGGATCTAAACTCAGTTCACGCCATAGATCCTGTGTATGACCAGACCCAAATAATGAAGTTACTCTGCCTTTGCGCCCGGCCTTATGGACACCCGGTGATGTACGAAAGGCTGACCCAGCAAGCCGCGGCCATCAATTCATGGGAAGAACTTCCCTATATGGCCGAGCAGCACGGCATGACGCCGTTGGTATACTACCATCTCAGGGACGCGGGCATTGAGATCCCCACTGATGTGAATCGGACGCTCAAAGGCGCCTATCTCACCCATCGTCACGCCAACCGGGAACGAATGGTTGCACTAAAAGAGATTGCCACAGTCTACCGGCACGCGGGTATCAAAATGCTGGCGCTAAAAGGCGCGGCCCTGGCCAATACCATCTATCCTGACATCGCCTTACGCTGCATGTGCGATCTTGATCTATTGGTAGCGAATGATGAAGCCGACACGGCCCGCAGCGCTTTGCAAACTGTTGGGTTTGACATCCACGAAACCGCAACGATCCAGCCTAAGGCTTTTTCGCACCATTTCCCACCGGCCACCCGCGATCGAAACGGCGTCAGTGTTGTGGTGGAACTACACCACCATCTTTATGCCATTTCAAAGTTGGTACCGTCAGTCACTTTGGATAAACTGCTACCCGACGCGATCTCTTTTGATTTGGATCAAACGATTGTTGACACTCTGGGTCCGGAACAGATGCTCTGGCACTCCTATATTCATGCTGTGGGCAAGCTGCAATTGGTGGAGCAGTTCCGCTTGATCCATGTGGCCGACCTGATCGGGCTAGTAGAGACCTACGCGGATCAAATCGATTGGCAGCGGCTTGAAAAGCTCTCCCCGCAAACCTATCACGCCATTATGATGCTCCATCTTTTCTCGCCCTGGTCGGATGCTGCAAAGAAGAGCTTGCCCTTTGATACTGAGAGTTCTTTCAATTTCAAGAACTTTCCCCATCTACCCAGCGCCATGGGGGTAAGCTCCCGGGATCGTAACGCCTGGATTCCGCACTTTTTCAAGGATATGATCCTGTCACCGGACTGGTGGGTCTGCTTTTTCCAGGGGAACCATCCGGCTAAATTTAACGTGATTAACTACCGGGTGGCCTACCCTATCCGCCGGTTGACTGCCTTTTTCGGTAATTTAACAGGCTTTTATGTCCGCAAATGGTATCGAAAGTGGCGCTAGCCATATATTTAGCAAAGGGACAAAAGAATTAACCGCGTATTTGAGATATTGCTAATTGGGACTATTTTTGTTTAAGCTGACATTTCTCTTGACCAGCGTCTGTAATCGAAAGGGTTTTAGTAATGAACACATCACCCAACAGCCGTATTACCGCCGGAACCATTCCGACCCCCAAAAAAGGCTGCCAACTGGAAGAATTTGATGATGAACTGGTACTCTACGATATGGAATCGACCCAGGCCATCTATTTAAATGAAACCGCTGCACTGGTCTTTCGCCTCTGCGATGGCAACCGTACAGCAGGTGAGATTGAGACACTGCTTAAAGAGGCCTACCCGGAGACCGCCGAGGCCATTGAAACTGATGTCCCCAAGGTTTTAGGAAATCTTGCTGATGCAGGTGCAATTGTACTATCCTAACGATCTAAGACCTTTGATAAATATCCCGGCGAAACAGGTGAAACGTCTTTTTTCGCACCCCAACCGATCCTTTTCAGATTGAGATCCACTAAAAAGCATGCAACGATTTATCGAACATTTTGACGGCAAATCATTTGATCTGATCGTGGTCGGCGGCGGAATCACCGGTGCTGCAGTCGCCTATGACGCCGCCTTGCGGGGTCTCTCCGTTGCCCTGCTTGAAAAAGAAGACTTTGGTCATGCCACATCCGCGGCAACCTCTAAACTAATCCACGGAGGGCTGCGGTACCTGGCAAATTTTGAATGGGCAATTGTCCGTGAATCCTTGCGGGAGCGCAGAATCCTGGGAAATATCGCCCCAAATCTGGTCTATCCCCTGCCGGTCATGCTGACCTGTTACAACGAAGACAAGGCCAACCACTTCCGGGTCTTGAAGGCCGCCATGATCTTGTACGATCTGCTTTCGCTAGACAAGGGATTGACCTGGGACAAAAGTAAACAAATCCCGCTTCATCGAACTATTTCCGCCGCCACAGCTTGCAAACTCGAACCCGTAGTGAGAAAAAAGGGCCTCAAAGGCGCACATATCTATTATGACTGCGCCAGCCTCAACCCCGACCGACTGACGCTGGCCTTTATCAAATCGGCGGTACGCCACGGTGCCCGTGTGGCCAACTATGCCAAGGTCACCCAATGTCTTTTCAGCGGAAAGGATGTTACAGGGGTCAAGGTTCAAGATCTTATCAACGGCAAAACCCATCGCATCAATGGGACCCTAACCATCAATTGCGGCGGACCCTGGGCGGATGAGGTGCTCGGTTTTTCCATGCGTGGGGAGAAACCAAAGGAGATGATTCGTTCGGAAGGCATCCATCTAATCACCCGCAAACTAACCCATACCCACATGGTCGCCTACGGCAAGGTCGACAATTCCGGTTTTTTCATGGTTCCCTGGCGGGGACACACCCTGATCGGCCTGACCGACAAGCCCTATACCGGCCATCCCGATCAGTACAAGGTCACCCGGGAGTCCGTTCTTGATTTATTGCAAAAGGTCAATAGTTACCTCGAAAAAACCGATCGGCTGTGTGTTGATGACATTCTTTTTGTTTATGGCGGTCTAAGGCCATTGGTGGGAGACGCAGGAAATCAGGATACGAGAAAAATGTCGCGCAAGTATGAGATTTACGACAGCGCCGATCAGGGAATCGGCGGATTTATTACTGTTGAAGGCGGCAAATATACCACCAGCCGCAACCTGGCCCAACATCTTCTCCAAATAGCCAAAAAAAAACTTGCCAAAACCATCGCGCCCTGCCGAACCCACCGGCAACACCTGGCAGGCTGCGAGATCAAAAATTTACCCGCCTTTTTGACCACGGCCAAAGCGCGGTTTCGACAGCACTCGGCGGTTAATGAAACAACCATTGACTCACTGGTCCGGCTTTACGGCACCGAATATGAAAAGGTCATTGAAATGGCGGAAAAAGACCCGGCGCTTCTGGCACCAATTAATGCCGACGGCGAGATCCTGGCCCAGGTTGTTTATGCCCTAAAAATGGAGATGGCCCAAACCTTATCCGACATCGTTTTTCGCCGAACCGGGATCGGGACCTTGGGAAATCCCGGCCGGGAGCTGATTGAGAAAATCGGCGACATGGCCGCGACCTATTTGGGCTGGGACAAAACGTACCTTGCCCGGGAGGTTGCCACAACTATGAAAGCCTTTGAGATTCCGACTTAAAGTAGATTATAAGACAAGGTGTTGTATCAAGCGGCACTTGTATGAGAAGGGGAAGGATAAAAGCATGACAGAACAAGATCGCTTTAACCCAAGATGGATCACAACGCCGCCGGAAAAACGATCCTATCGCGCGATCTTCAAGATGGGCGGGCAAAATGAGTTCAAACATCCCAGTAGCGCCTGGTACGCAATGCTGAAAAATAAACTCGGCCTTACGGACAGTGATTTTCAACAAAAAATAGACGTGGGCAACGAGCCGGTCACACTGAATGCACCCCCTGCCCTTGAGTCGGTTCAAATTGAAAAGCTCATTACCATCATTGGCAAAGAAAACGTCTCGACCGATATTTACAACCGGGCCAAGTACAGCCACGGCCAGATGGTCGAAGAGATCCTCGATTTACGCGACCAGAAGATCCGAAGTGTTACCGATGTTGTTGTCCATCCGCGTCACAAAGAAGATGTCAGCGCAATTGTCGCCTTCTGCAACCAGAAAAATATTCCCATCTACGTTTACGGCGGCGGCTCCTCGGTCACAAAGGGCGTCACCCCCAAAAAGGGTGGCGTCACATTGGTTCTGACCACTCATATGAATCAACTGCTGGAACTCAATGAAACTAATCAGACCGCCACCGTACAACCCGGCATGATGGGGCCGGACTACGAAGCCGCCCTCAACGAGGCCCCCGCGCGGCTGCACGCGGAACGCAGCTATACCTGCGGGCATTTCCCGCAGTCTTTTGAGATATCATCGGTGGGAGGATGGGTCGTCACCCTCGGCTCGGGCCAAGCCTCCACCTACTACGGGGATGCCTATCATCTGGTCTTGGCCCAAGAGTATGTCACCCCTGCCGGAGATTTTAAAACATTTGAATTCTCAGGAACGGCTACCGGTCCGAAAGTCAACGATATCATGAAAGGGAGTGAAGGTGCCTACGGTATTCTGGTGGAACTGACCCTCAGGATCTACCGATATCAGCCGCAAAACAGACAATACTTTTCCTTCATGTTTCCCAGCTGGGAAAAAGCGGTAGCCGCCAGCCGCGAAATCATGCAGGCGTAACTTTTTATTATAATGTGTTTC
>RCNE010002220.1_pt1 | contig 10453 bp, 8 predicted proteins | sample 2041361 | NCBI WGS metagenome assembly RCNE01 (sample SAMN09708229, study PRJNA481090) | Marine sediment metagenome, whole genome shotgun sequencing project.
ATTCAGGAAATTGGAAACCTGTTAGCAAAGTGTCATATAAAAAAACAGGAAATATCCTTTATCACAGTTGGGTGTTTTTAGATGACGACATGAGTCTTTACGACGGAAAGAAATCTGGTAAGGCGACATTCGAAAAAATGCTCGATACCACAGATATTACCAACAGCGGAGCGCCTTCACTCCTAAATTCTCAACCAATAGATCATATTGCAGAACGTGTTTTTAATGAGTTACCATCTAATGCTGGTATAGATAAACTACCAAGTTTTATATCTAAAGATTTTAGATTATTGATTACGCTCACAAGTCTTCGGCCTTTAGATTATATGGTGAAATTGAGTAGGTTAAAATCTAAATTTTTAGATGAAACTCCAGCACATCGCGTTAGTAGTCATGATATTGTGGCACATTTTAAGCTGAATTATAAAGAAAATGAGAAAGACCAATACTTACCATTTCTGCCGCTAAACTCATCGTCTAGAGACTTTTTAGCAAAGGTAACCAAAGCTACAGGAGCATTTCCTTTAGGGCTGAAACCACGTTATTTTGAAGACGAGTTTAGTACCAAGTATTTGCAGAATAATATGAGAGTGCGTAAAGCATTTAACAAAGACATGGATGTGAATTTTGATGGAGATTTAAAATCAAGCTTTCAATTTACAGCTATCGATGGTGGCACAATTAATAACGAACCCTTTGATGAAGTTTTAAGACATTTAGTACAAAAACACGGCAAGCCTAATGAAGAAAATCCTAAATTTGGTACTATTCTCATAGATCCTTTTCCAAATTTCTTTGAAGCAGATACTGCCAAAGCTTCAGATTTTAAAACAACTAGTATTTTAAATGTTCTAGGTAGTTTAGTTCCAACCATTTTAAATCAAGCAAGAAATAAGCAAACCGATACTTATGGAGTTGGTCTGTTTAAACTAATGGCATTCCCTAGAAAATTAAAGCCAGGAGCTAGAGAACTTAGAGAACATCCACCATTAGCAACAAGTGGAGTAGGTGGTTTTGGTGGCTTTTTAGATATTGAATTTAGAAAACATGATTTTTTTCTTGGACGCGACAACGCCAGAAACTTTCTAAGAGGGTTTCTGTTTTTAGAATGCGATAATCAAAATCCTAATAACCTTTTCTTTGGAGCAAGTGAAAAAACGATTGAAACTTTTCAGCGCATTATAAAACAAGACGATGGTAGTGAAAAAATATACATGCCAATTATTCCAGATATTAGTAAGATAGATGGAGATACTAATCCTGCAAAATATGAAGTGGAGGATTTCCCTAAATTTAAAGCTGATGCTTTTAGAAATCTTGAAAAACCTCTACGAAAAAGGGTGAAAGCTATTTTAAAAGCTGAACTTAAAGGAAAAGTTAATAGTTGGTGGTTAAGACACCTTGTTGGGATTTTTAGAGGTACTATTGCTAAGAAAATTACAAAATGGGCAATGGAACATATTGAAGCTGATTTTAGAGATCGGAAGATGTAAAACACAATACAAAGCGTAAGTTAAGCTTAATTTTTAAAATATTTTTATGAGATTAACCCTTAATATCACTGGGTTATGAGCCATTAAATCAATAATAAATTAGAAATAAGTTAATTAATGTGCTGAAAGTCAAAAAAATGGCACCATCTTTGCAAACTAATAAGTATTATAAATTAAATTACATTACAATGAGTAAAGGAACAGTAAAATTTTTCAACGATGCCAAAGGATTTGGTTTTATCACTGAAGAAGGAGTAGACAAAGATCACTTCGTACACATTTCAGGATTAGTAGACGAAATTCGCGAAGGCGATGAAGTTGAATTCGATCTTGAAGAAGGAAAAAAAGGATTAAATGCAGTAAACGTAAAAGTTGTATAAGCACATATAATTCAAATTATAAAAGCCCATCACAATGTGATGGGCTTTTTTTATGATCAAATTTCAACTAAAAGATTACTATGTCTAAATTAAAAATGCATTAATCTTTAACTCTTATTGGTTTTAATCTAATAATACCAAAAGCGTTCAAAAGTTTTATAATCAAATAGGTGATATCAATCTCATACCATTTAACTCCAAAATTAGCGCGACTGGCATATTTATGATGGTTGTTATGATATCCTTCTCCCATCATTAAAAAATCAAAACGAAAGAGATTCTTACTCGTATTCTTCATTTTAAAATTTACATAGCCATAGATATGTCCAAACCAATTTATAATCACACCATGAATTGGTGCCATTAGAAACGCTATAGGTAATAATAACCATTGCCACCAAGCTGTCACAAAAAACGCAAAGAATAAAACGTAACCTGCAATCCAAAGCAGTCTCGAAAAGCGAGAACTAGCAAACAGATCAAAAGCTTTCCATTGCGGTACATTTTTAGTGAAACGTTTATCAATGGCAATACGTTCTTTATTGATATCTTGATAAATCGTTTTTGTTTTCCACATCATTGCAAATAGATTCGCATCGTGAGATGGAGAATGCGGATCCTTTTCAGTATCTGTATAAGCATGATGCATACGATGCATAACTCCATAACCATAAGCACTTAAATAACTAGAGCCTTGAAAAATCCAAGTTAAGATAAAGGTGATACGTTCCATGGTTTTTGACATGGTAAATACCTGATGGGCTGCATAGCGATGTAAAAAGAACGACTGAAAAAATAAACCTCCATACCAAAGCACTAAAACGAAAATAATAATGACCATAACATTTTTTTACAAAGATAATTTGATGTTATGAGCAAAACAATGAACCTAAATCAATTAATTGGGTGTTATAAACGTTTTCTAATTCTACTTAAAGCCTGTGCAGTAACACCAATATAAGAACTGATGTATTTTAGCGGAATCACCTTTATAAGTTCAGGACGCTCTTTAAACAATTTCATATAACGTTTCTCTGCGGTAAGATTCAAAAGATTTTGCTCACGCTTCGATTTTAATAAAAAGAGACGTTCTGCAGTAAGCCTGCCAATAAGATTTCCGATTTGGGTATTTTTATAAACCGCTTGCAAATCAGCATAGGTAATACTTAGAATAGTCGTTTCAGTAAGCGCTTGTAATTGATATGCTGAAGGTGTCTGTGTTAAAAAGGAATCATAAGCACTTATAAACTGGTCTTTAAAACTAAAGCCAAAAGTAATTTCTTTGTCTGGATCTTCCTTAGGAATAAATAAGCGTACCACACCAGATTCAATAAAAGAGATATGGTTTTCTATGGCGTTGAGCTTTAAAAAAATGGCTTTCTTTGGTATAACACGACGCTGTAATTTGGACGTAAAATAATCCCAATCTTTTTGAGATATGGTCGCTATTTGATCTAAGTATGCTTTTATCTGTTGCAAATCTTTTAATCCTAGTAATTTAGAATGTAAAGATACGGATTCGGATAGCCATATTAGTGATTAACACTTATATATCAATGTAGATATCGAACTACATTTCTTTTAGAACAATCCGTTATAGATGGGAATTAAGAATGTGAGATGATATATAAAATTGATTAGCAACGACTTAACACTTTTTTTTACAAGACCTTTATATTTAGCCTACCTTAGCCGTATTAATTATTTAGATAGCTCTTCTATTTTTAATTCCTAACAATTTTAATAAACACTTAGCTCTCTTCATTTTTTTTACAGATGCAGTTCTGTATAAATAGTCTGACACATTATTAATTAAGTTAAAAAATAAGAGCATCGAGAATCCAAAATTTTCAAGAGACATAAATCCAGACTTTTCAAAAGTGTTAAGAAAACGGGTAAATACTTATTTTAAAACCCATAATAAGAGTCGTAATGCCAATTCTACTATGGTGGTGAAGAGCATTATTATGATAACCTTATTTTTAGCACCATTAATTGTGCTTGGTTCAGGTATGGTTTCAAATGTTTGGCTACTTTTTTCGCTATATATTTTAAGCGGATTAGGAATGGCTGGAATAGGTATGGGAGTGATGCACGACGCCATTCATGGCTCATATTCAAAAAACAAAAAAATTAATACCCTTTTAGGTTATACCTTCAATCTTATTGGAGCGAATGCAACGGTTTGGAGAATACAACACAACGTATTGCATCATACGTATACCAATATTGATCATGCAGACGATGACCTTAATGCACCATATTTCCTGAGGTTTTCACCAAATGCAAAACACTATTGGATGCACAAATATCAGCATATTTATATCTGGTTTTTTTATAGTTTATCAACTATATCTTGGATAACTACAAAAGATTTTGTGCGTTTAAAACGCTTTAAAGACATGGGCTTTCTAAACAAAAAAAATGAATACAAAAAAGCATTAATAAGCATGTCGGCTTGGAAGATATTTTATTATTGTTACGCGTTAGCGCTTCCTATGATTATGTTGCCATTTTCATGGTGGATTGTGTTATTGGCCTTTTTGAGTATGCATTTTGTAACGGGTCTTTTAGTGAGTGTTGTTTTTCAGATCGCGCATATTATGCCTGAAAATGAGTTTCCGCTTCCTGATGATCAAGGACAGATGAACGATAATTGGTATAGCCATCAATTTGCGACCACTACTAATTTTGCGCCAAACAGTAAGATTTTATTTTGGCTTATAGGAGGCTTAAATTACCAGGTAGAGCACCATGTACTGCCAGACGTGTGCCATGTGCACTATAAAAACTTAACAAGCATAGTATCAGAAACAGCGAAAGAATATGGGATGCCATATCATGTTAAAAAATCTTTTTTTCAGGCGATTCTAGATCACACTAAAATGCTTCGATTGTTAGGAGAAAAACAAAATGTAAGTATCACTTAAAATAAATAGAATATCATAACTACTTATAAAACCATCATAATTGATGGTTTTTTTGTTTCTTACTATAGATTAATCACTATACTTTCTCAAAAACCAATCGGTAATGATCCATTACCTCTTTTTCAAAACAGACTCTGTTCGGGCTTACTTTGAAAATAGCTACCAAATGTCTAAATTCCTTGTCAGTGAAATATCTCGGGATAAGTGATAGGTAAAGCCAATATTTTTTAAGATTGAATTTTCGGAATTTTTTCCGCCATTGGGCGATGGTTTCAATATAATCGAGCCTTCCGCTACTTTGGGAAATTAGTTTGAATCCTGGTTCTGCACATTTTATAACCATTTCGGGACCGTAGGGAAGCCATGAACCAGGAAATTGTTTTACCATTAAAGCCATAATATAGGCTGTAGATCCTTTATCAGCATTCACGTCTAGTTCTTCAAAAGCGATCATATTCTTGCTAAAGGTCATGGTCTGCATGTAAAATCTCCCACCAATTGGAAGTAAATCGTAAAGTGTTTTAAAAAAATCGCTATAAACCTGCTCTTGTTTGCCTGCCTGCCAGTCTTCTACCGAACAGAAATGCTCCAATCCGCCAATACAAGTGATAGCATCAAAAGTATTGAAATCAGAAGGTTTTACATCGCGACAGTCTTTTACTAGTACATTATAACCATTCTTTTGACACGCATCTGCCTGACCTTGAGAGAGCGTCAAGCCAATGCTTTCTGCACCTCTTTCATCTGTCACATATCTTGTGAACGGAGCCCAACCACAGGCCATATCTAGTACTTTAGTGCCCTTAGTAATGTTAAGGCTATCTGCTATAAATTTATGTTTTGCTTTTTGAGCGTCTTCCAATGACATCGAAAAATCACCATCGTATTTCGCGCCACTGTAATCGCCTGTTTCTCCAATGCTCAAACGAAATATCTCATCAATGGTCGTATATGTAAAATCTAAATCTTTTTGCTCTGCCATGCCTGTTTCTTTTAATTTTAATGGTCTGTTAGTAAGCCATTTTGTTGAAGATAGTGAAAATTACAGAAGGAGTCTTTTAGATGACCTAAGTGGCACAGAAGGCATTTTATGTATAGTAGAAGATTTGGTTGAGGCTCAGATATTTAATCCAATACGATGCATTCATAAAGGCCAATAGCCGTGTTTGTTATTTAGAATCAAACATTCTAAATTCACTAGTAATTATTTCTTCTATTCCCAAGAACAGTATTCTTACCTTTGCAAAAATTATTTTTATGTCAACCTCTTTTTCAGATTTAGGAATTAATGAACAGCTTCAACTAGGTTTAGCTGATTTACAAATTTCTGTACCAACCAATATTCAAGAAAAAACAATTCCTGTGGTATTAGATCAAAAGGAGGACGTGGTAGCTTTGGCTAAAACAGGAACAGGAAAAACAGCAGCATTTGGATTGCCTTTATTGCAATTAATTGATGTAGAAAACACCATAATACAAGCCGTTATCTTAGCACCAACACGAGAACTTGGACAGCAAATTAGCGCGAATCTAGAATCGTTTGCTAAACATATACCAACCATTTCCATTGCCACAGTTTGTGGAGGTATACCTATAAAACCTCAAATAGAACGTTTACAAAGCCCAACACATATTGTAGTGGCAACACCAGGTCGTTTGGCAGATTTAGTTAAACGTAAAGCAGTAGATATCTCAAAAATCTCATATTTTATCTTAGATGAAGCCGATGAAATGGTCAGTGCTTTAAAGGAAGGTTTGGATGCTATTATTAAAGAAATTCCGAAATCAAGACGCACTTTATTGTTTACAGCCACTATGCCAGGTCCTATAAAACAATTAGTACAGAATTACATGTCTAAGCATGTAGTGCATATTGAAGCAGATATGGCAACAGTTGGTCATCAAGGTATAGATCATCAGTTTGTGGTTGTTCAGCCAATTGAAAAACTAGATGTTTTGCTTCATTTTTTAAATTCGAAATTAGGACAACGCGGAATTATCTTTTGTAAAACGAAAGCAGCCGTTAATAAGCTGGCTAAGAAGTTAGCTATAAATAAATTTTCGTCAGGAGCTATTCATGGAAGTTTATCACAAGGTATTCGTGATCGTATTATGGGTCAGTTTAGAGAAGGTCATATTGATATTTTAGTCGCAACAGATTTGGCAGCTCGTGGACTAGATATAAAAGACGTTGCCTTCGTTGTTAATTATCATTTACCAGATACATACGATGCCTATGTACACAGAAGTGGTAGAACGGCTAGAGCAGGAGCCAAAGGCTTTGCATTAACGATTCTACAACAAGAAGAAGTTATTGATATTGCAGATTTTGAAGCCGAATTAGGAATTCATTTTTCTGAATTCAAAAAAGCAGATGCTCAAAGCATAGAAGAAAATAAGGCCTTATTATGGGCTAAAAAAATATTTAAGACTAAACCCAATCGTACAATTACTGAAACGTTGAGAAAAGATGTAAGAACCATTTTTCATCATTTAACAAAAGAAGAACTGATAGAAAAAGTATTGGCACATCAATTGGCACAAACATCTTTGGCAGAACCAAAATCAGACGATTCTAAAAAGAAAAGAAAAAAGAACTAGTAATGGCAAATAACATAAAAGCACAACAAGAGATTCTCGAAAAGTTAAGTATTTACGAGCTTAACCCAATGCAAGAATCTGCTATAGAATCTATTGAACAGAACGATAAAACTATACTCTTATCTCCAACTGGTACAGGAAAAACCTTAGCATTTTTATTACCATTACTCGAACGCTTAGATCCAGAATGCAAAGAAGTACAAGCCTTAATTATTGTGCCTTCTAGAGAATTAGCGATTCAAATAGAAACTGTGGTTCGGAATATGGGTTCTGGTTATAAAGCCAATGCCATTTATGGCGGACGCTCTATTGCAAAAGATAAAATAGAATTGAAACATACACCTGCCATTTTAATTGGAACACCCGGACGATTAGCTGACCATTTTGAGCAAGCCCGTTTTACGACCAAATTCATTAAAACTTTGGTTATTGATGAGTTTGATATTTCTATAGAAGTTGGAGCAGGAGGTGAGATGAAAATGATAATGAGTTATTTGGCCAATGTTAACAAGCGTATTTTAACTTCTGCCACTGAAGGAGCTTCGATTCCTGCGTATTTAAAAATGGATGGTGCCAAAACTTTAAATTACTTAACCGAAAAGGCGAGTTCAAAATTGACGGTAAAAACGGTATTGTCTCCATCGGCAAACAAACATAATACCTTGGTAGATTTATTACACCATTTAGGTAGTGAGCCTGGCATAGTGTTTTGTAATAAAAAAGAGCGTCTCGAAGATTTAAGTCGCTTCTTAGATAAAAGAAACATTGCACATACCTGTTTTCATGGTGGTATGGAACAACGCGATCGGGAGCGTGCCTTAATAAAATTAAGAAATGGAAGTGTATCTATACTTGTTGCAAGTGACTTAGCGTCGAGAGGCATTGATATCCCAGAGATGAGCTTCATTATTCATTACGAAATCCCTTCAGCTTACCAAGAGTATACACATAGAAATGGTAGAACAGCAAGAGTCAACTCTAAAGGCACAGCCTATCTTATAAAAGGCGACAAAGAAGTGTTTCCTGAGTTTATAGAAAAATCTAAAATACAGATGCTTTCTAAAGCTGGTGAAATTAAACCCCCTTTTTGGACGACACTATTTATTTCTGGTGGTAGAAAAGATAAAATATCTAAAGGTGATATTGCAGGACTCTTTTTTAAACAAGGTAAGATTTCTAAAGATCAGTTAGGTATTATTGAATTGAAACAAGATTGTGCTTTTGTTGCAGTACCAGTTAGTATTGCTGATGAATTAGTTGATAAATTGAATAATACACGTTTGAAAAAGAAGAAGGTTCGGGTTAGCGTTATTTGATAAATTCGTCAGTTCGAGTGTTTTTAGTGAACGAAAAACGTAACGAGAACATTTTGAACTTAGAAAGCTTCTCGATACAAAATTCCAAAAAAGGAATTTCACTCGAAGTGACGTCTGATTTTACATTTTTGCTAACAGCTAACAGCTAACAGCTAACAGCTAACAGCTAAATTAAATCTTCAACAAACGAGGTCGCAATATCTTTTGAATATCTACACTGTTTTTCTGCGGAATCAAATAAGCATGTAAATCATCCATATGATTGATGGTTTCTTCTTTATCTATAAACCCATAGCCTAAGTATTCACCGCTTTTAATCATCACAAAGGCTTCTTCATTTGTATGTCTGCCTTTTTCTCTTAAAATAATGTCTTCTTTTTGCTCTGATATAGAATAGATAGCTTCGAGCACTCTGTTGTTATACGTTTCTACAGTTTCTTCATCTCTACAAATACCATTGCAATTTTTTATACTAAAATGAGAACACTCAGAAACAGCTTCCTGTAAATGACAATATTTTGGACACAAATTATACTTAGCACATACCTTTTCAGTAAATGAGCGCACATCTCTTAAGTTATAAAAGGTAATGATAGGACTAGGCACTAAGCGTCCTTTATTACTTGCTAAATGCAGAATCCCTTTTCTATCCTCATAAGAGAATATGGAGAAAGACTGAATAGCTCGTTTTGCAACTTTATTATATACCGGAAAGTGATGCTTAATAGCTGCATCTTCCATCAATAAAGCTATTAATTCACTGCCAGAAATTTCAAAATCAATGTCACCAGTTTCTCTCACCATGTCTTGAGCCTTTTTGGTCTTACTATAAAAATGACTCAGTACTCTTTTTTTGATGTCCTTGGCTTTACCAACATAAATTACTTTTCCCTTTTTATCCTTAAAATAATAGATGCCTGCTGTATTAGGCAAGGCCTCAAAGGTTTCTTTGGGTAGGTTAGGAGGTAAGGTTGCTTGTCTAGAATTCTTGTTTAAAAACTCTGTAAATACGGATTCTGAATCTGGTTGTTGTAATAACATTTGAAACAAAATCACAGTAGCTTCTGCATCACCTCTTGCTCTGTGTCTCGCTACAATATTTATATTTAAAGCTTTACATATTTTCCCTAAACTATACGAGCGATGTCCTGGTATTAGACGTCTCGATAAACGCACTGTACAGAGTTTTTTTCTAGTAAACTCAATACCTATTCGTTTAAATTCATCACTAATAACGTTATAATCAAAGTTGACATTATGTGCCACAAAAATGGTGTCTTCTGTAATTCTTAAAATGTCTTGAGCAATAGCTTCAAAACTCGGCGCATTGGCTACCAAATCGTTATCAATACCTGTAAGTGCAGTGATATGAGCAGGAATAAAACTGTTTGGGTTAACCAATGATGTAAACTCGTCAATGACAGTGTTGCCATCGTATTTAAAAACGGAAATTTCGGTCATGCGATTGCTTTGTCCCGTCGTTTCAACATCAATAATGGTATAGATCATTTTATAGTGCTTGCTTATTTAACCTTAACCGTTTTGAAGGTCTTTGTTGTATGGTTTATAAATACTTTTATATAGTACGCAAGATAATTACTTTTGATAGGATTATAAAATCCTTATTCAGAATTTTCCCAAGCTTCTTTTAAAAACACGAGGTCATTTTCTATGTATCTTAAAACTTCCTTTTTATCCATACTTATTTTTGAACGGCCTTTTTCGGCACCACC
>RCNE010002221.1_pt1 | contig 10447 bp, 10 predicted proteins | sample 2041361 | NCBI WGS metagenome assembly RCNE01 (sample SAMN09708229, study PRJNA481090) | Marine sediment metagenome, whole genome shotgun sequencing project.
GAATCCGGTAGCCCGACGCAAACGCACTACCGGCGGCAAACAGAGATGCCACCGTCATTACACAAATTGCCTTTTTCATTCGTCTCTCCACGTTTTAGATTTTGAAAAACTGCCGCTTAAGCGGCAGACAATTAATTATCTTTGCAACGATTGGAACGGTTGAATGCTCAAACACGACGTCTATGTCCTGCCTGTTCTGAAAATCTCTATGTCAATTTTTTCTGTGGCCTCAGCATATCACAGTTCTCATATAAAAGACCACCCCCGCCTCGCTAAGGCTGTCAGACGATCAGGTCAGCGGCCTCCGGCGTAGGCGGGTGACTTTTCAAATTTAACAAGTTCTTCCAGCAACTCTCCGGTCATGGCAACAGCCTTGCCGCTTTTATCCATGAGCACAAAGGTTACCAGCGCATCAGCGGCAGTTTCGCCTGATCCTTTGAAGACAATCTCCTGCTTAAAAACGGCACTCCGACTGCCGATCTTCTCGAGCATGGTAGAAAGTAAAAGGGTTGCGCCAACAGGGACCGCTTTTCGATAATTGACATTGATATTCACTACAAGAAAAACCAGACCATTTTGAACCAGCTTTCTCAAATCAATTTTTGACTCCAGATGGGCCCAGCGATCCTCTTCAAGAAATTCCAGAAATCGTGCGTTGTTAACATGCCCATAGAAATCTGCATGGTAGCCACGCACCTTTATCTCCGTCAGATGGACCATTCTTCTCCCCCTTTCTATATCAGTCTCTCTGACGGCTCTGTCTGCCTTTCAGAGATACACTTCACACTGTTTTGCCAAACGATTTTAAAAAAGTTTGTAATCCACCCGGATCATTTGATTTGATCTTTCCGGATAGAAAATCTGCCATTCCGGGCCGATACCCCTCGTTCCAGATTTTTTCAAAAAAGTCCTGACTGGTCTTGCACACACAATCGGCGCTCTCGACGGTTCGGCCGTCTTCAACCAGGCACCTCTCAGGAGAGAGTCGGACCGTTTTCTTGATATCTTCTAAAGAAAAATAATAGCTGATCGACTCTTCAACAGATTGTGGGACAAATAAATGAGGCAGCGAAGCAAATATCTTTTCAACCATGATCATCTCCATTACTATTTTATCACCCTCTATGCCCCTGTTTCCGGTCAACTCTGTTCCAGCCGCTCCACCAGAACTTCGGCTATATCCCGTGGTCTCAGAGAATCTTCGATATCGGCTCCTTTAACGCCATCTTCAAACATGGTCAGACAGAACGGGCAGTTTGAGAGCAGCGTTTCGGCACCGGTTTCTGAGGCCATCTGTACGCGCCTCACATTGATCCGTTCACCAATGGTCTCGTCGGCAAGGATTCGTCCCCCTCCGGCACTGCAGCAAAATGCTTCTGCTCTGTTTTTTTCCATCTCCACCAGCTGCCCTCCCGCTGCCTTGATCAGATCTCGGGGTGCATCATAAATATCATTATGGCGGCCAAGGTAGCAGGAGTCGTGATAGGTGCAGGACATGGGTGTGTTTTTCAGTTTTAATTTTCCCGATGAGATAAGCCCGGCGAGAAAAACGGTGTATGTCTCAATCTCCGCTTCTAAACCAAGGTCACGATAATCCTTTTCGAGTGTGTTATAGCAGTGCGGACAAGTCGTAACAATTTTCCTGACTCCTGAAGAATTTATCAATTCGATATTTTCCATGGCCAGGGTCTGGTAGAGATATTCATTACCCATTTTCCTCATGGGTTCGCCGCAGCACTTTTCTTCCTTGCCAAGTATTCCAACGGTGATTCCCGCTGCCCGGCAGAGCTTCACGAAGCTGCTGGCAACAGCTATATTGCGTTTATCAAAAGATGCATAACAGCCAACAAAGTAGAGAATATCAATATCTGAGGTCTCAGACAGAAGAGGGACATCCAGTTCCTGGGCCCAGTCACCACGTGAGGCATAACCGATACCGAGGGGGTTGCCGTTTACTTCAGTCTGTTCCATGGCGGTCATGACCTCTTCACCGGGAAACTCTCCTTCCATCAGAACCATACTGCGCCTCATGTCGACTATTTTACTGACATGTTCTATGGAGGCGGGACATATTTCCTGGCACGCCCCGCAGGTTGTGCAGGACCAGAGCACGTCCTTGCCGATGGTTCCGATCAGATCCGCTTCCGGATTACCAAAGGCAATATCACCGATCTGGTTTACCACTTTCATCGGCGACAACGGCTTTTCAGTATTCCAGGCGGGACAGCGATCCTGACAGCGCTTACAGAGCGTGCAGGCATCAGCATCAAAGATATCCTTCCAGGTCATATCGGAAAGCTCGGTAACACCAAATTTTTCAGCATCCTCATCCTCGAGATCAAGACTGGTCAGTTTGCCCTTCGGGCCACGGTCCACAAACAGATAATTGACGCTCGTTGTAAAAATATGTCGAAATTTGGTGAGGGGAATCAGGACAATAAAACCCATAACGAGCAACAGGTGAAACCACCAGGTGATCTTGTGCACCACTCGCAGCCCATCCTCCCCGATACCTGCCATCCCCTTAGCAAAGAGCAGTCCCACAGGAGACCATACGGCTAATGGAGCGCCAAGTTCTGTGACTGCCATACGGGCACCCTCAATAACAAACCCGGTGAGTAAGATGACAAAGAGCAGTCCGTGCATTATGGCATCATCTCTTTTTGTTTCTAAGCCCTCCGGTTTCAGAACATATCGCCTGATAAAAAGAACGCCGAGGCCGAAGATGGCTATAATACCGGCGACGTCAAGGGTAATGGAAAAGAGTTTATAAAACGTCCCTTTGAGAAAAACGTAATCAAAAAACAGATCGGTAAAATCTGCCTGAATCACAATGAGCGTTGTGCCGATGAATAAAAGCAGGAAACCCCAGAAAAAGAGACCGTGAAAAAGCCCGGGCCAGGTAACTGCAGTAACCTTTTTCTGCAGGACTACATTTTGCAGCAGATCGCTGATTCTTACTCCCAGGTTATCGGTTCTATTCAGCGGCTGCCCCTGTTTATATACTGCAACCCTTTTGAGAAATGCTTTGACCAGGAGGGTGATGGCAGCAATAGTTAGGAGGTACATTGGTATAAGAGTCAGGGCGCCATGGCCGACATTCCAATAAATCTCGCGAGTGAATTCCATCCTGTTCTCCAAATACGTTGTGATCAGAAATCAACAGATCAACAGCTGTTAATGTTCCCGTAACCGAAATCACCACTATTTATCTGCTCTTTATAAAATGTGTTTACGTAAAGGTCAAGACAAAAACTCTCAAGTCGAACCCTCGCCGGATAAACTCTATGCAGCTGCACTGTATTTAAATATTTTTTGTTTGACAGTCCCTCGACCCTCATGATATGTTAGCTCGTAATGTTACGTAAAGGTAAACCAGGATAATGGCGGTTCTCTCTATCCGTCAGTTTTACTATACCTCTGTCAACAAGCACTGATCACACGATGATCTTATTGATACGAAAGGAAAGCCATGGCACAAAAACGCAGTGATTCTGTCCAGATTGGAGCATTGGCAAAACAACTTTCCATAACAACGCGGACCATCCGATACTATGAAGAAATTGGTCTGATGGGCAAGACTGAACGTCTTGGTGGGGGGACCCGGACCTATAATAAAGATGATGTTTTGCGGCTTAAATTTATTCTCAAACTGAAAGGGCTTGGCATCTCACTCAAGGAAATCCATGAACTCTCAGATATTTTTGATATAAATGAACAGGAATTTCACACGATCACACCCAAGCTCATCGAGATCCTTGATCGTCATATTTCTCTTGTTGATCAAAAAATGGCCAGTCTCTCATCCCTGCGCGGAGATATTGTCAGTTACCGTGTCCGGATAACTGAATTTCTTAAAAACGATCATTCCTCCTGATGGTCTCGCCATATCCGCTCAAGCAGCGTCGCCCACCGGTCAAAACGATAGTGCAATCACCTCTATTCCCGAGTGAATAGCCATCATCATCCTGCCCATTCTGACGTTCGATTTTTCTAAACAGCTAACCAACTCTCCAATCTCATCCATCATGATTCTTACCGACTGGTCATTGCTGATAGCATAGTAATTATTGGAAATAAGGCTTTGCAAAAGATTCACGATGGTATAAGAGTTCTGCTGCAATTAATCTATTTCAATCATCACCTGTAACCATTGAATCATACGCCTAAAACAACATGCTTGGAACAATCGTAAATGCACTGGCGATTATAGGCGGCAGCCTGATCGGCCTCCTCTTGAGCAAGGGTATTCCTGAGAACTACAAGAATATTGTCATGAGTGGGGTGGGACTTTCTGTCGTTTTGATTGGCATAAAAAGTGCACTCAGCTCAGACAGCATGATGGTTGTCATCTTCTCTGTAATTCTCGGAGCGGTGATAGGGGAGTTCTTGAAAATAGAGGAAAAACTGGAAAGACTGGGAAGCTATCTGGAAAGCAGAGTGGCATCAAAATCCAGTGACCAGAGCTCATTTGCCAGGGGATTTGTCACGGCAAGTCTTGTTTTCTGCGTCGGCTCCATGGCCATTGTTGGGTCGCTTGAAAGTGGCCTCACCGGCAGCCACCAGACGCTCTATGCAAAATCAGTGCTTGATGGAGTAACTTCAATTATTTTTGCCTCGACCCTCGGCCTTGGAGTTCTCTTCTCAAGCCTTGCAGTATTTATTTACCAGGGGTTGATCACACTGATGGCAGTATTCCTGAAGGGATACCTGGTAACCGAAACGATTAGTCAGATGACCTCGGTTGGCGGCCTGCTGATTCTGGCCATAGGTTTTAATATGCTGAAAATAACGGCCATCCGGGTCGGAAATCTGTTGCCCGGTATTTTCCTGCCGTTGTGCTATTTCAGCCTGCAGCGATTCTTTATCTAGAGACTATCGCCCACGGCCCACAACACTCATTATCTTTTTCTTTACGCCCTCGATAACAAAGGGGGTAAATCGTTTTTTTTCTTTGAGAATCCTGGCAAACAAATCGCGCTTTCTTGCCGGCGGTTCAGGCCGTACTCTCGGGGTCAGGGATAATGATCCGGTTTTACAGGCAGAAATACAGGCACCGCAGCCTAAACATTTTTCCTCAGAAACCCGAGCAATTTTCTTCAAGCTGCTGTCCTCGCGCTCTGCCAGAACCAATGCCTCGACATTACAAGCGTTACTGCACAACCCACATCCAAGGCAGGTTTCCGCTGCAATTTCAAGCGTATAACTTGCTTTCGCCACGCCAAGTGGAAAACCACGCATGACACCGCCAAGGAGTTCACAGCAACAGGAGCAGCAGTTGCAGATGAAGGATGGTTTATAGCGGATATTATCTGTTATGTGGGTCAGGTTGAGTTCTCGGGCCCTGTCGAGAACCAGCAGCAGGTCTTCGACACTCCGCTCTTGGGCAAAACCACGCCGGACCATAAAGCGCGCGGCATTGCCAAGAGATATGCAGATTTCCTGTGTTGGTGCATTTTTGTCACAGGATTGATTAAGATGCTCCTTTTTGTGCCGACAGTAACACATTGCGATAGCACCATAGCCAGCATCACGAACGATCTGCCGGGCACTCTCATAGGTCGTGACCACCGAATTAACTGGGATGTGCTCCTCGTAGGGAAGGCTGCGAGTCAGCGGCGTTTTGCTGGCAAACATCTCCTTTCCCATCAGGTTTTCAGGATCTTCGAAGAGGTATTCATGCATGAGCTGAGCCAATTCCTCAATGGGGAGATCCTGGCGTTGTTTCATGAAGGTAAACTCGAAAAAACCAATCAAACCGGGTAACAGCAGGTAATATATCTTTCCGTTATAGGGCAGGTCCATGACCAGTCCTTTATCAGCCATTTTTTCAAGAACCTCGACGAGAGCCTGCTCTTTAAATCCGGTGGCCCGGATTAATTCGGGCAATGAGGCCTCCTGAAGCGGAAAACGTGATGCCACAAAGGCTTCATCTTCAGAAAAGAGAATTGCCAGAATCTGTCTGAGTTGATTGCTATCCGGGAGTCCAATCGGGTACCTGTTCAACCGGTCAATGAGTGGTACGATATTGTCTCTTGTGTCAGAATGATGTCCCATAGTTATTTTTCAACCGCTTCCCTGTTTTTATTCACTCATTCGGTATCGATCTTTGAATGCAAATACCTGTTGTTCCCAGAGCCGACTGCGACATTTTTCATCAAATACCGGCTTTTTAAGCATTGATCTGAAAAACTCATCCTGTTCTTCACTGTTCTCGTAATTTAAAACCATCTGCAGCGCAGAGGCGGAAAAGTCTTTTACCAGAAAAGAAAAAATCTGTTCGAGAAGGTCTGAGTCGACAGCATATATTCTGCTGTTTTCCAGGATTAACTGAGCATAAACAATCAAGGTGAAAAGTTCACCTGCAGCAAGCATATAATCGACATTAGCCCTCTGCTCCCGGCTTGGCGGCGCCTGCATCAAAGCTGACTTAAAAAGCTCAGCCTGTTGTTTGAAGATGGCAACATTTGCACCAGAAATGGACTCATAGGCTCGCTCGTAGTCTGGAAAGGTAATCTCCGCAAGCCCTCCGGTTTTCTGGTTGAAGAGATAGTTATCATCGGATATTTCTGTACTCCGAACTACCTCAGGGTAGTCAACAGGATCGAAAAAGTAGTTAGGGATGAATTTAATGATCAGTGCCATATTGACATGCTCGGTACCTTCTAGTTTTGGCAGCATGCCTATATCACGGATAGCCATTTCAAAATAGGTATCCTGCTCATACCCTTTGGCAGCTATCACCTCGTGCAGCATATTGATCACCTTTTCACCCTGTCCGGTTACCTTCATCTTAACAACGGGGTTAAAGAGCAGATAGCGGCGATCATCATCGGATGCAGCCCGCAAATAATCGACCGTACGCCAGGTAAACAGTTTCATGGCAGCCAGGCGGGCATATGCCTCACAGAAAATCCTGCGAACATGCGGGAAATCGGTGACAAATCGTCCGTAGAGGTTCCTGGAGCAAGCATGGTTCAGGGCCTCGTGAAAGGCATGTGAACAGATTCCAATTGAGGCACAGCCAAGTTCAAATTTACCGATATTGATAGTATTAAGTGAAGAGTTCCAGGCATGTTTGCCACGAGAAATAATATCCGCCTCCGTGACCGGATAATCTCTTAATGCATATTCGGCCACATATGCCTGGCGGACCCCGGAAGTATCAATCTTCTTGACGCATTCGTACTGGGAACGGCATGGATCAACGCTAAAAAAAACATACTCACCACTGTCTGCCATTTTGGCAAATGTTGAAACAAGCGCAGCACAGTTACCGTTGCCGATATAGTATTTGGAGCCATTCGCACGGTATCTGCCGTTCCCATCTGGTGAAAGCGTCATCTCGCTTGAATAAAGATCAGCACCGTGGGCTTTTTCCGAAAGTCCGAAGGCAAACAGTCCGCCCTCATCCAGCAAACAGGCTGTTCGCTGTTTCAGTTCTTCATTTTCTCCCATCCAGATTGGCCCCAAACCAAGAATGGTCACCTGCCAGGCATACCAATAGCACAATCCGTAAAACCCCAGTATCTCATTGTACAGACAGAGGCGCCTCATATCCCAGCGTTTATCTCCGTCTCCATATCTGCCAGGGGTCAAAAGAGTGGCAAAGACCTTCTCCTGTTTTACAAAGGTCAGAAAATCGTCATACCACACCATGGACTGATCATCTTTTTTTATCTGTTTCAACCCTTTGGTTTCAAAAAAGTTGATGGTTTTGTCAACAAGATCCTGAAAACATGGATCCTGGTAATCTACAGAATATGCTTTGGGATTCAGCAACATCATTAAATCTCCTTAACCTCACCCGGTCGTTTTGTTTTTTCAGGGCCAATCTTCTCTGCTGCCCGCATTTAAGTCAAAGTTTCGTACGAACCTGGTCCCACCGTTTTACCTGCCAGCTGGTAGAGGCAACTGCTATGTCATTTCCTGAGAAATCTTTTACATCGCTCTTAAGTGTAATCGTGATAGAATTCTTTTCCTGCAAGGGTTTGTATACCGCTTCATCCAGCACCTCAGGTGCCATAAAACACTCAGAAAAAATTCGCTCTTTTGCCTGGTAAAGGTATTCAACTTCAATTCGTGACATGATCAACCGATAGCGCTTCGGATCAAGTTTTGTCAGCAACAGAAAGCCGGCAGAAAACTCCGCCACGGTGGCGATTGCACAGGCATGTATGCCCCTGACATGGTTATGATTGGTACGCTTGTATGGAGCTGTTGTCCTGACCACATTCTCCCCGATCTCAAGGAGTTCGAAACCGTGAGGGCGGTTAAATGGTATCGTCCAGCTCAGTACCCTGTTAAGAACCCAGAGCCAGAATGTCGAACCTTTTGCCCGCAAGGTGAGTACCGGCAGGATGTCAAAACCTTTCATGAACGTGCTCCCTCTAAGGGTATCGGGTCAGGAGAAGACCCGCTCAAAATTATCTTTGACTTTCTCAAACAAGCCAATCTGCCCAAGCGCCGTTCGCAGCGTTTCCGGGTTCTCAAGCAGATCTTTCATGAACATTATCTCGGAGGCTTTCAGGTAGATATGGAACGGATCTGTCAGCTGTTTGCCAAAAACACGGTCGATAACCTGGGCCACGGAGTAGTCCCTGATATGAGGCTGGAGCAGCAGCGTGCGATAGAGTGTTTTTGAGATATAGAAGTGGATGGTTGCATCAACGCTCTCTATTCTTTGCCGATGCCCGGGCAGGATCGTTTTATCTCTCAGTTGGGCAAGTTTCAGAAGGGTCCGGCAGTAAGCCTGGTAGTTATTGAACCTGCCCCCAGCCTCAAGATCAATGTCCAGCAATGGCGACTGATAGATACCACGGAGCAGCGTATCACCGGTAATCGCCCAGTTACTGCCGGTGTAGACGAGATCACTCTGGGAATGGCCGGCACAGCTCAGTATTTCAATGTCAAGCGTCTCCGGAATATCGTGCTCAGCTGTCAGGTAGTTGTCAGGAAACGGCGGAAATATGACGTTTCGATAGAAGAATTCACCTAAGGTGTCCAGGTAATCACCGCCAAACCCCAAACCCGAGAGCAGGTCAAACATCTTCTCCACTCGTTCTTCATGACATCTGACCTTCAGGATGTCCCGATAGGGAAAATATATGGCAGCATCGCTGTTTTTCTCAAGCCAGTATGATTGGCCGTAATGATCAATGTGACAATGAGTGACGATGACGTGCCTGAGACGTTCAAGGTCAATGTGGTTTTGCAGAAACTGCGTTCCCTGTTCAGTCGGCGGGCCGGTATCAAACAGCACCAGCTCACCATTTAACTCGATGGTGTAACAATGTACCGGACCAACCATATAGGGTGTGTCTACGGTATATTGCGTTGGTATCATGTCACACCGAGAAACAACCAAGCCATGTAACCTGCCCTTTTGTCCCGGAATCCACAAAAAAGGCTCCGGGACAGGGACAAAGTTTGCTCATTATGAGAAAAGATATTTTTCTTCTTCGCAGGCTGCTTTGGCAAGCAGCCGTTTTGCCGCCAGCAGGCCGGTTGCATCATATTTTGCAAATCGTCTGATTCCTGACAGGATCATAGTAAGGGTATCACCTTCTTCTGTGTAAAAAGCTCCCTTCTTGGCTGCCGAGCCGGCGATTTCGGTCGCACTGAAGGCGAAAACCTTGACGGCGGCTGACAGCAACGCTTTCCTGTTCTCACTGGCGTTGGCGAAATGTTTTTCAGCTCGCAGTACGGTACTCTCAAGGGCAAAAATCTGAATAGCAATGTCAGCTGCTGCCATGAGAATTTCCTGTTCATCGGCCAACTTATCCATAAATTTCTGGACCCCGACACCTGACAGGATCAGGAAAAGCGTTTTCAAGTTTTTGATCAGCGCTTTTTCTGCCGCAAACAGTATTGAGTCATCCAGCTCTTCAAAGCTCGGGGTCATCAAGGACTCGAAGGCTTTCATCGCTTCAGCCTGAAGCGGCAGTTCACCTTTCATCGACTTTCTCAGGATCATACCGGGAATCAGCAAGCGATTGATTTCGTTTGTGCCCTCAAAGATACGGTTAATTCGCTCATCCCGATAATACCGTTCCGCCGGATATTCACTGACGTATCCATAGCCTCCGTGAATCTGAACGACTTCATCAACGGTTCTCGCCAGGACCTCGCTACAGAACACCTTCGATATCCCGCATTCAGGGGCATACTCTTCGATTCCTTTCTGGTATTCGACATAATAATTGTCTATTCCCTTCTCAATGGTGGCAAGCTTGTTGTCCAGCAGTCCTGCCAGCCGGTATATCAGCGACTCAGAAGCGAAAAGATCAGCTGTCAGATCGGCAATTTTCTCAACAATAGCACCAAAGCTGCTTATCTTCCTTTTAAACTGTTTGCGCTCGTTTGCATACTTGATACCGGTAACAAGTGCCATTTTCGCGGCGGCGGTCACCCCAGCTCCAAGCTTGAATCTATCGACATTGAGAAC
>RCNE010002222.1_pt1 | contig 10447 bp, 10 predicted proteins | sample 2041361 | NCBI WGS metagenome assembly RCNE01 (sample SAMN09708229, study PRJNA481090) | Marine sediment metagenome, whole genome shotgun sequencing project.
AGTTTATCGTAGTTGTTTCTCGAGCCGTCAACCGCGTCGCGCAACCAGTCGCCGACCGGTACCTCCGCGTAGGTGTAGTGGCCGCCGACCATCAGGATCACGCAGTGAACAAGGATCAGCACATAAACCAGCGTGGTCAACGGAAAACGGTCGCGCGTCAACCACAGAACGACCGCACCCAGCACGGCCGGAAATACCTCCAGGCACCACGTCGTAAAGTCCTTCGGCTCAACACCCGACCAGACAAGCACGCCGAAAAAGACGACCACCCACAGAATACGCATCGGCGTCATCGTTATTTTCCCTCGGCGGTCTGTCGCACGGCTTCGCCCTTCCTGGACCGCCAGTAGCCCTGACTGCTGAAACTCTGCCATACCCAGGGCAGCCAGCGCAGCAATGCAAAGCTGAGCCATAGCGCCCAGGCCAGGATCAGCGCCTTGTATATCCATAGCGGCACCGATATCACCGCCGCAACAGGCAAGGCCGATTGACTGCTGTCTGCGAACCAGTTCAGCACGTTGCCATAGGAGTTATGCCCCGTAACGTGCATATCCGGTGTGCCGAGAAGGCCCTGCGGCAGCGCCGTCACTACGCTCAGCAACGCGACGACGGTCAATCCTCCGATAACGAGCTGAATGGTATTGAAACGCCACCAGTTAACGTCAATTTGCCATCGTTCCCTCGCACCGCAGGCCAGCAGCCAGACGACAACCACCGCAAGCACCGGCCAGCTGAAAGTGCTGAAGCCGAGGCCTAAAAGAAGCCAGTGCCAGCTCTTTAATGGCGCGAGCCCGACGCGCCCGAGAATGAGCGCGAACAGCACCAGCACCGCCAGCTCCGACCAGTACAGTACCGCCGGCCCCAATCTGGGTCCGCTTGTGACCAGCAGCCAGCGGTCGCGTGGTTTGGTCAGCGACAGTTCGATATTGCTGGCGGGCGCGCCGATGTCGACAGCAGGCGTTGTTGTTCTCAAACCCATTGCACCGCTCTCACGCCACTGAATACCAATGCCGTGCTGGCCGGGCAGGATCGGCAAGGTCAGCTCACCGGCTTCTGCACGCATTGTCTGCGTGCGACCATCAATGCTGACCGACGTAACTTCAGCACCGTCCGGAATGCGCAACCGGTGTTGCGCACCGCGAGTGCTTCGGTACTGCAAAGCGAGGCTGACATCGCTCGAACGCGTGCCATGATTTATCGCGAGATTCACCGAGTCGAATGCCAGCGTCGAACCCTCGGCCGCTTCGGGTCGCGTCGCCTGCATGACGAGCGTTTCGCCGCCACGCGGGTCGAACTCGGCCACGCGCACATCACTGACATCGTCTCCCGTATTACTTTCGGGAATGCCGTCGAACTTCGCCGTCCAGATATTGCCCACCGCGAATCGCCAGACTTCGCGCCACGCGGCACCCTCCCCTGCGGTCAGCGTGAGCGGTGACGTGCGCGGCAGATTGGATGTCCAGCTGATCGAAGTCTGCTGCGGGTCCATTGACACGAGGACACGACCCTCATTCACAGTGAAGTTGCCGCTCACGATCGATTCGCCTTCCAGCAACGGCACATCGAGCGTCAGTGCCCCCTGTACCGGTGCCATGCGATGAACCGTTGTCGTAACCTTCCAGTCGAGATCCAGCTCGATCGTACGCTCGACTCGCGCGAACGTCGGGAACCGACTGCTCTCCCAGCGAACAGACTCGTTGCCATCCGCGGCGGTTCGCAGGCGCGTCAGCTGCAGGGATCCCGACAGTAGCCGGCGGTCCTTGATGCCCGCAACAAACCAGCCATCGCTGCGCACATTGACGACGCGAGGCGGGGTCTCGAACGGAATCTCGAGGCTATCGACCGCCGGCACCGGGCCGCTGAGAGTGACCCGGTGCTGTCCCGATTGGACATACAACCACAACGTGTTGTTATTCATGCGAATTACGCGGGCGTTTGCCGCGTCGTCGAGCAAAATGACTTGCGGCCGCCAGCCTTGCATCGAACCCGGCAATGGAATCGCAACGTCCGCCACGGCATGAATGTCGAGCTCCATATTGATCGTATTGGCACTGGCTACCACGTCCACCGCAACAATCTCGGCACAACGCGGCACGCAGTCAGGCGGCTCCAGCAGTCGCTGCTCGAGCTGCCGTAACAGATCGGCGTCGGGCAACTGCGCCTGTGCAGTCGGACTGGCCGTCATGAGCGAGGCCAACAGGCCGACGCCAAACAGGCCCGTGATATCGGCTCGTCCCAAGTTCACTCCACCGGGCAGGCGCCAGCGCTTCTGAAATATTTCGGCGGCGAGCGCGGCTGCGAACAGCAACAGCAAAGCCACCTCGGCGACACGCAGTGCACTGACCAGCCAGCGCGGCAGAACAACGAGTCGCATGGTCTGCTCAGCGTCTACTGGACCGCTCCAGGAAAGCGAGTAACTATTCCATTGCCAGGACGGTATACCAGGACCCGCCTGCACGATTGCGTTGGGCGCGTAACGCTCGAAATTGTAGGACCGCCTGGCGCCGCTAACGACGACCTCCTCGATGAAGTCGCTCTCTGCCTGGACACCCTTACTGCGCATTCGAAGTTCTGCGTCACCCACCATCTGTTTCGCCGCCTGGACCGGTGCAGAGGTCGGCAACGCACGATCGTAGAGCTGGTACTGGTTGTACTGTGGCTCAAGCTGCGGATAGAGGGCGATGCGCAACTGGCTCGCCACAAACGGTACAAGTGCGATCACGAGTGCTGCGGCGCTGAGTAACTGGTAACCGGATACCAGCTGACGCAAGCGCCCGACGGGCGCGACTCGCATCAATGCAATCGCCACCAGCAGGTTGAGCCAAAGCCATCCCGGCGCCAACATCTCGTGGAAGCTCAATACCAACGCAAGCAGCGCGATTACGCCCGCGCCACGACCCAGCAGGCGCCAGACCGCGATCGTGATGATCAGTACAAGGAAGAAGTCGAGTAGTTGCCACTGGCTCACCCAGCTACCGCGTGCACTATCCACGCCGGGCGCCGCGAGCAACTTGCTGCCGGGCGGCACGTTTAGCGTGGCCTGAACAGCGCCAAAGCGCGTGTCCCAGCCCGTAACCGGCATCGAACCGCGTTCGTCGACACGACCCAGAGCGCTTAAATCGACGTTTGTCTGCCGCACCTCGACGCCCGTATATCCGGGCTGCTCGCCGCTGGTAATCAGCAGGCTGTCCTCAGACTCACGCGCGGTGAGCAATGCGTACGGAAGCGCCATGTCGAGTCGCCAGTCCCTGCGCATCTCGCCGCTGATGGCATCAAGAACGACGAAGCCATCGCCGTCGAAATCCAGCCAGATGGTCCGAGCCAGCGCCAGCTCATTCGTCACGGACACGACACCGCGGCTGCGCTCCGTGATCCTGAATGTGGCCCCGGGGTCGACTCGGAAAGCCGGGTAACTCCTCCAGTTTCCAGGCACTTGCACCTGCGTCGGATCAACGGGCGGCAATCCTTCAGCGGCGGTCACGCGCAGTCGGTCGTTCGAGAGGTAGCTCCAGATCTCCGCGGCAGGCAGATTGGTACCTTCATTCTGTTGGCGCTCAATCGCAGCGAGCACCGCGGGTCCGCGAGCGCTGATGAACACCGTCCAGCGTCCGGGCCTGACCTGCAGCCGCAGGTTGCCATCTGACTCAAGCCTGGCTGGAAGTTGGCTCTGCAAATTGAGTGGCACGAAGCCCTCGGGGAGAATCGGACCGAACAGTTCCTCGCGAACGCTGCCGGAAACGTCGATTTGCAGCTGAGTGATCAGACGCGTTGGCACATCATCTGCGACCAGCCTGTGAACCTCCGTCTTCACCGAGTCCACGACCTTTGTGTCGCGCTTTCGCTCACCCAGGAAGACCCCGTTTCGATCCAGTTCCGGCCGCTCTACGCGACGGCCGTCAACCGTCAGTGTGACGAGCCCACTTGCCGGCGGCAGGCGCATCACGCCCGGACGTTCGTCCCATTCGAATCGGCCGGCAATTGCATAAGTACCGGGTGCCACGCGAACGCTTGGAACATTGTCCCGCGCAACGACTTCGATAGCGCGGCCATTCACCGTAACGCTATCTGGCCAGTACTCGGGACCGCCCGGCAACGCGATCCATTGCTCGTCGGCATACACGGTCCACTGCTGGGTGAAACGCGCATCTGACGACGTGACGGTCAGCTGCAATCGCCCGGGCCATGCACATACGAAATCACTGCGTTCGTTCGCGTCGCGATCGAAGTAGAACGGGCAGTCGCGGTACTCCTTGTCCTTCAACACCCACGCTTGCCAGTCTTTCAGGTCGTCAGGCACATACTCCTGCGCGCCGACGGACGTTATGCAGATGATTGAAACTACGAAAACCAGCCTGAATATCGTTGACATACGGAATTCCTGCCTAGTGCGTGTCTACACTATACGTCAACGTAGCGCGCTTGGGATCGGGGTTCGACCTCAGTAATGCGGCGGCCGTTCGTCGCCCGGATCGCCGGCCGGCGCAGCGTCTCCCATCGAACGCACTCTATCTATCAGAGACTGACAAAGTGTATTCAGCTCCATGATTTTCGCCTGCTGGCTGGTAACCACATCGTTGAGTTCATTCAGTAGCTGGTCCTGGTGCGCCAGTCGGCTTTCAAGATCAATAAAGCGCTCCTCGCTCATGCCGGTCCCCTGTCGTTATTTGCAATTCGAGCCATTACTCGTGAATGATCCGGTCTGGTGTCCTGATCCGTCAATTCGTATGAATTTACCAAGCAGCCCACTAGAATACACGGCTGGAACTTGCAGGGCTCTTCATGTCACTCCTTCGTTTTGAAGATATAGGCCTCGAATTCGGCGAACAGGTCATTCTGCGCGACGCCGAATTCGCGGTAGAAGCCGGTGAGCGCATCTGTCTCATCGGCCGCAACGGTGCCGGCAAGTCGACTACGCTGAAACTGATCATGGGAACGATGGAGGCCGATCGCGGCGAGATCGTCAGGAAATCGGACCTGATCGTCAGCCAACTCGAGCAGACACTGCCCGAAGCGATGGACATGCCGGTTATCGACGTAATCCGATCGGGACTGGCGCAAATTCAGCGGCTGCTGGTCGACTACGAAGAGCGCTCCGGACTGGAGCTGGACAAGCACGGCCTGCGCGAGCTCGAAGCCCTGCATGCGAAGATCGACGCGCACGATGGCTGGCACCTTGAACAACGCGTGGAAACGACAATCACCGAACTGAACCTGCCGGCCGACAAGTCGATGAACGAATTGTCGGGCGGCTGGCGACGTCGCGTCTTGCTGGCCAAAGCGCTGGTACAGAAACCGGACCTGCTGCTTCTGGATGAACCCACCAATCATCTCGACATCGCCACCATCAAGTGGCTGGAGGATCGAATCTATGGCTATCCCGGTGCCGTCATGTTCATCACACACGACCGGGCTTTCCTGCAGCGCCTCGCGACGCGCATCGTCGAGATCGATCGTGGAAAGCTGACGAGTTGGCCGGGGGACTATGATAACTATCTGAACCGAAAGGAAAAAATGCTGGAAGACGAGGCGGTAGCTGACGCCCGTTTTGACAAGAAGCTGGAGCAGGAAGAGGTCTGGGTGCGACAAGGCATCAAGGCACGTCGTACCCGCAACGAGGGCCGGGTTCGCACCCTGCAGAAGATGCGCGAGGAACGGGAAGCGCGCATTGCGAAAGAAGGCACTGCCCGCATCCACATCGAGGAGGCAGAGCGGTCGGGTCGCAAGGTCTTGCGCGCGCGAAATATAAGCTACAGCTACGGCAAGGAAAAGGTCATCAGCGATTTCTCGATCAAACTCATGCGCGGCGACCGCATCGGCCTGATCGGCAACAACGGCGTCGGCAAGACGACGCTGCTGCGGCTATTGCTCGGCGAGCTCGAGCCGGCGACGGGCACAATAAAACGTGGCACGAATCTCGAGGTCGGATACTTCGACCAGCTGCGGCAGACACTCGATCTCGAAAAGTCGGTTGCCTTCAATGTCGGTGAAGGGCGCACTTACATCACGCTTAACGGCAAGGACCGCCACGTCGTCGGCTATCTTAAAGGGTTCCTGTTCAGCCCCAAACGCTCGATGACACCCGTGAAAGCGCTATCCGGCGGTGAGCGCAACCGCGTGATCCTGGCAAAACTTTTCACTCGAGCAGCCAACCTTCTGATCCTGGATGAGCCAACCAATGACCTGGACATCGAGACGCTCGAGGTTCTCGAGCAGAAACTCTGCGATTACAGCGGTACGTTGATCGTCGTGAGCCACGACCGTCAGTTTCTCGACAACGTGGTTACGAGCACGATCGTGTTCGAGGAAGACGGCAAGATCCAGGAATACGTTGGCAACTACAACGACTGGCTGCGCCAGGGGCACGCACTCGCCGTAACCGACAGCCCGCTGATGGCCGAAAAAAAGAAACGCGAGGCGGCGGCACGTCGCAAGCGCGGCAATTCCCTGAAGCTCAGCTACAAGGAGCAACGCGAACTGGATCAGTTGCCGGCGGAGATCCAGGAGATCGAGTCCCGTCTCAGCCTACTGCAGGCCGTCATCGCCGCCCCGGATTTCTACATGCAAGACAAGAGCAGCGTGCAGGAAAAGCTTGCCGAGCTCACCGAGTCGGAACTGCAACTGGAACAGCGCGTCGAGCGCTGGAGCGAACTTGAGACGAAAAAAGAATCGTTGCAGTCGCGCTGAATCGCGACCGCAACGACGGTCTTACTACAGCAGCTGCAGGATAAGGGCGACCTGGCAAGCCCAGCCGACGACAAAGGCGACTGTCCTCACCCATGGAATCGATAACGTATACGACAACAGGTGGACAACCCGCGCCCAGAAGTAGACCTTGCACGCCATGACGGTTACGTCGTTACTGACGCCGGCCGCATTTGCGATCAACACGAGCGCCGCGAAAACCACCAGGTTCTCGACTGCATTGTAGTGCGCGGCTTTCATCTTGGTCGCCCAACCCGACAGCGCCTTGGGTTCCTCCGGGTAACCCACTGCATCCATCAGGCCGCGCACCATGATCGTGTTGACCACGTACGGCATCCACATCACGGCGTTGAGCGCGGCGACCCACGTTAGCATCGTTAATTCGTTCGTCATTCTGTTCTCCTTAGCGTTTTTCAGGCACAGCTACTCTGGCTGTACTTACTCAATATCGATTGGTCGTGTCAGGAAGAGGCACCTGTCTTTCATTTTCGCGTCATCCGGGTAGTCCTGAATTCTGAATCCCAGCGAGAGGTAACACGCGTGAGCGGGAGCATTATCACGATAGACGAACAACGACGCTTGCGCATAGTCACCCGCCTGCGACGCAGCCCTGATGATCAGCTTTATAAGTCTTCTTGCGGCGCCCTGGCGACGCTTCCCGGGGTTGCTGACAAGCCTGGCGAGGTGCGCGCGGCCGTGTCGATCACAAAATTGCCCGAATGCCGCGATCTCGCCGTCCGGGCTCCGCAAACAGTAAGTCGACATGATCGCAAGCTTGCAGTCCTCAAGGAACGAGTCGCGCGTAAACGGAAAACGGAATCCGGGCCCTCCCCAGATGTCGACGGAGTGCGCATCCGGAAACCAGCTCATCACCTCATCGAGGTCCGCGTCGCCGGGCGGCTCAAGTATCCAGCCTTCCTCAACAAGCGCGTCACATTCCATGATTGAGGGCGTTAGCGCCCGGGTATCGTTTGATCGAAGTAGCGGTCAAACGCCCGATGCACGATGACTGGCGAGATACCCATCGCATTCATCGCGTTGCTGAACTGTTCCATTTCGGAGACCTTGCGGCGCCCGTCGGCCGCAACGACCTTGAGGCCCATGTACGCTATTTCCTCTTTTTCCGAATCCGACAAGGTCGGCGAGAGACCACCGAGCAGATCGGTAAGCGCCGGCTTGTCCGTTGTCTCTTCCAATGCACGCGAAATGAGCTCGAGCGACTCAGCGCCCTGCAAGCGAAAATGTTCCTCGATCAGATCGATAATCAACGACGACTCTTCCGGTTCGATCTGGCCGCTACCTCGCGCGACATGGATCAGTATGGCCGCAACCAGGAACTTCAAACCGTAGTTTTCCAGACCATCTTCGGTCTCGACGATCAGCGTGGAACCGACTATTTTCGAATCCAGTATCTCTGTACTCACAGCGTGCTCACTTCGTCTTGTAGTTGCTTCTCATGTGCTTTACCGAACCGGCTATCAGTTTCTCGAGCGCTGACTCGTCGACGTCGGACAGGCGCTTGATATAGAGACAGGATTTACCGGTCTTGTATTTTCCCAGTTTCTTCATGAGTGACTCGAAGGGCTTGAAACCCGGAATCACGTACAGAGTCAGTGCCTGCTTGCGCGGCGAAAAACCGGTGATCATGAAATCGCCTTCCCGCCCGCTGTCGTACTTGTAGTGGTACTCGCCGAAACCGACGATATTCGCACCCCACATCCTGGCGCGCGAACCTGTTGCCTTGCGCATCATTGCCGACACTTTCCTGGCATCACGGCGCATGTCCGGATTCTCTATGCCCTTCATAAAGGCCGTTACGTTTGATTTCGTTGGCTTCGTCTTGTTATCGGCCATGTCACCCTCTAGTGCAAAGTGCCAAAAAGACGGTCCCCTGCATCCCCGAGCCCCGGCACAATGTACTTCTTCTCGTTCAACTTCTCGTCGATAGCGGCCGCGTAGATGCGTACATCCGGATGCGCCTCTTCCACGACCTTGATGCCCTCAGGGCAGGTAACGATACAGACGACGACAATGTTGTCGGCACCATTTTTTTTCAGGATGTCAATCGCCGCAACTGTTGATCCACCGGTCGCAACCATAGGATCAATGACAATGCTGGTTCCGCCCTCTACTTGCCGCGGGAAGCTCTCGTAATAGGTGACCGGCTTCTTGGTTTTTTCGTCCCGATACAAGCCAACGAAGCCCACCCTGGCCGTCGGAATAAGCTCCAGAATTCCTTCGAGCATGCCGACACCGGCCCGCAGAATAGGTACCACGACGATGTCCGTATCAATCTTGCGGCACTCTGCGATGGCCACAGGTGTCTCCACAGTGACTTCTCTTGTCTTGATGTTCTTGAGGGCCTCGTAGCAGACAAACTTCGTGATTTCTGTCGCCAACTCGCGAAAGCGCTTGTGCCCGGTCTCTACGTCACGAATGATGGCCAGCTTGTGCTGTACGCAAGGATGATCAATCAGTTCGGCCACTTCTTATTCTCCGTTATTGTTTTCGAGATTCGGTGACCAGATAGCATACTCGTTGCCAGTCGGGTCGATGAAATGGAAACGGCGGCCGCCGGGGAATGCAAAGATCTCCTCGCTGATTTCGGCGCCCAGACCCTTGACTCTGTCGACGTCGCGCTCGAGATTTTCACTGTAGAAGATCAGCAGGACGCCCGTTGATACGGCAGGCTCCGACGAGCGTCGAAATCCACCGTCGAGGCGCCCGTCGTTGAAACTCATATAGTCGTCGCCCCATTCCTGGAACGACCAGCCGAACATAGACGAGAAGAACTCACGTGCGCGGTTGAGGTCAGTGACAGGAATTTCGACATAGTCAATCTGGTTTTCGGCACTCACGATGTTTCCTCTTCAGCGCCTACGGCGTCCTGAGCTTCAGTAGCGGCCGCTCGGCGTCGACGAACACCGTACCAAATTCACCGCTGATTTCGTATCGCGCATCGGCACAACGGCGAAATCCTGAGATCGCGCCGTGGCCAAGATATGCCGCAATATCAGCGAGTTCACCGTCCGTTCCGCCGTCCGGACCCAACCCCTCACAGACAGGAAACTCGATGTAGGCCGGTCGTATGCAGACCTTCTCCGCAGGCCTGGGCGCCTCGTAAAACGGATGCTCCGGCATCAGGTAAAGGTCGATGTCGACAATCAAGCTGTCCGACTCGACGTGCCAGGACAGCACGTAGGAGCGTGTCAGGTCGACGTCGGCGAACTCGCGTAACTGACGCCACTCTGTGATGTTCTCCCGATCCGTCATCAATTACCCGATTGACCTAGCCAAAAGTTCTGCTCACCCAGACGCCAATGAAGTGCGATAGAACAACGACGAGTACGGCAATGCCGACGTGCTCCGCAATGATGGCCAGGGGCGACTCATTCTGCGCGCGTGCCAGGAAATAACTCAACACGACAATGACGCACATTCCCCACGCCACCGAGGCGATCACCGCTGAAGTGAGTGGCAACAACAGCAAGGGTACGACGAAACTAATGGAGAACACGAACTTGGTAACAAACGTCGTAATTGTGGCAGCCCAGACGTGATCGTGCGTGGTTTCCGGGTCAGACTCTTCAGCCAGGTGAATACCGAGCGCATCCGACATCGCGTCGGCGACGGCGATGACGAGAATACCGCCGAGCACCGCTGTAATGGACCCGGTGCCAGAGTTTAGGCCGACAATCAGGCCGATCGTCGTTATAACTCCCGACGTGGCACCGAAAAAAAGTCC
>RCNE010005626.1_pt1 | contig 10442 bp, 9 predicted proteins | sample 2041361 | NCBI WGS metagenome assembly RCNE01 (sample SAMN09708229, study PRJNA481090) | Marine sediment metagenome, whole genome shotgun sequencing project.
GTTTTTAGTATTTGGTAATTTAACATGAAACAATTCAAAAAATTACCGTTTATTTTCAGATATTTGCAGCTTATTAAATAGATTGATGGCACAAAAACCCAGTATCCCTAAAGGAACTCGAGATTTTTCTCCTACCGAAGTTGCAAAACGGAAGTATATTTTCAATACTATTCAAAAATCATTTGAATTGTATGGTTTTCAGCCTATAGAAACTCCAAGTTTTGAAAATTCATCAACCTTAATGGGTAAATACGGTGAAGAAGGGGATCGATTGATTTTTAAAATATTGAATTCGGGAGATTTTTTGGCTAAAGCGGATGAAAGTTTACTTACGGGTAAGGAGAGTCAAAAAATTACTTCGCAAATCTCTGAAAAAGCACTTCGCTATGACTTAACGGTTCCTTTTGCGCGTTATGTGGTGCAACACCAAAACGAACTAGAATTCCCTTTTAAACGCTATCAAATGCAACCCGTTTGGCGTGCTGATAGACCACAAAAAGGACGTTTTAGAGAGTTTTACCAGTGTGATGCTGACGTTGTTGGTAGTAAATCATTGTTTCAGGAAGTAGAGTTTATACAGTTATACGATACTATTTTCACCGATTTAGGCATTGCAACAACTATCAAACTAAATAATAGAAAAATCCTCTCAGGCATTGCTGAAATTATTGGTGCTAGCGATAAATTAATAGATTTTACAGTTGCACTAGATAAGTTAGATAAAATAGGCGAGGAGGGTGTTGTAAAAGAAATGATTGCTAAAGGTATTTTAGATGCGGCGATTGAAAAAGTAAAGCCTTTGTTTAATTTAAACGGAACAAACCAAGAAAAATTAGCACAATTGAAAGCAATGCTTTCAGATTCCGACGAAGGTACTCAAGGTGTTGCCGATTTACAGTTTGTACTAGAAAACGTAGCCAAATTAGGGTTGAAATCAGCTAATTTAGAGCTAGATGTAACCTTGGCAAGAGGCTTAAATTATTATACTGGAGCCATTTTTGAGGTACAAGCAAATGACGTGCAATTAGGTTCTATTGGTGGCGGTGGGCGTTATGATGATTTGACTGGTATTTTTGGTTTGAAAGATATGAGCGGTATTGGAATTTCCTTTGGATTGGATAGAATTTATCTAGTATTAGAAGAATTAGACCTATTTGAAAAAGTAGCATTACCAAAGCCGAAGGTTCTATTTTTGAATTTCGGGAATGATGAAGCTTCCTATTGTTTGGCGGCAGTAAAGGCCTTCCGCGAAAACAATATTAAAACGGAGCTATATCCTGATAGTGCTAAATTAAAGAAACAGATGAACTACGCTAATAAACGTGAAATTGAGTTTGTAGTTATGGTAGGTTCAAATGAATTAGAGAATAATACATACACATTAAAAAATATGAATTCTGGCGAGCAGGCAACATATACATTAGTTGAATTGCTTAAAACAGTACAAAATTCGTAATTTTGCATAAAATTTAGGAAAATGTTTGAAGGAGAAACAGGTAAGACGACAACACTAGAAGAAATGGGAGACGATCATATATTTACATCGGCAAAAACACCTTTGCGTGAAGATGCGTTCGAATTGGGTGATGATGAAAAAATAAAAGCTATCGAAGTTGATGTGACAAATATCCTACAAACGTTGGGTATGGATTTAACAGATGATAGCATAAAAGGAACTCCGGGCAGAGTTGCTAAAATGTTTGTGAAAGAGATTTTTGGAGGCCTGAACCCAAAAAATAAGCCAAAACCATCTACGTTTGATAATAACTACAAGTATGGCGAAATGTTGGTAGAGAAAAATATCACTGTGTATTCGACTTGCGAACATCACTTATTACCAATTGTTGGTAAAGCACATGTGGCTTATATTTCAAAGGGAAACGTGATAGGTTTATCAAAAATGAATCGCATTGTTGATTTTTATGCTAAGCGCCCACAAGTACAAGAGCGTTTAACAATGCAAGTAGTTCAAGAGTTACAAATTGCTTTGGGTACCGAAGATGTTGCCTGTGTCATTGATGCGAAGCATCTTTGTGTGAATTCTCGTGGTATCCGCGACGTGGCAAGTAGTACAGTTACATCTGAATTTGGTGGTAAATTTAAGGAAGACTCGGTAAAACGCGAGTTTTTAGATTATATCAAGTTGGATACAGATTTTAGTGATTAATTTATTTGTATCGTCATTCTGTCCCGAAACTTCGGGAGTTTTAGAATCACATCACTTTTAACCAATCTAGTGAGAAGCTGAAATGAGTTCAGCTTGACGCATTAGAGTTTACTCAAAAACTCCAGCGTATCAACACCATCAGCATATTCAGTTAAGCTTGGTTGTTGTGTTTTACCGAACGCTACAGCATTTTCTAATGAATTACTAACCACACATTGTATGTTGTCAGCATCATTTTCTAGCTTTCGCTGAATTTGATTTAAATCCTCATAATACTCATAAAACAACGATGCAATAGGAGAGGAGTAGCTTGCGTCTTCTTTGAGCATTAGAAATCCATTTTCTAACAAATTAAACTCACTCATTAAATACACAGCTTTGTTATAATCGTAGTTGTTTTGGTACTTTTTATAGTTGATAATATCGCTATACTCATAAATTGCACCAAATAATTGATCGAAATTATAATCTTTTGGTACAAATATTTTAGAAACACTACGACATCCTAGTCCGAAATAGCGAAATATATCTTCACCTAAACCTTTTAATTCATCTTCAGTTTCATTTCCTGTTAGTACAGCAACACTATTTCTGTTTTTACGGATAATGTTTGGATATTTACCGAAATAATAGTCAAAATAACGAGCAGTATTATTACTTCCAGTAGCAATCGCAGCATCGAAATCAGTTAATTTGTCTTCTCTAAATGTTATCTTATTTTTAAATGAAGGTTCTACATGCTCTAAATATTTAGCAATTAGGGGTAAAAAATGTTTATCATTCGATGATTGTTTTACTAAAACTGAATTCCCTGAAATGAGTACTGCCAAAAAATCATGAAAACCAACTAGTGGAATATTACCTGCCATAATAATAGCAATATTCTTTTTTGTATCTTCTAAAGTATAATTTAAAGTCCAATTAGCTAACTCATTTTTAGTCAATAATTTAGACCATGATTCAAAAGCGTATAAAATATTATCTTGAGTAAACCATCCGTTATAATCTTTAGCACGTTTTAATTGCATATTAAATGCATCAAAAAATAGCTCATTAAAAAGAACGTCATCTTTTTGTTCAATTTTATCTCTCGCAAATTGACTTAAAAAATTACCGAATTCAACAAAAGCATTGATTCTGTTTTCTAATAACATTTATTATTTTTTTACGTTGTGATTTTTGTAACTTTGCTGCTGCAAATTTAACTAAAATAAATTATGGCAATTATAATAACTGATGAATGTATAAACTGTGGTGCTTGTGAGCCAGAATGCCCAAACACTGCAATTTATGAAGGTGCTGATGACTGGCGTTATAAAGATGGAACTTCTTTAAGTGGTAAAGTAGTTTTGCCAAATGGTAAAGAAGTAGATTCAGATACTGAACAAGAGCCTGTTTCTGACGAGCTCTATTACATTGTACCAGATAAGTGTACAGAATGTAAAGGTTTTCATGATGAGCCTCAATGTGCAGCTGTATGCCCTGTTGACTGTTGTGTGCCCGATGATGAGCATGTAGAAACCGAAGAAGAATTATTAGGGAAACAGCGTTTTATGCATCCTGAAGATTAGTCGATAATCGAATTTAAATTATTAGTGAATCCTGAGCTTTGAGCTTGGGATTTTTTATGTCATTTTCTTTGTTACCAATACATAAGTGTCAAAAAATTAACTTTTCTTTATTTTTAAATCTAGCTTCATATTTCCCATTTTGAGAGTATTCCATATCATTTTATCTGATAAATTTTTCCTAATAAGTACACTTAAAACACTTTAAATAGTATTAGAGGCTGAGAGAAATAGTGCATTATTTTTTCTTTTGCAAAATTTAAGATGAAATAAAACTATTAAAACAATGATTGCTCAACTAGATTTCTTAGTACAAACCACTATATTTGCACCTCAAAATTTTAGAATAAAAAATAGGTAAAATCGAAATAACATTGTTCATGAGATTGCATTTTACTTAAGCATAAAACTGAAAACATCAAATGAAAGCTGGAATTGTAGGATTGCCAAACGTAGGAAAATCAACATTATTTAATTGTTTATCAAATGCAAAAGCACAAAGTGCAAACTTTCCTTTTTGTACGATAGAACCAAATATTGGTGTTGTTAATGTACCTGACCCAAGATTAGAAAAATTAGAAGAATTAGTGAACCCTGAAAAAGTAGTGCCTGCTACTGTTGAAATTGTTGATATTGCTGGTTTGGTTAAAGGAGCAAGTAAAGGTGAAGGTTTAGGAAATCAGTTCTTGGCAAATATCCGTGAAACAGACGCTATTATTCATGTGCTACGTTGTTTTGATAATGATAATATTATTCATGTTGATGATTCTATTGATCCGAAAAGGGATAAAGAAACAATTGATATGGAACTACAGTTAAAAGATTTGGAAACTGTAGATAAACGTCTCGAACGTGTAAAACGTACGGCAAAAACGGGCGATAAACAAGCACAGGCTGAATTAGAAGTATTATTAAGAGTAAAAGAAGTGTTAGAAAGTGGCAACTCAGTTCGTTCAATGAGTTTTTCGGAAAAAGAAAAAGAATTTGTACAATCATTACAGTTTATTACAGCCAAACCCGTTTTATATGTGTGTAATGTTGATGAAGCTGCTGCAAAAGATGGTAATGATTATGTAACTATAGTGAAAGAAATTGTAGCCAATGAAAATGCTGAAGTTATTATTTTAGCTGTTGGTACTGAAGCAGATATCACAGAGTTAGAAACCTATGAAGAACGCGAAATGTTTTTAGATGATTTAGGTTTAGATGAGGCTGGTGCTTCAAAATTAATTAGAGCAGCGTACAGATTATTGAACTTGCAAACGTATTTTACTGCTGGTGTTAAAGAAGTACGTGCATGGACTATCGATATTGGTAGTACAGCTCCACAAGCTGCAGGTGTAATTCATACTGACTTTGAAAAAGGGTTTATTCGGGCTGAAGTAATGAAATATGATGATTTTGTTTCTTATGGTAGTGAAGCTAAAGTAAAAGAAGCAGGTAAGTTATCTGTTGAGGGTAAAGAATATATTGTTGCTGACGGTGATGTCATGCATTTTAGATTTAACGTTTAATTTTCTGTATGGATTTTAAACTAGAAGCAACAGATCAACACAGTAAGGCTCGCGCAGGAGAAATCACAACTAGTCATGGCAAGATAGAAACACCTATTTTTATGCCAGTTGGTACCGTTGCTTCTGTGAAAGGAGTACATCAACATGAGCTAGAAAATGACATCAATGCAGATGTTATTTTAGGAAATACCTATCATTTATATTTGCGTCCAAAAACCGAAATTCTCGAAAAAGCGGGTGGTTTACATAAGTTTATGAATTGGAATCGTCCAATTTTAACAGATTCAGGCGGTTATCAGGTATATTCTCTTTCTGGGAATAATAAAATTACGGAGCAAGGTGTGAAGTTTAAATCTCACATCGATGGTTCTACACATTTCTTTTCACCAGAATTTTCTATGGATATTCAGCGAAGTATTGGTGCCGACATTATTATGGCATTCGATGAGTGTACTCCATATCCATGTGAATTTAATTATGCCAAACGGTCAATGCACATGACACATCGCTGGTTAAAACGTTGCATATCTCATTTAGAAAAAACGCCAGTTAAATATGGCTATGATCAAACTTTTTTACCAATAGTTCAAGGAAGTACTTATAAAGATCTTCGAAAACAATCAGCTGAATTTATAGCTTCAGTAGGAGCAGAGGCTAACGCCATTGGTGGGCTGTCTGTTGGTGAACCTGCAGAAGAGATGTATGAAATGACTGATATTGTGTGTAGTATTTTACCAGAAGATAAGCCACGTTATTTGATGGGAGTTGGTACACCCATTAATATTTTAGAAAATATTGCATTGGGTGTTGATATGTTCGATTGTGTAATGCCAACTCGAAATGCTAGAAACGGGATGCTATTTACTGCTCATGGCACCATCAATATTAAAAATAGAAAATGGGCTGACGATTTTTCTCCAATAGACGAAATGGCAATAACATATGTAGATACAGCCTATTCTAAAGCTTATTTACGTCATTTATTTGCTGCAAAAGAATATTTGGCGAAACAAATTGCATCCATTCATAATCTAGGTTTTTACCTCTGGTTGGTTCGTGAAGCTAGAAAGCATATATTAGCAGGAGATTTTACTACTTGGAAGAATATGATGGTAAATCAAATGAATAAAAGGCTATAAACGTTGCGAAAGCTTGATAAATATATTTTAAAGAAGTATTTAACTTCCTTTATTTTTACATTGCTTATTTTAGTTCCTGTAGCAATTGCAATTGATGTTTCTGAGAAAATTGGCAAGTTCTTAGCGAATCCAGATTTGGGTTTTATGGAAATTGTAAAGGACTATTATGTGCCATTTGTAGTTAGCTATGGTAATACTTTCATGCCGTTGGCGTTGTTTATTGCCGTAATTTTATTTACTTCTAAATTATCTAATGATACCGAAATTGTTGCTATAAATAGTGCTGGAATTTCTTTTACGCGGTTTTTAAGACCCTATATTATTGGTGCTACTATCATTGCAATTTTTTCATTGGTAACTAATCATTTTGTTGTACCCCAAACAAATGGAACTTTCGAAGATTTTAAAGAAGAATATTTAAGGAGACGTAAAAAATCTAAAACGCTAGTAAGTCAAGTTAATTTACAGCTGAATGATAGTAATTATGTTTATTTTCGAAATTTCAATTTAAAGAATAATTACGGATATGATTTTTCTTATGAAAAGTTTGAAGGCTTAGAATTAAAGTATAAGTTGATTGCTAAAATTATTAAGTATAACCCTAAAGATTCAACGTATACGTTGACTAGTTATAAAAAAAGATTCGTTGGTACTAAAGACGATAGTATTGTTTCTGACAGAAAGTTAGATACTACTTTTAATTTTTTTCCTAAAGATTTACTGTATGTAGATTATTTGGCTAGGTCGATGACTTCTGAAAATCTGTCAAAGCACATAAAAATTTCATCGAAACGTGGTGTTAAAAACTTAAATCAATATAAGGTTGAGTTATATAAACGAACAAGCTTACCTATTTCCTCTTTTGTGCTCACATTAATTGCTGTTGCTTTAGCTTCTAAGAAACGTAGAGGAGGGGTTGGTATGAATTTAGCATTAGGTATTGCTTTAATGTTTGTGTATGTGTTCTTTATGAAAGTGGCAGAAGTTTTAGGTGCAGGCGCTACCTCAAAGCCTCTTTTTATGGTTTGGTTGCCTAATATAGTATTCGGAATATTAGCCATATATCTTTATTATAATGCAAAACGTTAAGCTAAAACACAATCTGCACTTACATTTTCTTGTTTTCATTGCAGGTTTTACAGCTATTTTAGGAGAATTAATTACCATTGAAGCGTTTTCTTTAGTTTGGTATCGAATGTTGATTGCTGGCGTTCTCATGTTTGCATATATTAAAATTAGAGGCATTCATATTAAAATTTCAATCAAAGATTTAATAAAATTTTTAATGGCAGGTGTTATTATCGCATTACATTGGATTACTTTTTTTGCAGCTATCAATGAATCTAATGTTTCTATAGCACTAGCCATGTTTTCTACAGGTGCTTTTTTTGCATCATTTATAGAGCCCATTTTTTATAAGCGTAAAATTATAGGGTATGAAATCCTATTTGGACTTGTTGTTGTTGTTGGGGTGTATCTTATTATTAATAGCGAAATAAAATACCTTAACGGAATTATTTTAGGGATCTCCTCAGCATTTTTTGCCTCATTATTTGCCGTGATAAATGGTCGTTTTGTAGAGAAGCACGATGCTACTGTTATTTCGTTTTATGAGTTCATTGGAGGTGTTGCATTTATATCATTATATCTATTGTTTACACCGAATGGGTTTACCAACGATTTTTTCATCCTACCTACAAATGACTGGATTTATATTGGTATTTTAGCATCAATATGTACAGCATATGCGTTTATTGCTGCTATACATATCATGAAATATATAAGTCCGTTTACAGTAGTGCTTTCGTACAATTTAGAACCAGTATATGGAATCATTTTAGCTTTGTTAATTTTTGGTGAAAGTGAATTGATGAGTGCTAATTTTTATTTTGGAGCGATTATAATTTTAACTGCAGTTATAATAGATGCTTTGTTGAAAAATAAGCCAAATTTATTCAAAACTAAAAAGTAACTTTATAAACACAAAGTTTATATATTTGTAAACCCAACTAATTTGTATCTTAATGGAATATTTAGATTTTGAGAAACCTATAGAAGAACTTCAAGAGCAACTTGAAAAGTGTGTAATTATAGGTAAAGAGAGTGATATTGATGTTTCTGAAACATGTGAGCAAATAGAGAAAAAGCTCGAAAAAGCTAAAAAAGACATCTATAAAAATTTAACTGCTTGGCAACGAGTTCAACTGTCTAGACATCCGTCAAGACCATATACATTAGACTTTATAAATGCTTTTACAAAAGGTACTTTCATGGAATTACATGGAGACAGAAATGTAAAGGATGATAAAGCAATGGTAGGTGGTTTAGGTAAAATAGGCGATCAATCATTTATGTTTATTGGCCAACAAAAAGGATATAATACAAAAACACGTCAATACCGTAATTTTGGAATGGCAAACCCTGAGGGCTATCGTAAAGCGCTTCGCTTAATGAGAATGGCCGAAAAATTTGGGGTTCCTGTTCTTACATTAATAGATACTCCTGGTGCGTACCCTGGTATGGAAGCTGAAGAACGCGGACAAGGAGAGGCAATAGCTAGGAATATTTACGAAATGACGATTTTAAAAACACCTATTATAGCTGTTGTTATTGGTGAAGGAGCATCTGGTGGCGCTTTAGGCATTGGTGTTGGCGATAAAGTTTTAATGCTAGAAAATGCCTGGTATTCGGTAATTTCACCCGAAAATTGTTCTTCTATTTTATGGAGAAATTGGGAACATAAAGAGGAGGCTGCTGAGGCTTTAAAATTGACTGCTAAAGATGGTAAGCGTTTAAAAGTAATTGATGAGATTGTAAAAGAACCTTTAGGTGGCGCACATGGTGATCGTGAACAAGCTTTTTTATTGACCGAAAAAGCAATATTAAAAGCTTTTAATGTTCTTAAAGATATTCCTACAAAAGAACTCATAAAACAACGTATGAACAAATATGCTGATATAGGAGTCTATAATGATTAATTACTTTATATGAAGATACTTTCTGCCGCCCAGTTGTATGAAGCAGATAAAATTACTATTAAAAAAGGCGCTATTACTTCTGCTGATTTAATGGAATATGCAGCGTCTAGTTGTTTTCAATGGATTCACAATCGATTACAAGGGAACAACATTCCTATTCATATTTTTTGTGGTACAGGTAATAATGGAGGTGATGGCTTAGTTGTTGGTCGACATTTAAAACAGCATGGCTATAATGTACATGTATATGTAATAAATTGCAGCAATGAACGTACACAAGATTTCTTAACTAATTATGACCGTTTAAAAGAAATTGGTGTTTGGCCAGAAATGATCACATGTAAAACAGAGTTGCCTGAACTCAACGAAGATGTCATGATTGTAGATGCTATTTTTGGTATAGGTTTATCTCGTCCGCCAAAGAATGTACTCAAAGAAGTTATGCAATTTATTAATGCAACAAATGCTTATATACTTTCTATTGATGTGCCATCTGGTTTGTATGCCGAAAAATCTGTCGAAGATAAAGATGCGGTAATTAAAGCATTTCATACACTTACTTTTCAATCACCTAAACTATCATTTTTACTGCCAGAAAACCAAGAATTTATTAACTCTTGGGAAGTAATTGATATTGGTTTAGACGGTGAATATTTGTTTGAGGTAGAAACGGACAATCATATAATTAGCAAGGAGAATGTCTTGTCTATGTATAAATTCCGTAAAAAATTTTCTCATAAAGGTGACTTTGGGCATTCATTGCTAATTGGTGGAAGCTATGGCAAGATTGGTGCCGTATCGCTTGCTACAAATGCAGCTTTAACAGCTGGCAGTGGTTTAGTAACTGCTTATATTCCTAAATGCGGATATGAAATTCTACAATCATCGATACCAGAAGCAATGGTTGAAGTAGATTTAGAAAATGAAATTGCACATTTTAACCCGAAGACAAAACCGACAGTTATAGGTATTGGGATTGGATTAGGCACAAGTGCAAAGACCGCCAAAGGGTTTGCAAATTTTCTCTCAAAAAATAAGTGTCCACTAGTTATTGATGCTGATGCTATTAATTTATT
>RCNE010002223.1_pt1 | contig 10439 bp, 11 predicted proteins | sample 2041361 | NCBI WGS metagenome assembly RCNE01 (sample SAMN09708229, study PRJNA481090) | Marine sediment metagenome, whole genome shotgun sequencing project.
TGGTGCCGGCACCAAGAGTCGAACTCGGGACCTACTGATTACAAATCAGTTGCTCTACCAACTGAGCTATGCCGGCTGAATATGCACGCGCAGTACGCATGGGGGCCGAATTATTCGCTTTTCGGCGGCACCTGACAAGGGTTGAGCACACAGTTTATGGCGGGCGCGTTGTTTATGGAGGCATGGTTTATGGAGGACAAGTTGCTTCCCCGCGCAGCAAGACCCGATCCTCACCGTACTTCTCGACGATAGCGCCAGCACCGCGCCCCGGCGGCAGGCGTAGGTCAACGAAGTACACGGTACGTTCCGCCGTGCGCGCTGAAACATCGGCAACGAATCCCAGCGAACGTGCCCGCAGCTCGACTTTTTCCGCGCCATCCATATCCTCGAATACGCCGAGCGAGATCTTCAAGCCCTCGTCATCGGTGCGCACGAGGTAGGCCTCGGACAGACCACCTCCATCGAGCGTATCCAGCATGTCGCCGGCGACCGAATCGGACTCGACGTCGCGAATCTGCACCCAGTGGCCAACAAATACTTCGGCGTCCATGCTGCGCGTGTTCGCTTTCATCCCGTCGCCCGAATACTCCAACAGCGCGGCGTCCGCGTCGGTTTGCTCTCGTAGCGGTCCAATAGTCACGCAGGAACGTCCGACGACAGCCTCGAGATCGCCAGGCTGCCCTGCGCCAAGAAATGCGCCAACGCTCGCCACAGTTTCAGCATCCGGCGTAGCGGCAACCTCGATAGGTGGACCGAAGTCAGTTTCGTTGACGATGGCACTACCAGGCGTTGGCGGCGCCTCCTGGTACGTGCCCCACAGAAAGTACAGGACATTGGCAAGTACCAGCAGCAACAGCAAATTCTTCATTGGTCAAAGTCCAGTTTGCACAAGCGCTACCAGAATGCGCGAGGTAATACCGGCGGTCAAGGCGCGGCCCTTCACTCGGCATCTCCGGCAGGTCCGGCGGGTCCAACACTTGCCACCGATCCCGAGGTAACGAGACGCATTGCGTCGGGAGTCTCAATAAGCAGTGCGCCGCCCTCATCAATGCCCGCCGCTATACCGGAGATTTTTTGCCGTTGCGTCTCGACCGTTACCTGCTTCCCGCGCAACCAGTCATGGGCCGGCCAGCGGCGATAAAACGGTGCAAACCCGCAGGCCTCATACTCTGCGAAGGTTGCGTATATTTCATTCATCAACTGTGCCGTCAATCGTTCGCGCGTGGGCAATTCAGCGCCGCGGCTTTTCAAGTCAACGGCAGCAAGCACCCGATCGGGGCCCGGCTCGTGATCAAACAATGCCTGATCAAGACTTTCATCACTAAATGTTGGCCCCAGGTCAATATTCAGGCCCACACCGGTCACGATGCTGACCCCCTCCTGCCCTTGCGACAGCGCTTCCGTCAATATGCCACCAAGTTTACCGTCGCCTAATACGAGGTCGTTTGGCCATTTCAGCATCACGTCGGGCACATCGCAGGCTCGCAGTGCCCGGATAACACCAAGCCCGATCGCCAGCGTCAGCGCTGAGAGATTCTCGGGTTTACGTGCAAATGCGTAAGCAATCGACACGCAGAGGCCGGTGCCGGGCGGCGAGTGCCAGCTTTTTCCGTAGCGACCGCGGCCCGCAGTTTGATTAAGCGTCGCCGCAGTGCGGAAGAATCCTGACCGCGGTCCCGGTTGCTGCATCAGGTAGCTGTTAGTGGAGTCGATTTCGTCGAAGATCTCGAGCAACTCGAGCTGCGTGCTGGTTACATCGACGAGCGCAGCACGAACACCATCCGCGTCAAGTGTTGTCATCGCCCTTCGTCATCGCCCTTCGTCGTGGCTTTCGCAAACAGCATAACCTTGGTGTTGCGGTTCTCGGTGCCATTGCGCAATCGCTCAATGTTCGAGCGGTGGCAGTAAATGATGAACAGAGCCATGCCGACGCTGAAGATGAACAGCGGCTGGTCAGCGGGCAGTCGCGTTAACCCAAGCCAGATGGGCAGCGAGGTCGCGGCCGTCATCGTTGCCAGGCCGACATAGCCGGTCAGGATTAGCACCGACGCAAACACGAGCAGCACGATGATTATCAGCTTGGGCGCCAGAATGAACATCGTGCCGATCAGGGCGGCGCCACCCTTGCCACCCTTGAAGCCGTGATAGATCGGCCATACGTGACCTGCCACCGCGGCCGCTGCGCAGCACAAGGTCAGCCAGGTTCGCGAGATTTCAGGATCGGTGCCAACCAATGGAATATCCAGACCCGGCACCAGCCCCGCGCCCAGCGCTCCCTTGCCGACGTCGATGATCACGACACCCAGCGCGAACATGAAGCCCTGTGTCCTGAGCGCATTGGTACCACCGGCATTGCCGCTCCCCATGGTACGAATATCGACGCCGCCGCGCAGCTTGCCCACAATCATGGCGCCCATCAGCGAGCCAATGAAATAGCTGATCAGAAACTTGACGCCGAGTTCAAGCACCGGCACTCCCGCTTTGCGAAAACAGTGGCGCGCATTGTAGCATCGCGTATCGATAACCCGTTGCGGCGCTAATGGCATCTGACCTGGTCGACCTATTCCTGAATCCCACAGCGGGCCGCGGCCGTGCCGGCCGCCGGCAGTCTCGTATTATTGAGATTCTGCAGGCCAGCAACGTGCCGCTGGAATTGCATACGAGCAGTGCGGTCGGTGATCTGGAGGCGCGCGTCAAGGCGCGCGTGGACGATGGCGCAACCCGTATCGTGGTCGCCGGTGGCGACGGCAGTGTTTATGAGGCCGTCAATGGAATTATGCGCTCGGAGCAGTCAGCCTCCCTCGGCCTCATACCAACAGGTACCGGCAATGACTTCGCCAAAGGCTGCCAGATTCCCCTTAACTGGGAGCACGCCGCCCGCCTGCTGGCGGACAGGCTGGCCGCCGGGCAATCGACGAGGACGATCGATATCGGCGTCATGAATGATCGTTTCTTCGCCAATGGCGCGGGCATCGGTTTTGACGCAGAAGTCACGCGCCTGGCACGGGCTTATCGGCTACCGATTGGTGACTTCGTGTATTTGCTGGCTATATTTCGCGCCATGGTGGACGGCATCGCGACGCCGCGCCTGGAAATTGAGGCCGAAAATTTTTCCTGGGATGGTCCTGCAACACTGGCCAGTATCAGTAACGGCCCGTGGATCGGCGGCATGTTTCATATCGCGCCGATGGCTGCAAACAACGACGCCAAACTGGAATTGATGATTGCCGATCCGGTAACGCGAAGACGCATTCTCTCGCTGCTGCCAAAACTGATGTCCGGCAAGCACGTTAGTGAAAGCGAAATTCAGCATCACTCGGTAACGGCTCTTACGGTGACAGCCGCCGAACCGCTTGCATCGCATCTGGACGGTGAGGTGCAGCCGCTGCAACAGCGTTTCGACTTCAGGCTATTGCCGAACGCCCTGCGTTTGCTGTGATGCCGGGCGTGCTCCCAGAAAAATCGCAACCAAGGCAATAGCCGCACCGGCAAGTTCCGTGGTACTCATCGGCCGCGCGAAGAACAGCACGTCCCAGACGAAACTCAGCGTAGGCTGCAACAGCAGCGCGAGCCCTGCCTCCGTAGTGGATACATGCGGCAGGCTGCTGGCGATGAACAGCCAGCCGATACAATGAGAAAAAATGCCATAGCAGACCAGCCATACGGCGTCCTGTGGCACCGTTATGGCCAGAGACTCGCCCTCTACGAATGCCGATACTCCGAGCAGCGCCGCCGTAACGAGGGAAATGACCGCTACTTCGCGTGTCGGCAGACGATGCACCGAACCCTGCCTCGAGGCGCGCAAGCTGAGCAGGTAACCGGCATAGGATACGGCGGTCAGCAGACCGAAGATCACGCCAAGGCGATAGTCTTCCGTCAGGCTCTTCCAGTCCAGACCGACAATGAGCGACAGCCCGAAAAACGCCAGCGGAATCGCGAGCAGCTGCAGGGGTCGCGGTGCCTGACGCAGCAGCACGATGCCCACCGCCGTCATGATGAAAACCTGGAAGTTTGCCAGCAGCGTTGACAGGCCCGGGCCGATGTAATTGATGCTGCGGTGCCAGAACCAGAGGTCGAATGCGAAAAACACGGCTGCCAACAGTAATATTTGCCAGGTTCGCCGCGACAGTTGCAGCCGCCGACCAGAAACGATCAGGTACACGGCAAGTGCCGCACCACCAATGAGGACCCGATAAAAACCGCTGCTCGTTGGCGAGATGCTGACCAGTTTCACCCAGACAGGCGACAGGCTAATGAGCGCCGCACCGATGAAAAGCCGCAGCGTCGGGTTAGCTGTTAGCGGCACTACTGCCCCAGCCAGGCCGAGCGACGAGCCGCAACGTCGTCATCAGTCGCGGCGGCGGACACCAGGTAACAGGTATCGACAGGGGCTTCCTGCCATCTCAGATGTAGTTCAATGAGCTCGTCGCCGCGGAAAACCGTCAATGTGCTTTTGTCCCGCGGTCGATAGCGCCGCGTGCGTTTCTCACAACTGGCGATGTCGATACGCAAACCATCGAGCGCTACCAGCTCGTCACCCGGAGATACACCCGCACACTCCGCTGGGCCATCATTGTCGACCGAGACGAATATTGTCTTGCCGTTGCGTGCAGCGAGTTTTGCGCCGAGCCAGGCTTGCGGCAGTTTGCCGTCGTCCGCGTTCTTACCGCCCTTATCGTCTGCGCCCGCCGAACGTCGCAGCTCGAAGTCGACGCCGTGGGACTTCAGTAATGCATCGAGCGGCAACTCGCCCGTGCCGCGGACCGTAGCATCGAAGAAGTCCTGCAGATCGAGTCCCGACGACTCGATGCAGAGTTTTTCGAAACCGTCTTCCGGCATGCCCTCGCCGCTCTCGCCCCATCGTTGCCAGGCCGCGTGCATGACATCGTCGAGCGATATGCTCCCCGCCGTATCCTTGCGCAGCTTGAGATCCAGGCATAAGGCAATCAAAGCGCCTTTTGCGTAGTAGCTGACGATGGCATTGGTCGCGTTCGCATCCTGCTTGTAAAACTTCGTCCACGCGTCAAAGCTCGATTCCTGCACGCTCTGTAGGCGTCGCCCGGCACCGCGCAATACGCGCGTCGCCGTCTGGCCAAGCAGCTCGAGATAACTCTCGACTGAAATCATGCCGGAACGCACCAGTGCAAGATCGTCGTAGTAGGACGTAATTCCTTCGTATACCCACAAAAGCCCGGTGTGCGTCTCTTGTGAGAGATCGTACGGCGTGAACGCGGCGGGCTTCATGCGCTTCACGTTCCACAAGTGAAAATACTCATGACTGACAAGGCCCAAAAACGTCCGGTATTCATCCGAAACGCCTTCGTCCCCGCGTGCCGGCAGGTTCTCGCGTCCACAGACGAGCGCCGATGACCAGCGATGCTCGAGACCGCCGTATCCGCTTCCTGGTGCGTTCAGCAGAAACAGGTAGCGATCAAGATCAGCCGGCGCGCCCAGGAACGACACCTGCTGCTCGCAAACCAGTTGCACGTCGCGGCACAGTCGAGCCATATCGACGCGCGTCTTGCCACGGATTGCAATCGCATGCGGAATACCGCCAACTTCGAACTCGCCGATTGAGAGCGCGCTGCATTCGACGGGGTGATCAATCAGTTCCGCGTAGTCAGCCGCCGTGTAGCGGCCGAAGCCATAATCGGCCGCACCGTCTCGCCGCATCGATGTCGCAACCCGCCAGCTCTTTCCATGCGGCGATTCGGGAGCGACGATCTCCAGATCACAGCGTTGCGATTCCTGACCGACAACGGCCGGAAACACGCAGGTGCCGTTGAAGAAACCATGGGTAGCATCGAGGTGCGCACCACGCACGCTTTCATCATGGGCGTAGATTTCGAGAATCAGCGTTAAAGCGCGGTCGGTGGCCCCGGCGCGCCAGCGACTTTTATCCAGCTTTTCAAGTACGACCTCGCGGCCATCCGATTCGGCACGTACAGCAACGACATGCTTGGCGTAGTCGCGAATCATGTAACTGCCGGGAATCCAGGCGGGCATCGCGAACTCCTGCCCCGCTGACTCCGGCTTCGCGACCGTCACTTTTACCTCGTAAATGTGTGCCGCTGGATTTATTGGCGAGATTCGGTATTGGTGCGCGTTTGCCATGACTTCAACTCTCCCGCTTGACCGGTTCAGTCAACTTCAGGGTCAGACATTTCGATGACCCACCGGCTTTCAGAAATTCGCTGACCTCCACTTCATGCACACGGAATCCTGCCAGCATCAGGCGCGCTTTTAGCGGTTCCGACGCCTTGTTAAGGATGACCCGGTCACCAATATTAACCGCGTTACACGCGAAGTTGCCGGCATCCATCGTGTCAACAATGATGCGCTTGTGCGGCGGTATGCGGCTTTCGATCGCCATGCGCGACTCGTAATCAAAAGCCGGTGGGTGATACATCAGGAAGCCATCGGTCAGCGGGCAGAAACAGGTATCGATATGATAGAAGCGTGCGTCGGTCAGACGAATCGAGACGACTTCGATATCGAAATAGGCAGCGATCTCGGCATGCGCCTCGATTTCCGTACGAAAGCCCAAGCCAGTCCATAACCAGGGGCCGCGGCGGTCCAGCAGGCAATCGCCGGCGCCCTCGAAGCCGATTTTCGCATCGAGATCGAGCAGATCGTAACCACTCTCGACGAACCACTTTTTGAAAAACTCCTCTTCAGGCCGGCGCTCGTGCGGCATGAAATGACTTGCGATCGCTTTGTTGCCATAAACCACGCCAGCGTTTGCCGTGAAAACCATGTCCGGCAATTCCGGCTGCGGCTCTATGGTCACAATCTCGGCAAATGCCGCAATAGTGTCGCGCAGCGTTTCCCATTGCTGCTTGGCACGCTCAATGCTCATCGACTCTTCGTGTCCGGCCATCCACGGATTGATCACGTAGTCGACCGTGAAATAATCCGGCGGACACATCAGTATTTTGTCTTCGTACATATTTTTTAGACCATCCCTGTAAGGTCGTCGCTGCCGTTTAGCGGCAGGTGAATTTCTGCCAGCATGCAGCGCACGCTACCGCCCGCGGCCGTCTCAATGCTGTCAATCGGCGCCGTGACAATCGTTGCCTGTCCTTCGAGCGTGCGCCGCTGCTCATCGTCCAGCGAACTCAGCGCCTGCCGCGACATCGCGATAATACGTTCGCCATCTTTGTTTTTAAGCTCGAGCATGTTACCAGCGAACGCATGTAGCTGGTCGTAGGTCAGGCTCAGTATGCTGTGTCCGGTTTCGCGCAAGCGCGCCAATACAGCTTCTCGCTGCTCCGGCCGCGCAATCGCCACATCGCCGATGACGGCCAGCTCTTCGCCAACATTCATGAGCACATTGGTGTGATAGATCGGTACACCGTCGCTGTCGACGGCATCAAACGTAACGACGTCGTAATTCATGCGTTGCGCGAAGTCACCCAGCGCGTCTAGATGCGTACGCGACGACAGGCAAGCGTAAGCGACTCGATTCACACGATCGAGCACCATGCTCCCGGTGCCCTCAAGGTATTGACCGGCATCCTCGTGCGCCGTCAGGTCGACAACCTCGGAGACCAGCAGGCCCAGGTCAGCATTCAGATGGTCGATAATATCCGCACGGCGCTCGGTACGACGGTTCTCTGCTTCCATCGGGTACAGCACGACGCGACCATCGTTATGTGTGCTGATCCAGTTGTTGGGAAAAATCGAGTCGGGAGTGTGCGGATCCGGCGTGTCATCAACCACAATGACCTCTATGCCGGCCGCCTCGAGCGCGCTCGCAAGGCCCTCAAACTCACGTAGCGCTACAGCCTGCTGCTGTTGCGGTGACGCGTCGGGCCGTGTTTGGAATTTATTGGACCCGGCGGTGAGCGGGTTGCTCTCGAAGCACACCGGCCGAATCATCAATACCCGGGATGCCAGTTGTGATTCAGTCATGGTCGCTGTCTTTTCTGAGTCGGTGGTGCATTATACGGCCGCGCTCGCCCGTCCGGCGACCGACTCATACCAGCGAGCGAGATTTTGTGCGTCACCCGGTGGCGCAATTTTCAGCCACGCCGCGAAATCCACAACCACCATCGCCGAAATATCTGCGACGGAATAGAAGTCCCCGGCGATGAATTGACTATCGGCCAGCTGAGCGTCGATTCTTTTGAAGAATGCTTGTACGCGCGCGCGACCGCGTTCGGCCAGTTCGGGAATCTGCGAGTAAGACTCCGGGCCCGTTAACGCTTTGTCGACGAAGCCTTTCGCGGAGTTTCGGAACGCATCGGCCACGGCCGAAAAGCCCAGTTGCTCGACCTTGGCATTCCACATCAGCACAGCGGCATGTTCCGCAGGCGTTCGCCCGAACATCGGCGGCTCGGGATGCAGCGCTTCGAGGTAATCACAAATCGCGATCACTTCGGTGATGCAACGACCATCGTCAAGCTCGAGAACCGGCACCACGCAGTCGGGGTTTAGACGACGAAACTCGGGACTGAACTGTTCACCACTGCCAAGATCGACCTGGACCGTGTCGAGCTCGATGCCTTTTTCAGCCAGGTAAATGCGGACGCGTCGCGGGCTCGGTGCTGTTTTGCAGTCATAGAGTTTCATTTCAATCCTTCGCGGCGGCGGCCGCTTTAAAGACGGTCTCGGCGTTCTGACCGAACAGCATGGCTTTCGCTTCCTCGCGGCGGGCCAGGTCCGACTCCCAGTCGCTCCCAATATCCATTCCGGCACGCAACCTGGGACGCTGCTTCAGCGCGTCGAACCAACGACGGACATTGGTAAACCTGTCGAGGTCGATACCGAGCCGCTCGTACGGCACCACCCAGGGAAAACTCGCGAAGTCCGCGATCGACAGGGCACCCGCGAGGAACTCGCGATCGCGCAGTCGCACGTCCATAACAGCAAGGAGCCGATCGTATTCATTGGTATACCGATCCAGAGAGTAATCGTGCTCATCGTCGGTATAACTCCTGAAATGACTGAGCTGGCCCGCCATCGGGCCCAGCCCGCCCGCCTGCCAGAACAGCCATTGCAACACATCGAAGCGCGGCGCCTGCTCCTGAGGCAGAAACATCCCCGCTTTCTCGGCCAGGTAGATCAGTATGGCGCCACCCTCAAACACCGAGATCCCGTTGTCCGTGTCGACGATCGCCGGCATACGGTTGTTCGGGCTGATCGCGAGAAATTCTGGTTTGAACTGATCGCCGGCGCCGATATCGACGGGTTTCGCGGCGTATTCGAGGCCGCATTCTTCCAGCATGATGGAGATTTTTTTACCGTTCGGTGTCGGCCAGAAATACAGTTCTATCATTAGTGTAAGCCCGTGTCGGTGTGAACCTGTGTCGCTCATTCGTTGTGCAGTATTGCAGGCGATGAGTATATGATGCTTTCAATCCAGCCCATGCATCAAATCGCCATGCAAAACCCAGACTATTCTACCCATCAGGTACAGAGCAACGGCAGTCACGCTATCCCCGTCTATTTGTGGGAGCCCGCGGGCGAAGCAGCGGCCGTCATCCAGGTATTCCATGGTCTTGGTGAGCATTCCGCACGCTATCAACGTTTTGCCGAAGCCGCTGCTGACGCCGGATACGCAGTTTGTGTCCATGACCACCGTGGTCACGGGCCGGAAGCCGAAAAGCAGGGATTTTTCGCGGCGGAGCACGGCTGGACATCGCTGGTTGACGATGGCTATAGCGTCACCGAATTTCTGCGTGCGCGCTTCCCGGACAAGCCTGTGGTGCTGCTGGGCCACAGCATGGGTTCGTACATCGCACAGGCTTATGCCAGGCGATTCGGCGCTGATCTCTCCGCGCTTATTCTCTCGGGTTCCACACGGCCTGTACGCGGGCTGTTGTTTTTCGGCCGCCTGCTCGCCCGCATCGCGGCATGGCGGAATGGCATCGAGGCGCATAGCCCGCTGCTCGATAAGATCGGGTTCGGCGATTTCAACAAGCGGTTCGAACCGGCGCGTACTGCGCTTGACTGGTTGTCCCGCGATGCAGCCGAGGTAGACAAGTACCTTGCCGACCCACTCTGTGGAGGGCCGTACACCACGGGGCTGTGGATCGACCTGCTCGGCGGCCTGCAAGAGATTTCGAAAAGCGATGCCCTGCAGCAAATCCCCGTCGACCTGCCAATATTGATCACGGGTGGCGCCGACGACCCGGTAGGTGGTGAACGCGGTATGCAACAGCTGGCTGCTCACTATGAACAGACCGGTCACAGTAATCTCAGCGCAAAGATCTACGCCGGTGGCCGCCACGAAATGTTCAACGAAACCAACCGGGACGAATTTACGGCCGACTTGTTACGCTGGATCGGGACCGCGCTAGCCGATCACCACGTACCCAATCACCACGTATAGCTGGCGCTCAGACTCACCTGGCGGCCCGGCGCTGGCGTTCCCGGAAATGGCTGATATTCGCTATCAGTCAGGTTGTCGGCGATCAGAGAGACGTCGAGCCCGT
>RCNE010002225.1_pt1 | contig 10438 bp, 12 predicted proteins | sample 2041361 | NCBI WGS metagenome assembly RCNE01 (sample SAMN09708229, study PRJNA481090) | Marine sediment metagenome, whole genome shotgun sequencing project.
TTTATTTTTTATCAAGTCAAGATTTTTATGATATAAAACAATTAATGCACCATTTACAATTTCATTTTCAGTTTTTTCAAATCCTCCCTCAAGTCCACTTTCCGAAAAAGCTGTATAAGTTGGCCCATAATCTGTAAAAGTCCAATCAAAAGAGGTGGTATAAAATTCCTTTATTTTTTCAAGGTCTTTCGCTTTAAATTCAATGTAATTAATATGATTGTCTTTTATTTCCATTTTAATAAATTTAATCTATTTTTCTTTTTTATCCCTCCCGGTAATTTGGTCTTCTAAAGTTAATGCTATTCCATCAATTCAACTAAATAAAAAACATAGTCAGTAACCCGGCATACAACTTCTTGCCATTTTGCAGCTCCTTTGCAGTTTGCGCCCATATATTGTTATTCGAATGCTATTCAGAAAAAGGAATCATTTTTTAGCACTATGGAACTATGAAACAGATTTTTCCTAAAGAGATCATGGACAGTACCGCTGAGGTGCATCAGTTTAAACACAGTACAAGAAGTAAAAGCATATACCTTATAATTCTTCTTCTGATAATAGGTGCCTTTTTGGCACTGCCTTTTTTAAAAGTAGATGTGATTTCCCAAGCCAGGGGGATCATCAAACCCGATAAAGAACGGGTGGACATTAGCCTAATCAATTCGGGACAGGTTCTTTTTAGTAGTCTTGTCAATAATATGAAAGTAGAAAAAGGCGATACACTACTAATCCTAAATGACCAGGGTATAGACCAGAAGCTCAACCTTTCTGCTTTTCAAACCCGTGAAAACCTTTCCTATATGAATGATCTAACCCTTCTTTTAAATCAAAAAACTGTACGGCTTGCAGAACTCTCTTCACCCAGATATCAAAAAGTTTACCTGCAATACCATCAAAAACGCAGTGAACTTCAAATTAGGTTGCAAAAAGTAAAACGAGACTTTGAGCGCTACAAACGTTTATATGAAAAAGGGGTAATTGCCAGGGCAGAATATGATAATTACAAATTTGAATTTGACCTGGCATTAGCCGAAATAGCACAGCACAGAAAACAGCAACAAAATTCCTGGCAGGCAGATCTAACGCAGTATAACAACACCTTAAAAGAGTTACTTACAAGCAAAGAACAGCTTATAGAAAGTAAAAGCAGGTTCGTAATCACAGCCCCCGTGAGCGGGACCTTACTTAGTATAAATCAGCTGGAGGCCGGAAGTTTTATTACCGCCGGAACGGTAATGGCCCAAATTTCACCTAACACAGATCTATTGGTGGAGTGCTATGTAAGTCCGGCAGAAATTGGTCTGATCCGGGAACAGGACCTCGCTAACTTTCAAATAGACGCTTATAACTATAACCAATGGGGTCTTGCGTCAGGGCGAGTGATTGAGATAAGAAAAGACATAGAATTTCTGGAAGACAAATCTGTCTTTAAGGTGCGTTGTAGCCTGGATCAGAAATATCTTCTGCTAAAAAACGGATTTAAGGGAAACCTAAAAAAAGGGATGACGCTGAATGTAAATTTTACGTTGAGCAGACGAACGTTGTTTGACTTGCTCTACGATAAAATGGACGATTGGTTAAATCCGGCCAATAATTCTATCGCTCACCAAAAATTTTAAATCTGAATGCATGCGTTGTGCGGTAAAAACCATGAATTTAGCTAAGAACAGATCATCCAGGTGCGCAATGGAGGGTTTATAACTAAATGTGTAATTAAAAATTAAAAAAGATGGAAGAATTGACTTTATACGAATTAAGAAACACAGAAGGGGGACTGCTAATTGGTGCACCACCCAGGTTTATAGTAAACCTAGCCATAGCTGCTGGCAGATCTGCCAGTGCCTGGTGGAGAGGATTTAAAAATGGAACGGAATTATTTTAATTTAATAAAATCATAAAAAGCATGAGAAATTTAGATAAAAATGAATTGAAAAATATAGTGGGCGGTTATAAAGCTGCCTGGTATGAAATTGCCGCTTATATGGCAGGAGATATAGCCGGAAGAAACCTTGATTTTACACATGGATTTTTTGATGGATTGTTCGGAATTCGGCATTAAAAAAAAATAATAACTTAAAAAAAATTTAGAAATTATGAATACACAAGAATTAAGTTTTTGCGAGCTTCAGCAAATTAATGGAGGTACAATACAGAATTATAGTGATGGAGAATCAGTTGGGAAACATGCCAGGGCGTTTTTGATAGGTGTAGGTTCCGCGGTACTTTGGTTTTCGAAAGTAGTAGGTAATATTCTTCCCGGTTAGCGAACGAATATAATAACGCCTCATTCTATGGGGCGTTATGTGGTTTATACAATAGATGTAAGCCTTGCTGTTATGTCTATACCAATTTTTGGAATATCTTTAAAACAGCCATAGATAAATGAGAAATAAAGACCAATAATTATGGAGAAAATAGAAAAGAAAGCCAAAAAAGTATCCAAATCCAGGATAAGGGAACTCCTTGATTTTATAATTCATCCGGACATCAATTTAAGCACTGAACAAAGTTTAAAAAACACACTTATGGATGTTTTATTTTACCTTGTTTTATCATTTTTGTTTGTGGGCATAATTGGAGGGATTATAGGTGCGATTTTTTCAACACAAAACACAGTACTCTCAGATTTGAGCACTGGAAAGCCCATATTAAGAACCCTTTTAATTGGGTGCATATTAGTTCCCCTTTTGGAAGAATTGATATTCCGTTTACCCCTGAGATTTAAGCCACTTTATCTGGGAATTGCTATTGGAATATTCTCATGGGTAATTATTGGGCAGGTTAACCTCTTATATGGAGATAGTGACTCTATAATTTACCGGGCTCTATGTTTTTTAACTGCAATTCCCTTGGGCATGTTGACTTTTTACTTTGCCAAAAAGCACTCAGAAAATCTTGGAATATTCTGGGAGAATAATTTCAGATATATTTTTTATGCTTCAATCCTTCTGTTCGGGTTATTTCACATGGCCAATCTCGATATTCCTGCAAAAAATATATTCTATATACCTATAATTATTTTACCCTGGTTTTTAGGGGGTTATTTCACAGGATTTATTAGAATAAAGTACGGTTTTATTTTTGGTGTTATGTATCATGGACTATTTAATCTTATAGCTGTTTTATTAGTTTCATTAAAATAAGTAAGCTGGAAATAGAATATGAAATTAAGGCTGTTATTCAAATACATGAATTATGTAGTAAACCGATGGTCTTAGCCGTAAAGGATCAGCCAGGTGCACAATGGAAGGTTCAGTAATAAATATTAAATTAAAACAAATAGAACTTATGACAACAATAGAATTAAATACAAAGGATCTTCAAAATATTAATGGAGGCACAAAACAGGGTTATAACAATGGACGCGAAATTGGCCAAAAAGCCAGAGAATTTTTAATAAATGCTGCCTTAGTCTATATTGGATCTATTTCTTATTTTAACCTGTTTTAAGAATATTAATAGGATAACGCCTCATTTATTGAGGCGTTTTTTGTTTTATTCAAAATGCAATTTGCAAGCCTTCTGCAGCCAGCCACACTACCTTGTTCCATAACGATTTCCACGTATGGACAGGAGAATCATCAAACAACACGATATAACAGATTGCGGAGCAGCCTGCTTGGCCTCAATTGCTGCCCATTACCAACTGCAGATCCCAATAGCCAGAATCAGACAATATGCAGGCACCGATAAAAAGGGCACTAATGTCCTTGGTCTTTTGGAAGCGGCAGAAAAACTGAGTTTTGAGGCGAAAGGAGTAAGGGGAGATTTTGACAGCCTTTTTAAAATACCTAAGCCGGCCATAGCACATGTTATTGTGAAAGAAGTATTGCATCATTATGTGGCAATCTATGAGGTGACTAAAAAGCATATTACCATCATGGATCCTTCCTATGGTAAGCTCCAGAAAAAAACCCATGATGAGTTTCGAAAAGAGTGGACAGGGGTTTTGTTGCTCTTACAACCTGAAGAGAATTTTGTAAAAGGCAATGAAAAAGTCTCCGTTTACAAACGTTTCTGGTTCCTCTTAAAACCTCATAAATGGATTCTCTTACAGGCACTTGCCGGAGCTGTGGTTTATACACTTTTGGGATTTTCTATGTCTATTTATATTCAAAAGTTAACCGACTTTGTTTTTGTTGGCGGGAATATCAGGCTATTGAATTTATTAAGTGTCATCATGGTGCTATTACTGATACTTCAGCTGTTGATTGGGATATTTAAGGATGTTTTTTTGATAAAATCGGGTCAGCAAATTGATGTGCGACTTATACTGGGCTATTACAAACATCTTTTTAAATTACCTCAGCAGTTCTTTGACACTATGCGCGTAGGAGAGATCATATCCCGCATCAATGATGCTGTAAAAATTCGAGCTTTTATTAATGGTGTTTCATTGAATCTTACTGTTAATATGCTTATTGTATTCTTTTCTTTTGCGATCATGTTTTCGTTCTACTGGAAACTGGCACTTATTATGTTGACAGTAATCCCCGTGTATGCTGTTGTCTATTTTATTGTCAATATGTTGAACAGGAAAACGGAACGAAAAATCATGGAAAAATCCGCAGAACTGGAAAGTCAGTTGGTAGAATCCCTGAATACCGTTGGAACCATAAAGCGATTTGGACTGGAAAGCTTCGCCAATATCAAGACGGAAACCAAGTTTATAAGTTTACTGAAAACAGGATATAATTCTGCATTAAATTCGGTTTTCTCTTCAGTCAGTAGCGGTTCAATTTCAAAATTATTTACCATAATCCTTTTATGGAGTGGTTCCTACTTTGTAATAAAGCGAGAAATTACTCCGGGTGAACTGATGTCTTTTTACGCTATCGTAGGCTATTTTACCGGGCCTGTGGCCGGCCTTATCGGGGCTAACAGGGAAATACAGAACGCCCTGATTGCAGCAGACCGGTTATTTGAGATTATGGATCTGGAAAGGGAGGAAACCGAGAATAAGATTCGTATTAAAAAGGAAAATCTTGGGGACATACATCTCAAAAATGTAGCCTTCAGATACGGAACAAGGGTTGAGGTCTTTAAAAAATTAAATTTAATTATTCCAATGGGCAAGATTACGGCCATTGTGGGAGAAAGTGGCTCCGGAAAATCTACACTGATATCTTTATTGCAAAATCTGTATCCCATTCAAAAAGGAACCATTACTATAGGGGAAATTGACCTGAAATATGCGGATAATACTAGTCTCAGGGACATTGTTTCTGTAGTACCCCAGAAAATAGATTTGTTTGCCGGTAATGTGATAGATAATATAGCCGTGGGTGATTTTGCCCCCGAAATGGAAAGGATTATTCTTATCTGCAAAAAGATTGGTATTCTTGATTTTATAGAAAATCTCCCTAATGGTTTTAGCACCTATCTGGGGGAAAACGGTGCTACCCTCTCCGGCGGTCAAAAGCAAAAGATAGCTATTGCCAGGGCACTATACAAAGAACCCGAAGTATTAGTGCTCGATGAGGCAACATCCTCCCTGGACAGCAGTTCAGAAAACTATGTACAAAGAGCTATCGCCGGCCTCAGACAAGCCAACAAGACCATAATCCTAATTGCACATCGGCTAAGCACGGTACTGCAGGCAGATAAAATAGTAGTATTGAATAAGGGCAAGGTATTGGAGGAAGGCTCACATAATTTCCTTTATCACTCACAGGGGCATTATTATAGGCTTTGGAAACAACAAATGCCAGAAGCAGAAAATTTAAAACGTAAAAAAGAACATTTTACAACCTAAAAAATTGAATAAAAAGCATTAGCCCTATTATTTCGGGCGGTATTGTTCTCTGATTTTTTTAATCAGTTTACAAGAACATTAATAAATATCCTAGTATCGCTCCTCCCAAAACAATAAATGCGCTGTTCAGTTTCTTGAAAACGAAAACTACAATTAAACTAACAAGGGCGATTAAAATAGTTCGCCAATCAGTCAGGGTGTCTCTTCCCATTGTAATACATACTGCAACTATCAAAGCTACCGCCGCAACATTGACGGCATCTAAAAATGCTCCGATAATTTTTGACTTTCGCATTTTGGGGATTAATGGATTTAAAATCAGAACGAAAAGAAATGAGGGAAGAAAAATTCCTATGGTTGCAGCAATTGCTCCCATAGCACCATTCATTTGCCAACCAATAAAAGTCGCTGTAGATAGAACCGGTCCAGGCGTAATTTGCCCTATAGCAACAGCATCAATCAAAGCCTGCCTCGTAAGCCACCCGTTTCCTACCAATTCTGTATCGAGAAAAGCAAATAAAACATAACCACTACCATATAGAATAGCCCCTACTTTTAAAAAAGACAGGAAGATTTTTAGAGTTCCAATCTTAAGTGGTTCTGTGGCTTGAAAAAGTAAGAATGGGACAATACTGTTTAAATTAGTTGCGTTTTTCTTAATAAAATAGATAGCCAAACCTAGAATTCCACAACCGAAGAGGGCTATAATTTCGTTGACACCTAAAAGACAAATTATAATGGTCAAAATTCCCAGAATGGCAAGTTCTGTATTTTTTATAGCTTTTTTTCCAAGCCGGAAAGCAGCCATTAAAATGATCGCTATAACTGCAGGTTTAATACCATAAATAAATGGTTCAACTTTTGGCAATTGCCCATATTGCTGATAGAGCCAGGCAAAAATTGAAGTGATGACAACCGCGGGAAAAATAAAACAGATACCTGCTACAAATAAACCTTTCCAACCGGCACGCTCGTGTCCACAATGCATGGTCATTTCGGTTGAATTAGGTCCGGGAATTAAATTTGTTGCCCCAACAAGATCCAGAAAGTGTTCATGCGTCATCCACTTTCTTTTTGTAACAACCTCATCTTCCATCATTGCAATATGAGCGGCGGGACCACCAAAGGCAATGCTTCCTAACTTAAAAAACAATTTTGCTATTTCTGTCAGTTCTTTTCTTTGGGACATTTTATATTCAGTTCAATTCTTTGATTTGCCGTGATTTTTTAGCTTTTTAAAATAGCAGTTTTTGATCTACAAGTTAATAGATATAGCAACTACAATGGCAATAGCGCCAATGGTCAAGATAACCAATACTAGTTTGATAGCAAATTTGAACCATTTATCAAAGGGGATTCCCGCAATGGCAAGAACGGCCATAAGCCCTCCGTTCGTGGGTATGATCAGATCTGTCATCACCGCACCATATTGATAGGCCAACACACAAACCTGTCTGGAAAGCCCTATTAAGTCTGATAAAGGCGCCAGTATAGGCATCGTTAAAACGGCCTGGCCCGAATAACTGGGAACAACTAAATGAAGTAATGACTGCGAGACCATCATGGAAATAGCAGACAGGCTGGTGGGTAAATACTGCATAGGGGTGAACAGTCCGTAGATTAGCGTATCTATGATCATTCCCCGCTCAAGGATAATGGAAATACTGCTGGATAACCCCACAATCATAGAGGCAAAGATCATGGCTTGAAAACCTTCAATATAGGCTTCACTTGTGCCGTTTAAGCCCAATTTTCCTATTAAACCCACAATTATGCCTATCACAAAAAACTCTGCAGACATTTCATTAAAACCCCAATTGTACTTTAGGATACCTACAATTAATATCACAAAGGCCAGTGCCACCAATCCCAGGATGATCGCACTTCTGAGGCTTAGGTTCTTTTTTTCAAATTGGTGCAGATCTTCTTTTATTACCACCTTATTTTTATTGGCATATCTGATCACCATGAACATCCAAATACAAAAAGCAATTGCCATCACCACCAAACGAAAACCACTACCCGATAAAAATTCCAGATTCGTCTCTTTTTGGGCGATAACTACCGCAAAAGGGTTGATAGGACTGAACGCTGCACCTAAAATAGCCGAGCCGTAGCTTATTGCTACCGCTACAAAAGAATTGTAGCCCATACGGGATGAAAGATATAAAAGCACGGGTGTCATGGCAATTATTTCTTCCTGAAGTCCACTTAATGCACCGCCTGTTAGAAAAGCCAGTGATACTACAATTAAAGCCACTTCTTCCCTGCCATTTAAAAGCATGGTTAGATATTCAATACCATCTTTTAGAGCACCGGTTTTTTCAATAACAAAAAAACTTGCTCCAATTAATAAAATCAGTGCTATTAAATCTGCCCTGGCAATAAACCCTTCAGGAATAGATAATAAGATATCAAAAACAGAAACCGACGGAGCTTCTATTTGCTCGAAGGAACCTGGAACAACCATTGTCTGGTTAGTATCTAGATTAATGATTCTTTCGTATTCACCCTGAGGAACAATATAGGTTAATACAGCAGAAAATAAAATAAACCCTATCATGATAACAAGGGCATTCGGAAACTTTTTCATTTAGTTGGAAGGTTTTTAGGAGCAAAAAAACAAGCCTTCATTTTTTTATGAAGGCTTGTTTAGTTTCTTAAACAGGATAAAATTAATTATTGCTGGTTAGGTACATCATCAATCCTGTGAAATCTCCGTAAACCTGTTGCGTTAAGATTTTACCATCTGCATCAAAATCGAAAGACTCATACAAATTAAAAGCGCCGGTTTTGGCTTCGGTGGAATCTGTCGCAGGCATTGTTACTTCCCAGACGCTGTAATGGCGAACCGAACCATCTGGCATTCTGGTATCCGCATTAACTCCAGGCAATAAAACGGGCGGATCAGTTAACATTTTAAAATCAAAAGTTTCCCACATTTGCTTGTCGTTTGCTATCATTTCATCCAGGGCAATGGATTCTTTTTCAGCTCCAAAGGCAGTTTCCAGCATGGAAAATTCTTTTGCGTACATAGAGTAGTCCAAATTTTCATTTTGAAACCCCTCTAAATTAGCCAATACGGTTTTTGAATTTGCTTCAAAAGCTTCGTTGACAGAATTGTCAACTTCAGTTTTGCACCCTGATAAAATAAGAGCAAAACACAGATAAAAAAATAGTAATCTCATAATGTTGATTTTTAGGTTGTTTAAGCCAGAAAGTTAGCAATTATAAATTTTGTAATGGCAAGTTGCCCATAAAATATTGAGGAAAGATTTTTGTTTTACATTTGGAAGTGAATGCATTTGGTATAGGAACTTCAGAGCCATACAAGGATGAAAATTAAATGATTATATTTATTAGGACCGTAATCTATATTATGAAAAGTCCTGCAGTACTTCTTTTTCTATTACTTCATATGCTTTTGGGCTATGTAGTATTTTCCCAACAGGACGGCAGTGCAAGTACAATTAAAGAAACTACGGAGCTTTTTAAAAATCAGGAACAACTGCAATTAAAACTAAAGTTCTCCGCTAAAAACTTAAGGAAAAATACCAACGACAGCACTTATGTAACATCAATGCTATGGTACAAGGATGCAAATACAGAATGGGATTCAATAAATATTAAACTCAGAGCCAGGGGTAATTTTAGACGGGACAACTGTTATTACGTTCCATTGCGAATCAAACTAAAAAAATCAGCAACAAAAGGAACGCTCTTTCAGGGAAACAAAAAACTAAAGGTTGTGCTGCCCTGTTTAGAGGGAAGAAGTGGCAATGACTATGTTATAAAAGAGTATTTAGCCTACAAGGTATATGAAGATATTTCACCCTATCATTTTAAAACCAGATTATTGGAGCTTGAATTTTATGAAGAGAAGGGACAGCGAATTAAGAAACACCAGATCAAAGCTTTTCTAATTGAAGATATTGATAATGTAGCAAAACGAGAGAACGGGAAACAGATAAAAAGGAAGATCCACCCATTACAACACAATGCTACTTTAGCGGTGGAAAATGCATTTTTTGAATATTTAATCGGAAATACAGACTATTCTGCAAGGGTTCAACACAATCAGCGACTGCTCTTTATTGATGATAAAATAATTGCGGTTCCCTATGATTTTGATATGTCGGGGCTGGTTAATACCCATTATTCTACAGTATCAAATATCCAGAATATACCCACTCAAATAGACCATGTTACACAACGTGCCTACAAGGGTTATAATCGTGATGAAGCAGTATTTCAAGAGGTAAGGCAATCCTATTTAGGTCATGAAATGCAAATTTTTTCTACTATAGATAGTTTACAAAACTATTTCCGTGATCCTAATCAATTTCGTAAAGCAAAAGAATTTATTGAGGATTTTTTTGAAATTCTGGAAAATGACAAAAAATTTGAAAGGAATATAGTCAACCGCAGCAGGGTTAGATAAGAAATTTCTTCTAAATAGAATGGAGATTAGTCTATTGCAAATGCAACTATATAATCACCCAGTTTCGTGCCGAGTTTTCCATGACCCCCGGCTGCTATGACTACATACTGTTTCCCATCTACATAATAGGTCATTGGCGTGGCCTGCCCACCGGCAGGAAGAGATTCCTCCCAGAGGAGCTCTCCGGTTTCTGTATTAAAAGCCCGAAAGTAGTTATCCAGGGTAGCAGCTATAAATACGAG
>RCNE010002226.1_pt1 | contig 10437 bp, 8 predicted proteins | sample 2041361 | NCBI WGS metagenome assembly RCNE01 (sample SAMN09708229, study PRJNA481090) | Marine sediment metagenome, whole genome shotgun sequencing project.
CTGGGAGGCCGCCAGGCTCTGGGTCAAGGGGGCCCGTTATCGGCGGCGCCCGGCGCCGCCGATAACGGCCGGCTCCCCGTCGACCACAATCGACCCATGACACGGAGGAAACGCTCTCGAGCAGCCAGGCTGCTTCCCGGTGCACTGCGTCGTCTGGTGCATTCAGGGATGCTTCATGCCGATGTCGAAGGCAGACACGTCGACGTGGCCGGATCGCTGCCTGGAGCACAAGCGTCCATCACGATCGACAACGTCGATGCCGTGGCACGTCGCGTCCTTCGCAGCGGAGGAGTCGGTTTTGCCGAGGCATACATAGACGGCCTATGGGACAGCCCGGATCTCGCCGCCCTCCTCGAGTTGGCAGTGACCAACCTCGATCGCCGGCGCCACACCGGCGTGTGGGAGACTGCGATGGGCGCGTCGCGAAGGGCGTGGCGTCGGCTGCAAGGAGCGACCGGACCTTCCGCGGTTCGCACGATGGTGGAGCACTACGACCTCGGCAACAGCTTCTACGCGGCATGGCTCGATCCATCGATGAGCTACTCATCGGGCATCTTCGCGAATGGCGATGGCCTCGAGGCTGCGATGCGCACGAAGTACGAGCGGATCGCATCACGGGCCGGGATCCAACCCGGCGACCGGGTCCTCGAGATCGGATGTGGCTGGGGAGCCATGGCAGAGTTTGCGGCGGGCGAGCTCGGATGCACTGTGACCGCGGTGACGATCTCGCCCGAACAGCATTCCTACGTCGTCGATCGAATGGCGGCGGCCGGCCTCGAAGATCGGGTGGAGGTCCTCCTCACCGACTTCCGCGAGGTGAGAGGCGAATTCGACCGTGTGATCTCTATCGAGATGATCGAGTCGATCGACGAAGACTCCTGGGTCGACCTCTACGACATCATCAGCCGATCCTTGGCCCCGGGCGGGACGGCCGCACTCCAAGTGATCACCATTGACCACGACCTGCATCTCCAGATGATCGGTAGGGAGGAATTCATCCGCACGTACATCTTCCCTGGCGGTGCACTCCCGTCGACCAAGATCCTCCGCCAGCTCGGAACCGATGCCGGTATCGAATGGATTGGACTCTCGACGCACGGAACGAGCTATGCCAGAACGCTCGAGGCCTGGGACCAACGCTTCGTGGAAGCATGGCCCAGGATCACCAGCCAGTCAGACCGCTTCGACGAGCGGTTCTACCGGATGTGGCGGTACTACCTGGCGTACTGCATCGCGGGCTTTCGCACCGGACGGATCGACGGAGTGCAGGCGATCTATCGCAAGCCGGGCGTCGGTGACCCACCGGCGGCCATTTCTGCGACAGACCACTAGTCCGCCGGGTTGATGGACGACGAAAGCAGCGTCTCAATCAACCGAACCGCATCGACTGCCGTCAGCGCCCAGCCATCGGCGCCGAGCCGGATCGCTGTTTCTTCGTCGATGCCACCACCGCCGATCACGATCGGAACCGATGTCACCTCGCGTAGCGCCGCGAGGGTTGCCGCGACCGCATCATCCTGCCCCGGTGTTGTCACGCCGACGCCGACCGCAACCAGATTGTCCTGGCCCGCGATGTAGCCAGCAAACGAATCGGGCGGAAGGTAAGCACCAAGGTCGATGACTTCGAAATGCGCGACACGCAGCATGTCGGAGGCCATGGCGAGCGGAAGCGAATGAAGCTCCGTGGCGGTGGATCCGAGCACGATCTTCCCTCTGCGCACACCCCGACGCGCCATGCGCGCACCGAGCCGGGCGACGATCCGCGCGACAACCTCAGACGCGGCGTGCTCCGTCGCGATGTCGATGTCACTGGTCGACCACAGTTCGCCGACACGCTGCAGTGCAGGTGACAGAATCTCCTGATACCCGTCAGGGATCGCCATACCCGAACTGAACGCCGCCTCAAGCACCCCCCAGGCCCCGGCCTCGTCGGCTGCCAGCACGCGGTTCAAGAAGCGATCACTCCAATCGGCTTCGCCGCGCATGGTGTGTGGTTCGTCGCGGGCCATGAACGCATCAACGTCGGCACTGAGGATTCGCCAGCTCCGCCCCTCCTGCCGAGCCGGCAAGATGCCCAGCCGCACATACCGATACGCCGTCATGTAGTGCACGTCGAGCCGCTCGGCAACCTCTTGCAGGCTCATGTCTACGGGTTCGTCGGTACTCATTTATCAGGAAGATAGCAACCGTTGCCCGGCAAGGTAGGCACTGGATCGAGGCCCGCGGCGGGCATCCGGTCGCCGGTCGCCGGCATGGTCCTGCAGCCGCGCGAGCCGTTCCGAGCCGACTCCCGTCCGTGCCTACGAGGCTGGAGGTTGATAGCTGGCTGCTGGTCGTTTCGGCCCAGCACTTCGCAGCTTTCGCGATTCTCGTCATCCAAGGTCTCCCGCGGTCTCGTAGAGAGGGTGTCTGCAAGGTGCAGATTCAGTAGTAAGTCTGAAAGGACTCCTCAAACCATGAAGAAGCGATTCTCAATCCTCGCTCTCCTGCTTGCGTTCGCCATGATCGTGGCGGCCTGCAGCAGCGACAGCGACGACACCACCACGACGACGGAACCCGTCATGGAAGAGCAGTCGGTGCTCGACCTCGCAATCGAAGCCGGCCAGTTCTCGACGCTGATCGCAGCCATCGATGCCGCCGGTCTCTCCGAAACCCTCGAAGGTGAAGGCCCGTTCACGGTCCTCGCACCCACCGACGCTGCCTTCGAAGCCGCGTTCGAAGCCCTTGGCATCACCGCCGAGGAACTGCTCGCCGACACGGCGACCCTGACCTCGATCCTCACCTATCACGTGCTCCCGCAGGCCGCCGACTCGCAGTTGGTTGCCACGCTCGACGGCTCATCGGTGGGCACGGTCAACGGCCAGGAAGTCAACGTCTCGGTTGTTGATGGTCAGATCATGATCAACGAAGCAACCGTCGTTTCCGCCGACCTCATCGCCGACAATGGCATCGTGCACGTCATCGACGGCGTGTTGCTCCCGCCGGACGTCGCCGCAGCCCTTGGCGTCGCCATGGCAGACGACACGACAACCACGACCACAGAAGCAACCACGACCACTGAAGCAACGACCACCACAACCGAAGCCATGGAGCCGACGATCGCCGATCTCGTTGTCGAACTCGCGGCGGGTGACCCGGCCGAGTTCACCGTCCTGCTGGCAGCGCTCGACACCGCCGGTCTCGTCGATGCACTCAACGGTCCGGGCCCATTCACGGTATTCGCTCCCACCGACGCCGCCTTCGGCGCCCTGCTCGAAGAGCTCGGCATCACCGCTGAGGAACTGTTGGCGAACCCCGACCTTGGCAACATCCTGCTCTACCACGTGGTTAGCGGTGAGTTCCTGGCGGCCGACGTCATCGAACTCGCACCGGTGGACGTCCCGACCCTGTTCGAAGGCAACGATCTCTCGATCGCCGTCGTCGACGGAAGCGTCGTGATCAACGAGGTGGCGACCGTCGTCACCGCCGATGTCATGGCGAGCAACGGCGTCATCCATGTGATCGACGCAGTCCTCGTCCCGGCGAGCTGACAATCACCGATGCGAGTCCTTTCTCTCGCATCGGACCCAGGAGAAGAGGGGGTCGGCACCAGTCAGCCGGCCCCCTCTTCCGCGTCCACTCTCGCGTACCCAGGGTACGCGACGTCCTATTTGGCGGCTGCAGCCCGCAGAACGACAGCGCTTCCAGGTTGCAGACCGTCGGCCCTAGGAGGGAGCGAGCGTGCTTGCGAACACCTGCCAGGCGAGCGCACTCTTCGCCAGCAGGCTCAGAATGATGTAGGTCCGCTCGCCGGTGAGGTAGTTGCTCCACCGACCAACCTTCTTGTACTGCAGCAACTGCGTGATGGCGAAGGTGTTGAAGAACAAGAACAGCGACACATAGATCCCATACACAAAGCCCGGGGGTTGAGCATCGCTGCCCGGTGAGACAAGATAGATGCCGATGGCGAGCCACGGCACGATTCCGAGGATGACACCGAGCCAGAACGGCCAGAGGGATCCACCTGGGGCCTCGTACCGTTCCTGCACAGAGCCGAAGAAGATCATGCCGGCGTTGACACCAAACAGGGCGACGATCGCAACCACGTCACTGATTCCCGTCAGCATCGCAATCAGCACGATCATCACCGACGACGACAGCGAGTACTCGATCCACCGGAACTGGTTCTGGCCGCGCGACAACTGGTCGCGGTAGCGAGAGGATCCGAGGCTGGCCACGATGAAGTGGAACAGGGCAGACAAGAACAGGAACGTCACCACGCCCCACGCGATTGACAGATCGAACAGCGTGGTCGGAGCGCCAGCCGGCGTTCCGGGTGGACCCTCGAGGAACGACGCCGTCACCGGAAGAGCGAAATCCGTGGCGAGCAGGAGGATGAGGATGGCCTGCAAGAGGTGTAGGCCGCCCATAACCCAGTTGTAGGTTCGGAGGCGACCGAACACTGAGTCGGTGACTTTGACCGTCGATACCATGCTGATTCTCCTTGTTGGCAGGCGAATTCAGCGGAGGAGCACCCCAGTCAACGAGCCGGCTCCGCTGGAGCCGCACTCTATCGCCATCACACCACGACGCGATCCCACGGTTCGCGCGGTTCGGAGTCAACTCCTGGTGTGAAGCACCGAACGAAGCGCGTCGATGAGGACGGGCGACTCGAACTCGAAACCGTCGGCCTCGAGTCGGACCGGCACTACGCGGTCCGACTGAAGAACCAACGTATCCGCCAGCTCCGAGCCAAGGATCGCCTTGAGCGCGAAAGAGGGAGTCGGCAGGATTGTCGGCCTCCCCAAGACTTGCCCAAGCGTCGAGATGAACTCCCTATTCGTAACCGGATTCGGCGCTGTCAGGTTCACGGGGCCCGCGAGGTCCGAAGCCACGGCGAGATGGATCAGGGCTCGGACTTCATCTTCCATGGTGATCCAGCTCCACCACTGATCCCCGGAGCCCATCTTCCCGGCGACCGCGAGCTTGACCGGAAGCAGCAGACGTCGGAGGGTGAGACTGTCCCGGGAAAGGACGATGCCGCTGCGTGGATGAACGACACGGATGCCTGCGGCCTCAGCGGGTTCGGCCGCGTCTTCCCATGCTGCAGCGACGTCCGCGAGGAATCCCGTCCCAGGTGATGCCGTCTCGTCAAGAATCTCGTCGCCGCGATCGCCGTACCAGCCGATCGCAGACGCCGACACTATGACGGACGGCTTGGGATCAAGTTCGGCGAGAGTTGATGCGAGCAGGTTCGTCCCGTTCACACGGCTGTCGAGTATTTCCTGTTTGTACGCGTCAGTCCAGCGCCGGTCGCCGATCCCGGCAGCGGCAAGATGAATCGCTGCGTCGACACCCTCGAGACCTGCAGCGTCGATCGTTCCGCCAGCGGGGTCCCACTCAACCTCGTCGGGGGCTTGCGTCGTGCGCCGTACGAGACGAGTGATTTCGTGTCCGGCGTCCAAGAGAGCGGCCACGAGGGGTCGCCCGATGAGCCCACCAGATCCAGTGACGACGATCTTCATACGCTCTCCCATCGATGCAGTCGGAACCGTTGCCGCCGGCTTCGGGAATCACTTCGGAGCGTAGCGACCAGATGGATGACCATGCCGGCCCTCGCGACCGGAAGCGGGACGACGGACGTCAGCCACTGATGGGGACGGCGTAGGCGACGATGTTGTCTTCGTAGCTGCTCAGTGAGCGGTTGAAGTCGCCTCCGCAGGTGATCAGGGTCAAGACCGGTTCTCCGTCCTTGGCAAAGATGCGGTCGGTCGGCAGCTCCTGTTTGTCGTATTGGGCGAGCTCGACGATCTCGAATTCGGTTGTCGTACCATCATCGAACGTGACCACGACCCGTTCACCGATCTTCACGTCGGCGAGATAGCGAAAGACGCCGGGTTCGCCGTTGTATGAGATGTGAGCTGCAAGGACGGAGGACCCCGGTTCGCCGGGTGTTGGATTGAATCGATACCAGCCAACAGTGTCGGCGCCTGGGATCTCCATGTCACCGTTCTCCTCGACACCCACATCAATCACGGGAGCGTCGGCAACCCCGACGCCTTCGATCGAGATCGAGGTCGGGGTCGGACCGTTGTCCACATGATCGTCGATGTCGTACCGGGCTGATCCCAGCGGTACCACGGAGTCTCCGAGCGGGGAACGGGGGGGCGTTGTGGATGTCGGCTCCTCGATTGGCACCGTTGTGGTGGTGACGGGTGCAGCAATGGTCGTTGTGGGAGCTGGGGCCTCGTCGACTAGATCGGCGGAAGCCGAGCTACACGCGGCGCCGACCAGGGCGATCAGCAGGAGAATGGTGGCGGCTGGGAATCTCATGTCTTCACAATCGGTTGGGGGCGGGACTCAGTGTCCCGCCCCCAACCTTCTCCTTCGTTGACTGATTTGTCGTCAGTTCGAGCGGCGGGCGAGGGTGAGACCTCCGCCAACTGCAATGGTGGCAATGACCAGCATCCCGGCGACGGCTGTCGTCGACATGCCGCTGTCGACGGGGCTGTTCCCGGTCTGGACGGCCGCAGGAGCGGCACCAAGACCGGTGATCGACTCCGTCAACACGGTCAGCGTCGCGCCTTCGAGCGATCCGACGGCGTAGACGATCAGCGACTCGCCGTCCTTAACCGCGATGTCCGCCGGACCAATGACGACCGGCTCATCGGCGCCCGTGGGAACCACTTCGACGCTGTAGGTCGCAGCCGGGAGATCGGCCTTGGCCTCATTCGGGTTGCTGAGGTTGCTGAACGCCACGGCGCCATCAGCCTTCACATCGACGGCCGGGGCGGCAGCGGTGTGACGGACCTGGAGACGGCCGTTGCCGGCGTCGATCGCAGCGGTGTCGTTGGCGAACACCGTCAGGGTCGGCGTACCCGAGGCATCGAGGTTGGCGATGATCGAGTAGTTGCCCGAAGCCGGCAGATCCGTGTCACCGGCGTCGATCGCTACGGTGTCGGTTCCGGCAAGCTTCACCTGCAGGTTGACCAGGGTTGCGCCGGCGAGCGACGATAGATCCTGCGTGTCACCGAAGTTGAAGTCGGCGAAGACCACCTCGTCGGCGACGTACACATCAACCGGAGTGTCCGGGATTCCGTGAATCAAGTGGATACGGGCTTCGCTCTGGGCCATTGCGGGTGCTGCAATCGCCAGAGCCATCAAGGTTGCGGCGAATACCGCAATGAGCTTCTTCATAGTTCATCCCCTCCTTATGGGGTTGCTTGGACTTACTACGAAGCCACCGGGTCGGGTGGATGAGATTCAGTTGCAGAAAGTTGTAGGAATGAGCGTGGCGCGCTCCAGTGGCTGATTCTCACGGATTCGATCCGGCCGGCGCCGCAGCTTCGAAGTACGGTGGAGAGAGAGGAACACTGTGAGAATCGCCGTCACCGGAGCAACTGGATACATCGGAGGGCGCTTGGTCCCCCGATTGATCGCCGAGGGGCACGAGGTGGTCTGCCTTGCGAGGAACCCCGGGAAGCTCGACGGGCGATCCTGGAGTGAAGATGTCGAGGCGGTCCATGCCGACGTTTTCGAACCGGACACTCTCGCTCCGGCCCTCCAGGGTTGCGACATCGCCTACTACCTCATCCACTCGATGGGCGGTGCCGACAGCTTCCGGGATGCGGACCGTATCGCCGCCCACAACTTCGCAGAGGCAGCAACGGCGGCCGGTGTCGGCCGTATCGTCTACCTCGGTGGACTCGGGGACGAAGACGATCGGCTTTCGGCGCACCTTGGGAGCCGTCACGAGGTCGGACGCGCTCTTGCGTCTGGGCCGGTGCCGGTAACCGAACTACGAGCTGCCGTAATCATCGGATCCGGCTCGGTCTCGTTCGAAATGCTGCGGTACCTGACCGAGGTCCTTCCCGCGATGGTGACGCCGTCGTGGGTTCAGACACGGTGCCAGCCCATTGCGATTCGTGACGTGCTGATGTACCTGGTCGCCGTCCTCCGCGAGGATGCTCCCGGACACACGGTGTATGAGATTGGTGGCTCCGAGACTCTCTCATACCTCGACATGATGCAGGCCTACGCTCGGGTCGCCGGCCTTCCGCGCCGGTTGGTGGTCCCCGTCCCGGTACTCACCCCGCGCCTCTCCTCGCTCTGGATTGGACTCGTCACACCGCTCCCTGTCGGCGTCGCTCGACCGCTCGTCGACTCGCTCAAGAACGAGGTCATTGTCCACGACCGCACGGCCGAGGAGCGTTTCGGCATCGAACCGACGCCGCTCGATCTAGCAATCGAGCGAGCGCTCGAAAGCAGCGAGGACTTCAGCGTTGACACGCGCTGGTCCGATGCGACGACCGGACCGGCACAGCCGTTCGAGGGTGATCCTTCGTGGAGCGGCGGCACACTGTTCCTCGACCACAAAGAGGTCGAGACAACCGCCAAGCCGAGTGACGTCTTCCGATCGTTCAGCCGCATTGGCGGCGATGTCGGATATCACGGCTTCGACTGGGCGTGGCGCCTTCGCGGCCTCATCGATGTCATTGTCGGCGGTGTCGGTCTGCGTCGCGGCCGGCGGCATCCGCAAGACGTCCGACTCGAAGACACGATCGACTTCTGGCGCGTCACAGCGGTCGAACCCGGCCGCCGCCTCCAGCTCTCCGCCGAGATGCGTCTCCCGGGCGATGCCTGGCTCGAGTGGAGCGTCGAGCCAGCCGGGGATCACCGCGTGCTGCAACAGACCGCCTACTTCCGCCCCCGGGGCCTCACCGGTCGCCTCTACTGGTATGCATTGCTCCCGTTCCACCATTTCATCTTCGGAAACATGGCGCGCCGCATCGCAGCGGAGGCGGAAGACACATCAATCGAGGCACCGGGTGGCCGCCCGCCGACCAACCCGGGAGCATGAGTGCCCTGGTCTGGTTCCGCCGCGACCTCCGGCTCACCGACAACCCAGCCTGGGCGAACGCCACGATCGACCACGACGCGGTGGAGGGAGTCTTTGTGCTCGACGATCGCCTGATCGGTGCGGCCGGCGAGCTCCGCCGCAACCTCCTCTTCGACAACGTGCGCGCGCTCGACACACAACTCCGCCAACTCGGGGGACGGCTCACGATCACGACCGGACCACCGGAGACGGCAATTCCGAGGCTCGCCGGGACCCACGACACCGTCTATTGGAATCGGGACTACACGCCCTTCGCCCGCCGACGCGACGGGGCCGTCCGAGCGGCCGTAGACGCCGATGTCGAGTGCCTCGACGGCGCCGTGGTGCACCCCCCGGGCACCGTGCTCACCGGCGGCGGCACCCCGTACCGCGTGTTCACGCCGTACTACCGGACCTGGATGGCAACCCCGATCGAGCCGTGGCAGGTGGCCCGAGCCCCGACGGTGCTTGGGGTGGCGGGCGCTGACCTTCCGCGTGCGGGTCAGCCGATCATGGAGGTCGGCGAGATCGGAGCACGCAAGCGCCTCGACCGCTTCCTCGAGATCGTCGACAACTACGAGGACGATCGCAACCGACCGGACCTCGACCGCACATCGCATCTCTCCACCGATCTCAAGTTCGGGACGATCTCGCCACGGCGAGTCGCCGAGGTTGTCGGTTCAGCAACGCCGGGGCGACAGGCTTTCGTCCGCCAGATTGCGTGGCGCGATTTCTACGCGCAGACCCTTTCCCACTCCCCCCACACCGTCGATGCACCGTTTCGGGAGAACCTCGCGTCGATCGTGTGGGAGGACGATGAGGAGGCGGTCACTGCCTGGAAGATCGGTGAGACCGGCTATCCGATCGTCGACGCCGGGATGCGCCAGCTGCGCTCGGAGGGGTGGATGCATGGCCGAATGCGGATGATCACCGCATCGTTCCTCGTCAAGGACCTCGGGATCGATTGGCGCGTCGGAGAACGCCATTTCCGTCGCCTGCTCATCGACGCCGATATCGCTCAGAACGTCGGAAACTGGCAGTGGGTCGCCGGCACCGGCGCCGATGCCGCCCCCTACTTCCGCATCATGAACCCGATTGCGCAGAGCCGCCGCTTCGATCCGGACGGCGTCTACATCCGTCGGTACGTCCCCGAGCTCGCGTCGCTCGAGGCGCCGGCCGTCCACGCTCCGTGGGAGCGGCCACTGGAGACCGCCGCAGCCGGTGTCACCCTCGGCGGCACCTACCCGTACCCGATCATCGATCACGCCACCGCACGTGAAATCACCCTCCACCGATTCAGAACCGCCAAGCGGTCGACGCTCGCCCAAGCCGATGCGACCCGGGAACCGAATGGGCCCCGGAGACAACACACGGAGGCATGAGCGTCGCCGGATGACACCAGCTCGCCCGGGCCATACCGTGTAGAAAGCCGCGACAATGGGCGACGCCTTGCCAGACGATTGCTAGACGGAGGTCAGAGCATGCGGCGTGTGTTGAAGATCGTCGGAATCGCGGTGGCTGTGATCGCCGTGCTCCTCGTGGCCGCCATCCTGATCGTGCCACCGATCCTCACCAAGGGA
>RCNE010002228.1_pt1 | contig 10431 bp, 8 predicted proteins | sample 2041361 | NCBI WGS metagenome assembly RCNE01 (sample SAMN09708229, study PRJNA481090) | Marine sediment metagenome, whole genome shotgun sequencing project.
AACCGCACGCCGTACGTCTCGTTTGGCTGCGCGACTCGGCCGCCCTCTTCGCGTGGGTCGGCGGAAACCTCGACGCAGAGCTTGCCGGCTTCCGCATTGCGCCACGTTTTGCTGGTTTCACCGCGCCCCACGCCCTTGTCATCGAACTTCCCGCTGCGGTCGGTTCGCCGATCGACCACGCGAAGAACCAGATCGACCTCGGGCAGCGCGCTCACCTGCGCGATGACGCCCTTGGCGTCGGTACTCAAGCAGAAGGTGTCCACGTCACCTGGCCAACCGATCCAGCCGCGCCGCTCCGCACCGAGCGCGAGGGGCTCGGCCAGCTCCAGCGAATCGTTGAGCTCGCGCTCGAAATTCGGATCCTCATCGAGGAGCTTCCACTGAACGTAGTACGGATCGGACACGTTCTCGGTAGGGAGCTCACCTTCCACACGCTGCTCGCGTACGCGAATCAGGTACGCGCCCGGGTCGATCGGAACGTTGGGGAGCCGCTCACCCTCCCCGAGACCCTGAGAGTCGGCGACGATGAGAGGCTCGTCCTGGCCGGGCCACAGGAGCTCGAGCCGGACGTCCATGTTGGGGACCGCGCTGACCTCCAGCTCGGCGGCGCGTCGTTCGTTCCCCAGGTGCTGAATCTCGAAGAGATCGACATCGCCCGACTCTTCGCTGAGACGCTGCCCGAGGTAGGCTTCCATTTCGGTGTTTTCTGGCAAGCGTGTGGCAGTGTCCGAACCGTGGTTGGGCTCTTTCTCGGAGGGGCCCCGCGTGGCGAGCTTCCAGGCGAGCGCACCGGCGCCAGCCAGGATAAGCACCCCTAGCGCCCACCAGAGCCTTCGCTTGGGTCGAAAGATCGAGTCGACCTTGTCGACACGACGCGAGCCGCTCCCGAACGGCGCTTGGCCTACTCCGCTCAAACGCCAATCTCCCGAGCCGACCGCCGTGAGGTAATCGACCAAGTCGGCGCGGAGCTCCTCTGCGGTCTGGTAGCGGAGCTCGGGGTCTTTTTCGAGACAACGCATGATGATCTCGTCGGCCTCCGCGGGCACGGAGAGAGGCGACCGTGCGGACGGACGCAAGGGTTGTTCCGACAGGTGCTTTGAAAGAACACCAACCGGATTGGGCGCTTCAAACGGTGGATGGCCAACGACGCACTCGTACATGATCGCGCCCATCGCATAGATGTCGCTGCGCCCGTCGAGCTCTTGCCCGTGAATCTGCTCGGGCGACATGTAGTACGGCGTCCCGACGATCGTGCCGCTGCTGGTCACCTGCGTCCCGACGTTGCCTTCGAAGAGCTTGGCCAGCCCAAAGTCCAGAACTTTGGCCGTCTCGCCATCGCGGCCCTCGGCGATGACGATGTTCTCCGGCTTGAGGTCACGGTGCACGATACCGGCGGCGTGCGCATCGGCGACGGACCCGGCCACCTGCGCGCAGAGGTAGGCCACGCGTCCGAATGGCATCGCCCCTTCTTTCTCGAGGACTTTGGACAGATCGTCGCCGTCCACGTACTCCATCACGAGGTAGAGCGAGCCAGCTTTCGTACGACCGAAGTCGAATACGTGAACGGTATTGGGATGGTTTAGGCGGGATGCCGACTCCGCTTCGCGATGAAAGCGAGCCACGTTCTCCGGTTGCTCCTGGAGCTCTCGATGCAGCAACTTGATGGCCATCACCTTGCCGATTTGCGTGTGCTCGACTCGGTACACGGTGCCCATCGCGCCACGCCCGATCGGCGCGACGACGCGGTAGCGCTCCGCGATGATGTCGCCGGGCCTGGGTAAAGAAGAGCCGAGAGTCGTTCCACACTTGCCGCAGAACTTCGATTCGGGCGGGTTGGTTTCACCGCAGGCGGTGCACAGCGCCGCGCTGTCTGGCGCGGTGCTAGCCATGCAACGTCAGATAGCGGTAACCAAGCCAGGCTGCGGCAAGGACGACGAGCACCGCGAGCCCGCGTAGCGCCTTCGCTCGTCTTTGAATCACGGGGAGCGGCTCGTTTGCGCTGTCGTAGCGGACCCGAGCCCGCACGCGACGACTCGGAAGGGCTGGCCCGGACGCGTCGCCCTGTCCTTCGTCCGGCGGAAGCTCTCGATTCGAATCGAGCTCCCCAGGTGTCACCTGATCGGCAGGTGGCGCAATCGGTTCGACTGGCCGCATGCCGATCATCGTCTTTTGAGGTGTGCGGCCACGCTTTCGCTCTTGGCGCACAGATGAAATCGGGGTAGGCGGAGGCGAGGGAATCGGCGCCGGGGTCGGAACCCCTGCGGGCGGGGTCCCTGGCTGAATCCCTAGCACCGTATGCTTTCGAACCCGTTGCTGAGACGATGTGCGACTTGGCGCATCGTCCGCCGAAGGGTCCGGGCCCTCGTGCTCGCGGACGCGTGACTGGTCGAGGCGATCCGGGGTTTGATCGCGGCGTGCGTATCCGCATTTGCCGCAGAACGCATCGTCCGACGGAACTTCAGCTCCACATTGGGGACAATCCATAACGCGCCCTTACCGTATCAGATTTCCTTCGCGCCCGCGCCTACCGGGAAATCCCCATGACGTCAGCCATGTCATAGAGGCCGGCCGGTCGGCTCACGACCCAGCGCGCCGCACGGACCGCCCCTCGCGCGAAGATCGAGCGGTCAGTCGCACGATGGCTGAGCTCGATGCGCTCGCCCTCCCCGACGAGGTAGAGGGTGTGCTCGCCGACGACGTCACCGCCGCGCAACGCCATCACACCGACCTCCTCGAGGGGCCGGGCGCCAACCTGACCGCTCCGTCCGTGGCTCACCACGCGTTCGGGGTCGAGTTGCTTCGCCGCGGAGACCACCTCGGCGAGTCGGACCGCCGTACCGCTAGGCGAGTCGACCTTGTGCCGATGATGAATCTCGACGATCTCGGCATCAAATGCGGGGCCCAACAGCTCGGTCGCGCGTGCTGCGAGGAAATACAAGGCGTTGATGCCTTGGCTGTAGTTTGGCGCAAAGACGATCGGCACGCGCTCGGCGGCCCTTTCGAGGCCGGCCCGCGTCGATGCATCGAGCCCGGTCGTCCCAATGACCATGGGGATGTGCTGCCCGGCGCATAGCGGCATGAGCTTTGCGGTGGCCGAGGGGATGCTGAAGTCGATGACGACCTCGACGTTACTCAAAAACTCCTCAACATCGGACGTGATGCGAACCCCGGAAGGCGCTGCCCCCGTGAGCGTACCCATGTCCCGACCGACGAGCTCGCAGCCTTCACGGTCCATCGCTGCGACGAGATTGGCGTCGAGGTCGTGGGCCAGGACCGCAGCAATGCTTTGCCCCATGCGGCCCGCTGCTCCATGTATCGCAACCTGCGCCATGGCCAGGGCATCGCAGATGCGGCGACGAGCGTCAATCGACTGGCTAGGTCGACGAGCGGCCAGCACTCAGCTCCACCAGGCGGTCGATGAGGAAGCCGCTCTGCTCGAGCGCTTCGTCGGTGAACTCGCCGAAGAACGCCCGAACGTCGACGAACACCTGGTCAAAGGCGTCTTGATCGCCGTCTGCGAGGACCTTCGCCAAATCGGCCGCCGCCACCTGAAAGATTTCGATCAACCGCCGGGAATCTGGATTGAACATCTCGATCGGCCCGTAGAGGTCCGGCGACTGAGCGAAATGCCGGCCGGTCACATAGGCTTCGAGAAGGTAGGCCGGCGAGGTGAAGCGAAGCGTTTCTTCGAGCGTGGCTCCCGCGCGGCTCAATGCCATTCCGAGCACCTGCGTTTTGAAGTGGTGCAGCACCTGCACGATCGCCATCATCGAATCGTGCTCGGCCGGGGTCGCTTCGGTGATGACCAGGCCGCGTGCGCTGAACATTTGCCGAACCCAATCGAGCCAAGCATCTCCGCGTCCCGGACAGAGAACTACCCTTTGCCCTTGGTAAGTATTGACCCCCGGGCCGAACATCGGATGGGTGCCGACGACGCTCGCTTTGGTCGACGCCAACATCGCGGCGACCGGATCGGCCTTGATCGACGTCACGTCCATCAGGAGCGCGTCTTTGCGGACCAGAGGGCCGATCTCCTCGACGACCGAACGCGTCTCGCGAATCGGGACGCTGATAATCACCACATCGGCCTTCGACGCGGCTTCTGCAGGCCGCAGCTCTGTGTCGAGGTCCGCGCTGAGCACCTCGTGTCCAAGATCGGAGAACAGGGTGCGGAGCGACCTCCCCATGCCCCCCTCGCCACCGATGATCGCGACCGTCTGCGACTCGACGTCCAGGGGCACCTCCGTGCGGAGCGCTGCTTGGCGCTCACGGCTCATGAGCATCAGCTGCCGCCAAATCGACTCGATGCTCTCGGCAGAGAGCCCGAGCTCGTCCGCGCGGGCACAGCGATCGTCGAGAACCCGGCGTTCACGCGCGAGGTCGCGAATCCGAACTCGATGCGACCGCTTGCGCGCGGCGATGTCCGCCACGATGCTCATCCGCCGGACCAGCAGCTCCAGCAGCTCGTGGTCGAGGGCATCGAGCGCTCCTCGTAGCTCCAGAAGCGGGCCTTTGTCTGGATTCTCGTCGGTCATGGCTTGGTTTTACATCGAAGAAGGGCGTACGCATAATGCGCGCCCGTGAAGCGACTGCAACTCCATCATTGGATCCTGATTGCGATGGGTCTAGGCGCCGCCCTCGGGCTGGGCCTAAACTGGGCCGGCGCGCAGGGCGTGGTCGACGCGAGCATCGTCGGCAACGTGGCAACGGTCGGCAAAGAGATCGGGGACCTCTTCCTCCGGCTTCTGCAGATGCTCGTCGTCCCCTTGATCGTTTCGTCGCTCATCACCGGCGTGACCGGCATGGGGGACCTACGCACGCTGGGCTCGATTGGCGGGCGGGCCGTCGGTTTCTATCTGACGACGAGCTTCCTGGCGATCGTGACGGGCATCACCGTAGTAAACATCATCCGGCCCGGTCAGGGTGCCGAGCTTGCAATGCTCGAAAAGGGCGCGGTGGCCAAGCCGCTGTTGGCGGAGACGCCAAGCAGCATCGGCGTCGTCCTGTGGGAGCAGCTCGAGAGCTTGATCCCGAAGAATCCGCTCGCCGCTGCCACCGAAGGCGACATGCTGCCAGTCATCTTCTTCTCTTTGCTGATCGGCGTTTTCATCGGGATCGCAGAACACCGCGAAGGCTCTAAGGATGCCAGCGTCGTGCGGCGCTTTTTTTCCGGCCTCTTCGACGTGATGATGCAGATGACCCTCTTCGTCGTGAGGTTTGCGCCGATAGGCGTCTTTGGGTTCACCTTGTACGCAGCCGCGGGCAAGGGACCGGCCGCGTTTCGAGTCCTCGGCTGGTACGTGCTCACGGTTTTCATCGCGCTGTCGATTCACGCGACGATCACTCTGCCTCTCATCTTGAAGCTACGAACCGGCCGCTCGCCCATCGAGTACGCCCGTCAGCTGCTGACGGCGCTGGTGACCGCTTTCAGCACGGCCTCGAGCAACGGAACCCTCCCGCTCACGATGGAAAACGTCGAAAAGGCCGGGGTAAGACCGCAGGTGACCTCGTTCGTTCTGCCGCTTGGGGCCACCATCAACATGGACGGCACCGCACTTTACGAAGCCGTCGCCGTTTTGTTCATTGCCCAGGTCTATGGGATTGACCTGACGGTGACGCAGCAGGGTCTGGTCGCATTGACGGCCTTGCTCGCAAGCATCGGCGCAGCAGGCATTCCGCACGCCGGGATGGTCATGATGGTCGTCGTCCTAAACGCGGTAGGGCTGCCCACCAGCGCAGTCGCCCTAATCCTCGCGGTCGACCGGATCCTCGACATGCTCCGCACGACGGTCAACGTCTGGTCGGACTCGATCGCAGCAGCCGTCGTCGACGCAGGCGAGAAGCGCTGACCCCGACGCTGTCACTGTCGCTGTCCCTGTCTCTACCCCACAATCCCATTCGCCAACCGACTAGCCAACCACGGCCCCTCGTAGACCAAGGCCGTATAGACCTGCACCAGTGTGGCCCCGGCCTCGAGCCTTTCTCGGGCCTGCTCGGGGGTTTCGATTCCACCGACGGAGATCAGGACCATTTCGTCTCCCACTCTGGCGCGCAATCGCTGGAGCACCTCCATCGAGCGCTCCCGCAATGGTGGGCCGCTCAGTCCTCCCGCGCCGCAGCGTTCGACGTCGTCCGCGGAGCTGGCGAGCCCGTCCCGGGAAATTGTCGTGTTGGTGGCGATAATACCGTCCAGACCCAGATCGAGTGCGAGGTCGGCAACGGCGTCGACGTCCTGGTCGGCCAAGTCGGGGGCGATTTTGACGAGCAGCGGGACGGGACGGCCTGGAGATACTTCATTAAGTGCTTCATGAACTGCGACAAGCAACGGGCGAAGCTTTTCTGTGGCCTGAAGGCTGCGTAGGCCCGGCGTGTTGGGCGAGCTCACGTTCACCACGACGTAGTCGGCATGCGGCCCCACCCTCTTGGCGCTCGCGACGTAATCGCCGATCGCTTGCTCTTCGGGGACGACCTTCGTTTTGCCAATGTTGACGCCGACAATCGTTTGATGCGGCCGCTGCAAACGCGGCACCGCGTCTGCCGAACCCCGGTTGTTGAAGCCCATGCGGTTGACCAGCGCCCGGTCCTTCGTCAGCCGGAACAAGCGTGGCTTCGGGTTTCCCGGCTGCGCCTGGCCCGTCAGCGTTCCTACCTCGACGAAGCCGAAGCCCATCGCCCCGAGCGCCTCGTAGCCGACCGCGTCTTTGTCGAAGCCTGCGGCCAAGCCGATTGGATTCGGGAAGTCGAGCCCGAGCGCCCGAACACGCGCCGGACCGCCGCCCTGGTGAAACACGCGCCGCATCAGGGTGAGCACTCCAGGAATCACAGCAAGCACGCGCAGACAGCCAAACGCCAGATGATGAGCGGCCTCTGCAGGCAAGAGGTACAGCAGCGGACGAATCAGGGCTTTGTACACAGTCCCCTCAACGGGCGAGCGCCGACCATGTTGCGTCGTCCCCAAGGCGCTGATCGATGCGGACGTCGAACGGCCCTTCGATCGGACCGAGAATCCCCGGGTCGGCGGCGTGAACCTCGCGCAACGCGTCCCTGCAGTGTGTGACCGCGGTCGCGCTCATGCGCCCGAGCGGTGGGCGCTTGGTTGGGGAGATCATGCCGAGCCCCGCCATCATCGTCTTGAGCGGCACCGGGTTTCGAAATTTGTCGGTGACCTCGACGCTTTTCCCGTTCGGGAGGGTTCGCACGGAGCTGACCGAGCAAGTCACGAGCCTGAGCAGGGGCGCAAGCGCGGCCGCAAGTCGATCTGTCTCCTCGCTGTACCCAGCTACCTGAGAGCGCACCATGGAACCGATGGCGCCTGGAACGATGTTCGAAAGCACGCTGATCACGCCGGCGCCGCGGATCTCGTCGTCTCGCATCATCGCGAGCGTGAGGTCATCATCACCCGACAGGATGCTTAGAGCAGGCCCTGCGAGCTGTCGGTCCAAGCGCATGCGATCGACGTCGCCGGTCGCCTCCTTGACGGCGGGCACCCGCTGCGGGTCGTTTAGGTGCAAGATCGCGAGGTCGGCGGCGGAAAGCGCGCAGCCGCTCCGCCCCGGAATGATGTAGGGGACAAGCGGAATGTCGGGAACCCTTGCCAGGATCGGCTCGTAGTACTCGGTGCGCAGCTCTAGGCTCGAAGGGCCGTTGTAGTAGCAATCCACGAGCAACACCGCGGTGGCGCCGGCTTCCTTCGCTTGGGTCGATGCGCGAATCGCTTCGTCCGTGTTGTTACTGCCCGTGCCGGCCAAGACCGCCGCACGCCCTTCGACGGCCCGCACCGTCGCCTCGACGACGGCATCGTGCTCCTGCCAGGAAAGGGTCGGCGACTCGCCCGTGGTACCGCATGGGAGAACGCCATCAACGCCTTCTTGCACCTGGAATTCGATGAGCCGACGCAACGAGTCGTAGTCGACCTGCTTGTCCGCTGAAAACGGAGTCGTCAGCGCGGTCCACACGCCGTGAGGTCGGAAGGTCCCACTCATGCGGGGACCTTAGCGTTTTTCATCCCAAAGGAAAGCGGGATTGTACTTGACCAAAACGCGAAAAAAGCCCACCAACGCGACAAATGGCAGCCGTAGTCGCAGCTCTGATCCTGGGCGCATTCGTGATCGCGTATCGATTCTATGCGCGATTTCTGGGTGAGCGCGTCTTCGAAGACCAAGAGGACCTGGTGACGCCCGCGCACGAGCTGAGCGACGGCGTCGATTTCGTACCCACACAGCGCGCTGTGCTCTTCGGCCACCACTTCACCTCGATCGCAGGAGCGGCGCCGATCATCGGTCCCTGTGTGGCAGCGTACTGGGGCTGGGGGCCAGCGCTCGCCTGGGTCGTCTTCGGTACGATCTTCATGGGCGCCGCACACGACTTCGGCGCACTGGTCGCGAGCGTCCGGGAAAAGGGCCACTCGATTGCGGAGATCACGGCCAAGACGATCAGCAACCGGGCCCGCATCTTGTTCATGTGCTTCGTGCTGGTACTGATTTGGCTCGTCCTAGCCGTATTTTCGATGGCGATCGCCGGGCTCTTCGTCAGCCAGCCGACGAGCGTCATTCCCATCAACATTCAAATCCTGGTCGCCGTCGTGATCGGTTGGCTGGTCTACAAGCGGCAGGTGAGGATTCTGTGGCCGTCCCTAGTTGCGCTCGCCGTGCTCTACTTCTTCGTCTGGGTCGGGACCCAGGTGCCCGTCGACTTCGTCGCGATGGGCTTCGACAAGCACGCGGTCACCACGGGCTGGATTTTCTTTCTGCTGGTCTATTCGGCGATCGCGAGTCTCTTGCCGGTCTGGCTGCTGCTGCAACCCCGCGACTACATCAACAGTCACCAGCTCTTCGTGGGCCTCGGCCTGTTGTTTCTGGGCGTCTTGGTCGCGCATCCGAGCTTCGATGCGCCCATGTACCGGACGGCAGAGGCAGGCGCGCCCTCGATCTTCCCGGTCTTGTTCGTGACCATTGCCTGCGGCGCGATCAGCGGCTTTCATGGGCTCGTCTCGTCGGGGACTACGTCGAAGCAGCTCGACCGCCTATCGGACTCGCGAGTCATCGGCTACGGCGCCATGCTTGGCGAAGGGTCGCTCGCCCTCGCCTCCACGCTTGCAGCGGTTGCCGGTATCGGACTGGTCGGTGCGTGCACCCTCCCCGGCCAAGGAGTCGTCGATGATCTGAGCTGGGCCGTCTACTACGACAGTTGGGCACATGCCGGTGGGAACAAGGCGGCTGCCTTCGTCCTGGGCGGCGGTGCATTTCTCGAAGCGGTGGGTTTGTCCCCTGAGCTGGCGCGGACGCTGATGGCCGTTTTGGTGATCGCGTTCGCGGCGACCTCGCTCGACACGGCGACACGCATCCAACGTTTCATCCTCGGCGAGCTCGGCGAGGCGCTGCGTATCAGACCGCTCACCAATCCCTACATCGCGACGGTCATTGCGGTCGTACCGGCGATGTATCTGGCGCTCGCCGAAACCCCGGACCCCACGACCGGACAGGCCAAGGCGGTCGGATGGGTTCTCTGGCCCATCTTCGGAGCAAGCAATCAGTTGCTCGCGGCCCTCACACTGATGACGCTTTCGCTCTACTTCTTCGCGCGAAAGCGTCCGGTTTGGCCACTCGTCATCCCGATGCTCCTCGTCATGCCGGTGGCGGGCCTCGCGCTGATCACGAAGCTCCAGCAGTTCCTGGCCGAGGGCAACGCGCCACTCACCGCACTGGCATCACTGCTGCTCGTGTTGCTTCTATGGATGATCGTCGAGGGGTTGATGGCGGTGCAGCGCTTGAGACGCGCCTAGCTTTTCTTGATCCTTCGGTAGAGCCACAACAGCGCTACCGAGCCCGCGATTGCGACAGCAGAAAAAGGCTATCGCCTGGGCCCAACGCAGATAATTTGGACCGACTACTATCGCGAGGAGCTCCTCTCCTCGGGTTATCTGCGCGGTATCACCTATCCGGATGGCGACAATGTTGGACAGGTTGGGAAGCTGGTGTGCCGCCCGGACCTGGCCCAGACTCTGAGGCGGATCGCCCGTGACGGCGTCCGCACCTTTTATCGGGGCAGGATGGCCGATCAAATCGAAGACGACATGATTCGGAACGGTGGCTTTCTCAGGAAGACCGACCTCGCCATGTTGCGCGTCAAAGTGGTTCTTCCCGTTCACACAACATATCGCGACGTCGACGTTCTGACTTTCCCTCGACCGGGAGGCGGAATAGCGCTCGTCGAGGTTCTCAATATCCTCGAATCATTCCCTACCAGTTTTCTCGCCGAGGATACGGCGGCTCGCCATCATGTCCTCCTCGAGACGTTTCGCATCGCGCTCGCAGACAGGGGATTGGCACCGATCTTGTTCGGCTAGCTGCGCAATATAGTGCCGGCCTTGGCGAAGGATATTCTATGGACTTATTTGTCCCATCCGTTAATTCGAAGGCAATGGCTTTCTAT
>RCNE010002229.1_pt1 | contig 10431 bp, 8 predicted proteins | sample 2041361 | NCBI WGS metagenome assembly RCNE01 (sample SAMN09708229, study PRJNA481090) | Marine sediment metagenome, whole genome shotgun sequencing project.
CTTGCCGCTTGGGTTTTCCTGACCATTGGCATCGCACTCGGCTCTTGGTGGGCTTACTACGAGTTGGGCTGGGGCGGTTTCTGGTTCTGGGATCCGGTTGAAAACGCAAGCTTTATGCCATGGTTGCTGGCCGCGGCACTTCTGCACTCCGCCATTGTTGTGGAAAAGCGTGAGGCGCTCAAAAGCTGGACGATTCTACTGGCGATCCTCGCCTTCGGGTTCTCGCTCATCGGGACATTCATCGTGCGTTCGGGGTTGCTTACGTCAGTGCATGCGTTTGCCAATGACCCTGATCGTGGTATTTTTATCCTGATGATTATGGCCTTCTTTATGGGCGGCGCGCTGATCCTGTTTACTCTGCGTGCAGGCGCGATGGAGGCGAAAGGCGTCTTTGGACTGGCGAGCCGTGAGAGTGCGTTGGTTGTGAATAACCTTCTGCTCGCGGTATCCTGCTTTGTCGTGTTTGTGGGCACCATGTGGCCGCTGCTGGCCGAGATGTTCTTTGACCGCAAACTCAGCGTGGGGCCGCCCTTCTTTGATGCAGCCTTCACGCCGTTTATGGTTTTGCTGGGCATTGCATTGCCTATTGGCTCTTCGATGCCGTGGAAGCGGGCGTATATGAGCCGCGCGCTCTATCCACTGCGCTATGCTTTTGTCGCTTGTGTGGCGATTGGTGGTTTGGTCTGGGCGATGCAAACAGGGCGTAGTTTGATCGGTCCGGTTGGCATGTTCCTCGGCGCTTGGGTTCTAATGGGTGTGGTGATTGATCTGGCACAGCGGACGGGCCGTGGGCCGAACCGTTTGGGCCGCCTAATCCGCCTTCCGGGGGCGGATTGGGGCAAGGCGACTGCGCATGCGGGCCTTGGCGTCACCATGTTGGGCGTTGCTGGGATTTACGCGTGGACTGTTGAAGACATTCAGGTGGCGCAGATTGATGTGCCGTTTGTAGTGCACGGCTATGAGATGACGCTGCGCAGTGTCGATAACCTCAATGGGCCAAACTATGTTGCGACCCGTGCGGTGATTGATGTCGTGCAGGACGGTGAAGCCATCGCGACACTGGAGCCTGAGAAGCGGTTCTACCCCGTCGCACAGATGCCTACGACCGAGGCCGCAATTCACCAAAACTGGAAGCGGGATTTGTACGTTGTGATCGGGGATGAGCAGGTAAACGGCGGCTGGGCCGTGCGGACTTATATCAAGGTCATGACCAGCTGGATTTGGATCGGCTGTGGCCTGATGGCGCTGGGGGGGCTGTTTAGCCTGTTGGACCGCCGCTTCCGTGTTGCCGCGGGTGCGCGCAAAACAAAGCCCAAGGCTGATCCGGTGCCAGCAGAATGAAGCGCTTTGCCTTGATATTAATGCTCATGGCGACGCCGCTGTTTGCGGTGGAGCCTGACGAGGTGCTGTCTGATCCGGTGCTGGAGCAACGCGCGCTGGAGCTGTCCAAAGGGCTGCGTTGTCCTGTGTGCCAGAGTGAAAGCATCGATGAGAGCAACGCACCGATTTCCAAAGACTTGCGCTTGCTTGTGCGTGAACGCTTGGTCGCGGGAGATACGGATCAGGGTGCGTTAGACTATATCGTGGCGCGGTATGGCGAATTTGTTTTGCTTAAGCCAACGTTTGGCGGTGCGAACTGGATTCTTTGGGCCGCTGGTCCGTTGATGCTCCTGCTAGCAGGGGCAGTTGGCGTTATCTATGTTCGCGGACGCAGCACTGCCAAAGCACCGCAGGATGATGTCCTGAGCGAAGATGAAGCCGCCGTGCTGAAAGATATCCTCAAGAAGTAACGCCCCGTCGGGCTGGCAGGCCTGCGCTGCTGTGGTAGTGTCAGGAAACCTGAAAACAACGAGGGCGCTATGGACTACCAAACAATCACTTATGAGCTGAGCGATGGCATGGCGGTCATCACCATGAACCGCGCTGATAAATACAATGCGCTGACCACCCAGATGCGCGCCGAGATCGAGCACGCGTTCAAGCAAGGCGGTCGTGAGGCGCGCGTTGTGGTGATTACCGGCGCGGGTAAGGCGTTTTGCTCTGGTCAAGATTTGGGCGATGCAGGCAGCGGTGGCTCAATCGACCTGGAGCGGACGCTGCGCGACGAATATGCACCGATGCTCCGTGCGATCAGCGGATGTCCTGTTCCAACCATCGCTGCGGTAAATGGCGCTGCGGCAGGGGCAGGGGCGAACCTCGCACTGGCCGCCGATGTGGTTTTCGCCACCGAGAGCGCGTACTTCCTTCAGGCATTTACCCGAATTGGTCTGATACCCGACGCCGGCGGCACTTATACGATGCCGCGCCAGATGGGCATGGCAAAAGCGATGGGCGCAGCCCTGTTCGCCGATAAGATAAGCGCCCGTCAGGCTGACGACTGGGGTATGATTTGGGAAGCGGTAGAGGATCACACGTTTCAGGCGCATTGGCGCGCCAAGGCTGCGCATCTGGCCGCAGGCCCGACAGCCGCCTACGCTGCGGTAAAGAACGTCATCCGCGAAAGTTGGAACAATGATTTTGAAGAGCAGTTGACGCTCGAAGCAAAAGAGCAGGGCAAATGCGGTAAATCGCGTGACTTTAAGGAGGGTGTGCTGGCCTTTACCGAAAAGCGCCCCGCGTCATTTGAAGGACGGTAATACTGTCATTAAAAACACCAATGGCCGCGACATCATGGATGTTGCGGCCATTTTGTATTTGAGAGAAAAATCTCGGCTCAGGCGTGGATACCACGTTCTACCAATAGCACATCAGAGGCGCTTGGTGCATCTTCGGAAACGCGTGCAACGATGGCAACTGCGATCCCGTCTGCGAGAACTTGGTGTACGGAACCTGATACTTGTTTGATCGTGATTTCGGGTGGAGTCTCACCTTTGTCATATACAACTGCGATGTGATCAGTCTCACCACGGCCGTCTGGAACCAAAGCACCTTGTAGGCCACGCTCACATTGAGCTTGGATAGGCATGAGGCTCTTTGCTTGGGACCATTGGTAGCTTTGGTCTTTATACATGCGTGCCATGGGAGGAACTCCTATCGATTGGCAAAAAGGAATGTGAGGGACGGTCTTATTCACCCCTCACGGCGATCTTGTTCAGGTTACAGTCACACCTGGAGCGATAGGTGTAGATGCGGCAGCCACTGGATTCGGATCAAAGAGTGACTCAACCTGGGCTTCTGAGATCAAAACCACATCGGACGCAACGATAATGCCTGCTGTGCCTTCGACCCGTGCCAGAACAGTATCACCTAGGCGGATAATCGAGTCGCTACCCTCATCAGTCACAGTGATCTCTGCGTCTGTGTCGACATCATCAACAATGACCGTCAACGCATCCTGCCGGAAGTTATAGTCCAAGATGGTCGGAGCTTCGTCGCCATTTTGCTCGGACATGATGTGGAACGTATCTGCGCCAGCGTTGCCCATTGCGGTGTCGCTGGACCCGAGGATCAGGTCATCAGCGCCAAGCCCACCGCGCAATGTGTTGCCAAGGCTATCGTCCCGCATATCGACGCCGCCATTGATTTCCTCAAGCGAGCCCCCTTCACGCAGGGCAATCATCTCTTCAATATTCAGCGGCAGTCCTTCGAGGATACCACCAAAGACGAGGTCATCACCGTCGGCACCTAGGACGAGGTCGCCACCCCGGCCACCAATGACCGTATCGTTGCCTTCGTCACCACTAACAGTGTCAAAACCATAGTCTCCAGAGACGAAATCATCGCCTCCCTGTCCCTCAATGAAGTCCTGGCCACGGTTGCCCGTCACGATATCGTCGCCATCGCCAGAGCAAAGCATGTCATCGCCGTTTTCGCCTTCTAGAATATCTTCGCCTTCACGGCCAAGGATCAGGTCATCGCCTGCTCGGCCGATCAGGATGTCATCACCGGCAAGACCGTCGATGAAATCACGGCCCTCCTCACCTTCAAGGGTATCGGCCTCATCGGTGCCTTCGAGCGTCACTTCGTCCAGTGAATCGTCATCATCATCACTATTGTCCGAGCTGATGCCAAGAATGGCCAGTGGTACTGCAAATCCAAGTAAAAGTAACATAACCACATCCTCTGTGCATCGGGCTTTGATCATGAGTACGCAGGCTTTCCGTTACCGGTCAAGTTTGCGTTAACTATTGTATTCGTAGGCGAAACAATGCCTTAGTTTTGCCCTCTTTTCCGATTTTCTGTTTCGAATATCGATATTGGCCTGTGTCTAATAACCAGATATTTGGAGGATTAGGTCGGATGCTTCCGTGTGGGCAGAGCTACCTTTGCTGCGATTCGCATCGCACCTGAATTATACTACAACGATTTCAGGCGCTTGATTTTGGAGTTGATTCTGAGAATGGCCGGATTTGCGGAATTGCCGGGCTTTTTGGAGCGCAGCGGCACGGGCCATGGATTTGCCACATTGCTGCCGAATTAGGGCAGGTAAAGAAAACCCGGACGCAGCGATGCATCCGGGTTTCAATGGGGTTGTAGAAGGGTGATTTAGCGCTTCTCGATGTCCACGTAACTGCGGACATCCGCACCTTGGTAGAGCTGGCGTGGGCGGCCAATCTTCAGCTGTGGATCATTGAGCTGTTCTTTCCACTGAGAAATCCAGCCAACAGTCCGCGCCAGTGCAAAGATCGGCGTGAACATGGAGGTGGGAAAGCCCATCGCTTCGAGAATGATGCCGGAGTAGAAATCGACATTCGGGAACAGCTTCTTATCTGCGAAATACGGATCCTCCAGCGCCTGTTTCTCAAGCTCTTTGGCAACCTGAAGGATCGGGTTGTTTTCGATGCCCATCAACTCTAGCACTTCGTCCGCAGATTGCTTCATCACTGTCGCTCGGGGATCAAAGTTCTTGTAGACGCGGTGACCAAATCCCATAAGGCGGAACGGATCGTCCTTGTCTTTTGCACGCGCGATAAACTCGGGAATGCGGTCCGGGGTGCCGATCTCTTTGAGCATCTCAAGGCACGCTTGGTTCGCGCCACCGTGGGCAGGGCCCCAGAGGCACGCGATGCCTGCAGCGATACAGGCAAACGGGTTCGCACCTGAGGAAGATGCCAAACGCACAGTCGAGGTCGAGGCGTTCTGCTCGTGATCCGCATGCAGCGTAAAGATGCGGTCCATTGCGCGGCTCAGGATCGGGTCAACGACATAATCCTCCGCAGGCACGGCAAAGCACATGCGCAGGAAGTTCGACGCATAATCCAGATCATTGCGCGGATACACAAACGGCTGGCCGATAGTGTATTTAAAGGCCATCGCGGCAATCGTCGGCATCTTGGCGATCAGGCGGATGGACGCCACCTCACGCTGCCATTCGTCATTGATGTCGGTGCTGTCGTGATAGAATGCAGACATCGCACCAACCACACCCACCATAACGGCCATCGGATGCGCGTCGCGGCGGAAGCCACGGAAGAAGTTGATCATTTGCTCGTGAATCATCGTGTGATTGGTCACGCGGTCTTCAAAGTCTTCCAGCTCTGTCGGGGAAGGGAGTTCTCCGTACAGCAGCAGATAGCAGACTTCGAGATAGTGAGATTTCTCCGCCAGGTCACCGATTGGATAGCCGCGGTGCGTCAGGATACCCTCATCTCCGTCAATGAAGGTGATTGTGCTGTCGCAAGATGCTGTGGAGGTAAAGCCGGGATCGTACGTAAAAACACCCGCTTGGGAATAGAGTTTGCGGATGTCGATCACGTCAGGGCCGGATGTGGGAGTAAAAATCGGCAGCTCTACCGTTTTATCTCCGATTGTTAGCGTCGCATTTTTTGTACTCTCGGCCATGCATTTCCCCTTCTAGGTTTGCTTTGGGCGCGACTTGGCGCCGAGGTCTGCAGTGGCTAGGCCACCGCATCCTTACTCTTCTTATCTATAACATCCTTAATGACAGATTTAATTCTGTCTCAGGACACCGCATCTGTCAGGCGGGCCATGGTCTCGTCGCGGCCCAGCACCAGCATCATATCGAAAACCGAAGGTGTCACGGCGCGCCCAGCAAGGGCTGCACGCAGCGGCCCGGCAAGTTTGCCGAATTTGGTGTCTTTTGCGGCTGCAAAACCGTTCAGGACCTCTTCGAGCGTTTCACGGTCCCAGCTAACATCTTGCAACTGCGGCGTCAATTCTCCCAGTATACCACGGGATACCGTATCGAGGTTTTTTGCAGCCTTCTCATCACATTCCACAGGGCGTGAAGTGAGAATAAAGTGCCCCTTTTCAAGGATTTCAGGCAGAGTCTTTGCACGCTCTTTCAGGCAGTAGAGTGCACGCTCCAACCCTGATGACTGCGCGTCAGAAAGTTTGGGCAGGTCTGCTGCGCTCAGGTATTCTTCAATCTCCTGCCGCAATGCGGCATCCTGTGCCACAGCAATGTGCTGGCCACAGATGTTCTCGAGCTTTTTGAGGTCAAACTGGGCGGGACTTTTGCGGATGCCATCGAGGTCGAACCATTCCTTTGCTTGCGCGTCGCTAAAGAATTCGTCGTCTCCATGGCTCCACCCCAGACGGGCTAGGTAGTTGCGCATGCCAGCGGCCGGATAGCCCATGACTTGATAGTCCTGAGCGCCCAATGCGCCGTGCCGTTTGCTCAGCTTTTTACCGTCGGCGCCGTGGATCAGCGGGATATGCGACCAGACTGGTACGTCCCAGCCCATGCCATGATAGATCATCATCTGGCGCGCGGCGTTGTTGAGGTGGTCATCGCCGCGGATCACATGCGTCACTCCCATATCATGATCGTCGACCACCACAGCCAGCATATAGACGGGCGACCCGTCAGAGCGCAGGAGGATCATATCGTCCAACTGGGCGTTATCGATTGTGACATCCCCTTGGACAGCGTCGCGGATCACAGTCTCCCCGCCATCAGGCGCTTTAATCCGGACCACAAACGGGGCATCGGGGTGTGTGCTGGCATCTGCATCACGCCAAGGAGAGCGGTAAAGCGTGCTGCGCCCTTCGGCGCGGGCGGTTTCGCGGAACGCTTCAATCTCTTCTTGTGTGGCGAAACATTTGAACGCGGCCCCTTTTTCCAACAGTGCATGGGCCACTTCGACATGGCGCGGGGCCATCTCGTGTTGGCTCACCACTTCGCCGTCGTGATCAAGGCCCAGCCATGCGAGTCCCTGTAGGATCGCCTCTGTCGCTTGGGGCGTGTGGCGGGCGCGGTCTGTATCCTCGATGCGCAGCAAGAATTTTCCGCCACGGCCACGGGCATAAAGCCAGTTGAACAGCGCCGTGCGTGCGCCGCCGATGTGCAGAAAACCCGTGGGCGAGGGAGCAAAGCGGGTGACGATATCAGAGCACATGGGAGATCCTTTCGGGGGCGCAACAGAGGCGCTGTATTAACTTTTCGGTCATGTTTACCATTTGGTAACCACGCACGGCTTAAGACTTAAGCTTATGGTTTAGACCTATCTATCCAGTGCAGCGAACGGGGGCAAGCAATGGGCGTAACGCACAGCTTTGCCGAGATGATGCGTGCCCAGCGGGGGGCGTTGTTCGGCTGGGTGCCGGTCTGTCTGGCGATTGGTATCGGTGCCTATTTCCAGCTCGGGTTTGAGCCGTCGATGATCCAACTGGGCCGTGTGGCCGTTGCTGCGCTGTTTTGCGCCGCCTTTGCCCGTGGTTTTCCCGAGCCTGCGCGCCCATTTGCTTTTGCGGGGATGCTTATCTGTTTTGGTGTCCTGCTTGCAGCCGCGCGCGCACACTTGGTTGCGGGTCCGGTGCTTGAATTTCGCTATTACGGCGCGGTGGAGGGGCGTATTGTGGCCATTGACCGCTCTCAATCGGATGCGCTGCGGCTCACGCTTGACCATGTTGTCCTTGACCGCGTGCCACCGGCGAAAACGCCGCACCGTGTACGCCTGTCGCTGCACGGGGACCGTGGCAGTGATATCCCTGTCGAGCCGGGATTGCGTGTGATGCTGACGGGGCATCTCTCGCCGCCGTCGGGCCCTGTTGAGCCCGGAGGCTTCGAATTTCAGCGTCATGCATGGTTTGCGCGGCTGGGCGCAGTTGGCTATGCGCGTACGCCATTGATGGGCGTGGCGGAGCCTACGGGAGGATTGGGCGTTTTCCGCCTGCGCATGGCGGCCTCGGCGCGCATACAGGAAATACTGCCCGGTGATGCGGGCGGGTTCGCAGCGGCGATCACGACCGGTGACCGATCTGCCATAAGTCAATCTGCGCTCGACGATCTGCGGGCGAGCAATCTTGCGCATTTGTTGGCGATCTCGGGCCTTCACATGGGCCTGATGACAGGTGTGGTTTTTGCTGCCCTGCGGATTGCCTTGGCTTTGGTCCCGCCCTTGGTTCTAAGGGTGCCTGCGCGCAGTATCGCTGCCGGCGGTGCGCTGATTGCAGCGGCAGGATATCTCGCGCTGTCGGGCGGCAATGTGGCTACTCAGCGCGCGTTTGTCATGGTGGCGGTCGCACTGGTCGCCCTCATGTTAGGCCGTCGCGCTATCAGCCTGCGCAGTGTGGCGATCGCTGCGACGATTGTGCTGGTGCTGCGACCGGAAGCCTTGATGGGGCCGGGATTTCAGATGTCATTTGCGGCGACCACCGCGCTGGTGGCCATATTCGGCTGGATTCGTGACGGGCAAATTTCGATGGGGCCAAGCTGGCTCAAACCGGTGAGTGCGGTTTTCATCTCGTCCGCCGTGGCGGGGATTGCTACAGCCCCTATAGGGGCTGCGCATTTCAACGCAATCGCTCAATACGGGCTGCTGGCCAATCTCGCCTCCGTCCCATTGATGGGGGTTCTGGTCATTCCTGCTGCTGTGGTCGCCGTTGTGCTGGCCCCAGTGGGGCTAGAGGCGCTCGGTTTGTGGGTAATGAGCTTGGGCGTGCGCTGGATCCTTTATGTGGCGCATTTTGTGGCGGAGTTGCCCCAAGCGCGCAGCTATGTCGTCGGGCCAAATGCATGGGTATTGCCGTTGCTCGCACTGGGATTTCTGACACTTCTTTTATGGCGCGGGCGGTTGCGCTGGCTTGGCGCTGTGGCGATGGCGGCATCTTTTGTTGTCTGGTCGGGGACGCAGCGACCTGACGTGCTGATTTCGGATACCGGAACGTTGGTGGGGGTGATGACGGCGCAGGGCCGCGCGCTGAGCAAAGAACGTGGTGCGGGATTTGTTGCGCGTAACTGGCTTGAGAATGATGGGGAAGGAAAAGACCAGCCAGCAGCCTTCGGCAAATGGGATCAGAGTGGAGATGTGATTCATCTGTCAGGTAAGCGCGCTGTTGCTGCGTTCAAAGGCTGCGAGAAAGGTCAGATCGTCGTAAGCTCGGTTGCATTGCCTCAACGTGGGCTTCCATGCGTGGTGCATGACCCCGAAAGCTTGTTGCAGACGGGCGCGTTGGCGTACCGTTTTGGAGCGCAAGGTTTGGAAATATCGCAAACTGCGCGGGCCGCATCGGGAGAGCGGCTTTGGACCCATTGGCCTGAAAGAAGAAAGCCGCGCATGCCAGAGAGGCACGCGCGGCGAATATCGAACCAATAGCGTTAGTAGGAGCGGATCAATCCGACAAGACGCCCCTGCACCTTCACCATATCAGCGGGGAATACACGGGTCTCGTAGGCAGGGTTCGCGGCCTCAAGGGCGATGGAGGAGCCACTGCGCTTGAACCGTTTGAGCGTTGCCTCATGGTCCTCGACCAATGCCACGACGATATCGCCATTCTCGGCGACTTCGGTCTCGCGGATGACGACAACATCACCATCGTTAATACCCGCCTCAATCATCGAATCGCCCTGAACCTCCAAAGCGTAATGCGTACCGGCACCCGACAGCATCGCATCGGGCACGGTGACATCACGCGAGCGCTGGTTGATCGCCTCAATAGGGACACCCGCCGCAATCTTGCCCATGACAGGCAGTTCGGTTGCAGCGATGGTTGTGACGGGGAGGGCGGATGCAGGTGGCGGTGTGTCAGGCTTGTCACCATTAATCACACGTGGGCTGAAACCCGCACCTGTCATGCTATCGGGCAGTTTGACCACTTCGATCGCCCGCGCACGGTGGGCCAGACGACGAATAAATCCACGTTCTTCCAATGCGGTGATCAGGCGATGGATGCCCGATTTAGACCGCAGATCAAGCGCTTCTTTCATTTCGTCAAAGCTTGGCGGTACCCCGTCGCGCTGCACGCGCTTGTGAATAAATGCCAGCAAATCGAGCTGTTTTTTGGTCAGCACTGCACATCCCCTGTTCCTGTTTATCTCATTTTGTTCTAGGGACGTTCTTGTTTTGTGTCAACGCTTGTTACAAATCGATGATCTCGACCAGTGTGCCAGCAGGGTGTGCCGGATCGCTGGGCGGTCGGACCAATAGGGCATTTGCGGTCGCAAGGACGGTAAGCAGCGAGCTGTCTTGCCGGTCTGCGGGGCTAACCGCCCCATTCATAATTATTGCGCGCATATAGTGCTCACGC
>RCNE010002230.1_pt1 | contig 10424 bp, 8 predicted proteins | sample 2041361 | NCBI WGS metagenome assembly RCNE01 (sample SAMN09708229, study PRJNA481090) | Marine sediment metagenome, whole genome shotgun sequencing project.
TCGACTCGGTGTTCGCTGCAGGTGTCAACCACCTCGATACCGCAGCGTCCTATGGCGACAGCGAGCTGATGATGGCGCCCTGGCTGGCCCGTTCTGCCGGTGGGCAAACCAATCGAAACCGGGTCTTTCTCGCGACGAAGACGGATAAACGAGACGGAGCTCAAGCACGTGCCGATCTCGAGCTCTCTCTGACGCGATTGGGGGTCGATCACGTCGATCTCATCCAATTGCACAATCTCGTCGAGATTGATGAGTGGGAACGCGCCCACGCCAAAGGCGGCGCTCTCGAGGCGTTGCGGGTCGCGCAGGATGAAGGGCTCGTGAACCACATCGGTGTCACCGGGCATGGCGTCCGGATCGCAGGGATGCACATCCGCAGCCTGCGCGAGTTCGATTACGCGTCGGTCTTGCTGCCGTACAACATGACGATGCTCGACAATCCCACGTATCGCCACGATGTCGATGAACTTCTCAGCCTGTGTGGCGAGAAGGGCGTCGCGGTCCAAACGATCAAGTCGATCGCCCGACGCCGTTGGCCAACGACCGAATCCCACGATGTCGACGAACAACGGAGTTGGTACCAGCCGCTGCGAGACCCCGATGCAATTCGCCGGGCCATGCAATTCGTGCTGGCGAACGACCAATTCTTTCTTAATACGTCGAGCGACGCTCGCCTGATGCACGAGATGTTGAGCGCGGCAAACGCACTCTTCAGCGACGGGCCCATCGACGCCCCGAGCGAAGATGACCTACGCGCAGACATTGCATCATTCGATATGACGGCGTTATTCGATGGCGGCGAACTCGAACGAATTTGACCCTGCGGTCGTGTGGTTTGTCAGACCTTCACACCGAGTGATTTCACCGAAATGATCCCATCGAGCGCCTCGATATCGGCTACCACGTTGTGAGGGAGCGGTGTGGCGGTCGAGATCGCCATCAGAGCGTGACCAGAAGTCGCCCGTGCGAGATGCATGTCGTCGATGTTGATCTCGGCGCCTCCGAGAATCGTGCCGACCTTGCCAATCATGCCCGGGGTGTCGTCGTTCATGACGAGGAGCATGTGTTCGCTCGGCGCCAAATCGACGATGATGTCATCGATCGACACGATTCGAGCGTCACCATTGGGGAGCTCGAGTGTGCCCGCAATCGAATGCCCATCGCCCTCGAGCTTGATGCCATTCACCAGCCCTGAAGGTGTCTTCGTGCTGGTCCGAGCCTGAATTTTGAGGCCGTGTTGTTCAGCCAGCTGCTCGGCGTTGACATAACTCACCGGGACAGAGGAGATGTCTGTCAGGAGTCCCTTGGTCACGGCGAGTTCTGCCATCCGGCAATCGAATCCGCCGATCTCGCCGGCGAAGACGATATCGACAGCGCCAGGGCGGCCTCCGACGAGTTGCGCGAATTGTGCACCCAGCTGTTCAGCAAGGGGGAGGAACGGAAGGACGGTCTCGGACACACCACGAGCGGACACATTCACCGCGAACGGTACGAACTCATTCGCCAGGGCGAGTCGGACTTGATCTGCAATCGTCACGCCAGCGCGGTCCTGCGCCTCGGTCGTGCTTGCTCCAAGGTGAGGGGTGACCACGACCTCGGGAAATCCGAACAGCGGCGATTCGGTGGTTGGTTCATTGGCGAAGACATCGAGCGCCGCGCCCGCGATCACGCCCTTCTCGATTGCAGCTGCGAGATCTGCTTCGTCGATGATGCCGCCGCGGGCCACGTTGATGATTCGAAGTGTGGGTTTTGCGAGCGTGAGGCGCTCGGTGTTGATCAGGCCCACGGTTTCTGGAGTTCTGGCCAAATGCAGGGTGAGGAAATCACTCTCGGCCACAAGTTCATCAAGCGACATCATCTCGACCCCGAGTTCCCGAGCACGTTCAGGGCTCACGAATGGGTCGTGTCCGACGAGGCGCATGCCAAAGGCGCGTGCGCGCAGCGCGACGAGTCCTCCAATGTTTCCCAGTCCCACGATTCCAAGTGTCTTGTCGAGGAGTTCAACCCCGCCCCATGACGACCGCTCCCAACGGCCAGCGACCAAGGCGCGGTGTGCTTGCGGCACGTTGCGCGCCACGGCGAGCAGCATTGCCATGGTGTGTTCGGCAGCGCTGACGGAGTTCGATGTGGGGGCATTTGCGACGATGACACCTTTCGCTGTCGCAGCGTCCGTATCGACGTTGTCGAGGCCCACTCCTGCCCGTCCAACGACCCGAAGGACGTCGGAAGCCTCGAAGACTTCGGCGGTCACGTTGGTTGCCGACCGAATGATCAGCGCCTCTGCTCCACGAATCGCCTTCGTGAGTTCTTCCGGGCTGAGACCCAGCTGAACATCGACGTCATGCCCGGCATCTCGAAGGAGGTCGAGGCCACTTTCGGCAAGTCTTTCAGTAACAAGAACGCGTGACATCTGGACAGGCTATTGCCTCAGGAGTCGTCAGCGAGCTTGTCGGCCACCAGCTCCTCGCGGCGTACGCCAAGCATGAACAACACAGCATCGAGATGTGGTGTGCTCAGCGTCGCGTCGGCTGCTTCGCGCACGATTTGTTTCGCCTGGAAAGCCACACCGAGGCCCGCTGCCGCCAACATGTCGAGGTCGTTGGCGCCATCACCGACAGCGACGACCTGCTCAAGGGCGATCCCTTCCTCGGCTGCGATTCGTTCGAGCAGCGCAGCCTTTGCTTTCCGATCGATGATTGGCCCAGTGAGTTCGCCCGTGAGCACGCCACGCCGTCGTTCGAGCGTGTTGGCGTACGCGTGATCGATATCGAGCGAGTCCCGAAGGCGATCGGTGAACGAGGTGAACCCGCCGCTGACGATCGCGACCTTGTACCCGAGGCGCTTGAGCGTTCGGATGAACGTGTCGGCCCCGTAGGTCAACTCGAGTTGTTCGTATGCCAGATCGATGATTTCTTCGGGCTGACCCGCGAGCAGTGCAACGCGACTCCGCAGGGACTCCTCAAAGTCGAGCGTGCCGGCCATTGCCTGCGCCGTGATCTCGGCACACGCGTCGCCGACTCCAGCCTGGTCAGCAAGCAGATCGATCATCTCGTTCTGGATCAGGGTCGAATCGACATCGAGGACGATCAGTCGCTGGGCTCGACGCGACAGGCCCATCCGCTGGACGGCCACATCGAACCGTGGGTTCTCGGCTGCCGTGTCGAGCAACTGGGCTCGCATCTCTGTCGCGTCACCTCCATGAACCTCGAATTCGTAGCACCACACCGGGGTTTTGGCGAGCCGTTGAATTCGCTCGATATTGCCGTTCGCCTTCGCGATTGCGGCAGTGACCGACTCGAGGTCGGTGGGCCCAAGGTCCGGTCCGATAATCGAAACAACCAGGGTGGGAAGAGAAGCCTGTGGGGCGGAATCGACGACTTCGAAGTCAACGTCGAGCTTGCGCTCCCATCCCATGAGCAGAAGATCCTTTAACACGTCTTTTCCTCGGGGGACCTCGACGACGAGTTCGAGCGTCAGCCGGCCGCGTACGACGATCTGCTCGACGTCATGGATCGATGCGTCGGCCGAGGACAGAATGCCCATCGCTGTCGTGGTGATCCCGGTCTGATCTGGACCACTGATTCGAATGAGGATGGTTTCGCGTGCTCCAGCCATCTCAAGAACGTTACTGGGCGGTTGTTCCATCGAGAACTGGTTTCTTCGAAGCGATGGCGATCACACGGGCGGCGATCACCCCAGCAATGAAGCCGAACAGATGACCCTCCCAGGACAAACCGGGCCGCGGCACGAAACCGAATAGAATCGTGCTGCCATAGATGAACAGCGCCACGATGGCCACGATGATCGAGACAGGCCGTTTCTCGAACACTGCGGCAGCGATGAGAAACCCAAACAACCCAAACACCCAGCCACTCGCGCCGATGTGGTTCTCGTTCGAACCAATCGCGAAGGCCCACACGAGAGCGCCACCAACGATAATGATGAGCGCGCTGGCTGTGAGATAACGGCGCAAGCCGCCCGTGAGCGTTAACGCACTCAGGATGGCGAAGGGGATCGTGTTCCCGATCAGGTGCGGAAAGCCGCCGTGCAGGAATGGAGCCCACACGATGCCATCGAGTCCTTCGCTCGATCGGGGTTGAATGCCGTTCTGTTCGAGGCGGTCATCGAGGGCAATCGTGTCAACGATCTCAATCAGCCACATCGTCGCGAGCACAGCGGCGATCACGCCGAGGCCACCGCGCAGCCAGCTCGGAAGAGAAACGCCGCGAGATTTACGGCTCGAACCGGTCGACCCCGACTTCTCCATATTGGTCATGGGTAAACCTTATGCGAGAACGCGCCAAGCCTGTTTGGCATGTTGTAGAACTGCACACATGACCGACATGGACCTTGCGTTTCTTTCGGCGTCCGAGATGGCTCGCAGCGTCGCAGCGCGAGAGATCTCCCCAGTTGAACTGGTCGACAACGCACTGGGCCGGATCGACGAAGTGAACGACAAGATCAACGCGTTCTGTTTCGTCTGGGACGATGACGCCCGTGCTGCGGCTCGACTCGCCGCCGACGCTGCTGCGAGTGGCGCTGACCTCGGCGTGCTTCATGGTGTACCGATCGCACTCAAGGACACCACGCCAACAGCGGGTCATCGCACGACGCTTGGTTCACACGCGTATGAACACTGGGTGCCCGAATACGACGGTGCGATTGCGCGGAAGCTTCAAGATGCGGGCGCGATCGTGGTGGGAAAGACGGCCACGCCAGAGTTTGCGCATTCGCTAGCGACAGAGAGCTCTCTGTGGGGGATCACCCGCAACCCGTGGGACCTCGAACGCACGACGGGCGGGTCGTCGGGTGGATCTGGCGCCGCAGTTGCAACCGGCTGTGTCCCGTTGGCTGAAGGCTCCGACATGGGAGGTTCGGTTCGAATCCCGTCGGCATGGTGTGGCGTTGTTGGTCTGAAACCAGGACTGGGGCGTATCCCGATGGATGTCTTGCCGGCGTTGTTCGACAACATCTCCCATCACGGTCCACTCGCACGCTGCATCGATGACGCCCGGCTCTTTCTCCGCGCAACACAGGGCCCCGACGAGAGCGACATTATGTCGATGCCGGTTCCCTTGGATCTGTCGTCGCCCGGAATGGACATGACCGGCGTGCGCGTTGCGCTGAGTATCGACCTCGGAGTGTGGGCTGTGGATCCGGCCGTCGAAGCGGCGGTCAGAGCAGCCGCTGACGCACTCTCCAACGTTGGAGCGATCGTCACCGAGGTCGACCCGGGGTTTCGAGGCGACGAGGAGAAGTTCTGGAACAAACTGTGGTCTGTATTCATGGCGACCTACTACGGCCATCTCGTCGAGGAGTTCGGGCACACGATGGCGCCAGAAGTTCTTGGCCTGATCGAACGTGGAAATGCCATGAGTGCCGTTGAGTACAAACAGGTGGAGCTGATCCGCTCGCGAATGTGGAGTCAGCTGCGGCCGATTCTCGCGGAGAACGAAGTGTTGTTGTGCCCGACGATGGCGACCGGCCCGGTCGACGCATCGATCACCGGGACCCGAGTGCCTGGACACATGGAAAATGGCCGATATCACTCGCCGGATATGACCGCTATCTGGAACATGGTCTCACCGTGCCCTGCACTCACGGTTCCTTGTGGCCTCGATGGCGACGGTATGCCCGTGGGTGCGCAACTTATTGGTCAGCGATGGAGGTCGGATCGGGTGCTCGATATTGGTGGGGCGCTCGAACGTGCGCTGCCTCCAATCGGACGACCACCGATCTGATCGTGAGGTCAGTCGAGTAGGACGAGGGCTTCGTTCAACGTGGCGAGATGTTCGAGATCCTTGAGATCGAGCACCTGGAAGTACATGCGGGTGCATCCTGCATCACGAAACGCGCCCAATCGCTCAGCTACCTCGTCGAGAAGGCCCGCCGCGCCGTTCTGTCGTAGCTCTGCGGTTTCACGCCCGATCGCCTCGGCGCGGCGCGAAAATTCGGCCTCGCTCGAACCAACAGCCAGTACCTGCGCTGCCGACCACACCAAGGTCTCCGGATCACGCTCTCGTGCCTCGCAGGCCTCGACGACGGGACCACACACAGCTTTCCAATCGTCGGGATCGGCGAACGGCACGTTGAACTCGCGCGCATGGGTGGCCGCTAGTGCTGGGGTGCGTCGTTTCCCGCGGCCTCCAATGATGATTGGCGGTCGGGGCCGTTGCCACGGTTTCGGAAGAGCGGGAGAGTCGGTCAGGGTGTAGTGCTCTCCTGCGTGGGAGAAACGTTCACCTTCGGGCGTCGCCCACAAACCCGTGATGATCTCGAGGCTCTCGGTCAACCGATCGAAACGTTCGGCGATCTGGGGAAAGTTGATGCCATACGCACTGTGTTCAGCTTCAAACCAGCCGGCGCCCAAGCCCATCTCGACTCGCCCGCTGCTCATTTCGTCGATCTGGGCCACGCGTATTGCGAGCTGTCCCGGGTTGTGGAAGGTGATGGGGGAGACGAGCGTGCCGAGACGGAGCCGTTCGGTGTCTCGGGCTAATCCAGCGAGCGTGGTCCACGCATCGAGCGGACCGGGGAGACCGCTGCCGTCGTCGCCCATCCGTACGTAGTGATCAGAGCTGAAGAACCCGTCAAATCCGAGCTCCTCAGCCCGTCGGGCGAGCGTGACGACTTCGGAGTAGGTGGTTCCCTGTTGGGGTTCAATAAAAATGCGAGCATCCATGGCCCGGTCAAGCTACCGGACCAGGTCAGCCGTTTCGCAGCTGTCTTTCGATTCGTTGTGCCGTGGCGGCCACACGTTCGCCGAGCTCATCGATGTCTTCACCATTGGGGAATCGGAATGCGGGCCCGTGCACATGGAGCGCCAGCGTGGTCCGACCTGAGGAGTCGACGATCGGGGCGGCGACGGAGTTGATGTCGTCGGTGAACTCTTGAAAAACCCAGGCATAACCGTCGGAGCGGATCTCCACGAGCCGTGCTCGAATCTGGTCGGGGTCCGTGACGGTCCTGTCGGTCAGTGATTCGAGGTCGCCTCGTTCGAGAAAACCGTTCTGCACCGCACGGGTGGAATGGGCCAGGATGGCGAGCCCAGCAGGGACCGCGTGGGCCGGCGTTGGTTCGTCCGTCCAGTCGCGCACGACAACCGAACTCGCCGGGTCGTCGACCTGCATCAAGGTCCGGATTACGTCGCCATCGAAGCTGTTGAGGCCAACGGCTTCGCCGGTGAGTTCCATGAGCTCGACCATGTGGGGACGAGCAACCTCGATTGCGCTGCGGGTGCTACGCAGCGCTGTTGCCAGCTCGGCAATGCCCTCGTCGAGCTCGTATAGACCTTCATCGTTTTGACGAACGGCTCGCTCAACCTCGAGGCTCGAGAGCAGGCGAGAGACCGTGCTTTTGGGAAGCCCCGTGCGGTCACTCAGGTCGGTGACACCCGCTGGACCTAGCGAGAGTGCTCGAAGAATCGCGAATGCTCGTTCGAGGGATTGCACACCGGCCATTCGGTCAACTGTACCACGATGCGGAACAGCATTGTCCACCATGTGGAACAGTGCCCAACCTCGCTACTCCCTTCGGTCGCTGTTTCGACCGAGCACTCACCGAAGCAACTTTGGCTCCATTACCTGTTGCGACCGCGTGCCTCTCTAGACGAGGTCCTGTGCCATCACTTGTTCGCGGTCACAGCGTCGACAACTGTTGCGACGATCTCGTCGACGCTGACCTCGGTGGTCTCCATGGTTGACCGAACCGTGAACTCCACGTTGCCGTCAGCGATGCCTCGAGGGCCCACTGTGATCCGGTACGGGATGCCGATCAATTCGCTATCGGCGAACTTCACACCGGCACGCGCATCTCGGTCGTCGATCAATACATCGACGCCCGCAGTTCGAAGTTCTGCATAGATCTTCTCCGCGGCATGCATTGTGGCCTCATCGTCGATCTTCATCACGGTGATCACGGCTTCAAACGGTGCAACAGACACCGGCCACACGAGGCCCTTGTCATCGTTGTGGGTTTCGGCGATCGTGGCCATGTTGCGACCAATTCCAATTCCGTAGCTGCCCATCACGATCGTTCGTTTCTCGCCATCGGCATCGAGCACAAAGGCATTCATCGCTTCGGAGAATTGGGTGCCCAATTTGAAGATATGGCCCGCTTCGATCGACCGAACAATCTCGATCGGGGTCTTGCACTGCGGACATTGATCGCCGGCGCTCACTTCGCGAAGGTCCACGTACTCAGCAACGTTCACATCGCGAGCAACGTCGACTCCGCGGTAATGCCAGTCGTCTTCGTTGGCGCCTGTGGTGAGGTTGGTCCGTCCTTCCAATGCGGGATCCACGAGGATCTTGATGTCGTCTCGAACACCCACTGCGCCGAGCGAGCCCGGGTGCGCACCGAGGTGCTCCAGGGTTTCCTCCGGAGTGGCCGGGCGGATGTCGACAGCACCGGTCGAGTCCTGAAGCTTCTGCAGGTTCAATTGGTGATCACCTCGTACCACTGCGATCATTATGTTGCCGTCGAGCACCATGATCATCGACTTCATCTGACTCGTCGCAGGCGCTCCAGCTTCCTCGAGCGCTTTGATCGTCCGGATTCCTGGCGTGGCGAACTTCTCTGGGGCATCAGGTCCTGCCTCGTCCACAATTGCATCCAGGGCTGAGGTCGCCCGTTCGATATTTGCTCGATAGTCGCAGTTCGGGCATCGGACAACATCGTCCTCACCGGCAGGGGAGGCCACCATGAACTCGATCGAACCTGTACCACCCATTACGCCCGACGACGCTTCAACGGGCGTGGCGTCGAGGTCGAGGCGCTCAAAGATGCGCAGGTAGGCGTCGTGGTGTTTGTCGAAGCTCGCATCGAGGCCAGCCTCGTCGAGGTCGAGGCTGTAGCTGTCCTTCATTGCGAACTCTCGCGTGCGAAGCAAACCGGCCTTTGGGCGAGGTTCGTCGCGGAACTTCCATTGAATCTGATACCAGATCTGGGGGAGTGTTTTGTAGCTGTTTACCTCGGTGGCGATTGACGCGAAGACCTCTTCGTGGGTCATGCCGAGTCCGACCTCTGCTCCGGAGCGATCCTCGAGACGAAACATCTCGTCGCCCATCGTCGTCCAGCGCCCGGATGCTTCCCAAAGCGACTTGGGATGCATGGCTGGCAACAGGAACTCTTGGCCACCGATCTCGTTCATCTCATCGCGAACGATCGCAGCCACCTTCTCGTGCACCTTCCAGCCCAGCGGCAACATCGAATAGTGCCCTGCATGGAGCTGGCGCATGAAGCCGCCACGAACCAGAAGTTTATGACTCACCGCATCGGCGTCGCCGGGGGCATCTCGCAGAGTGGGAACGAACAGGTTTGACCAACGCATGAAAGGGAGTCTGCCACGTCCGAATCGATTGCTGATTCATCTTGTTCTGACGCAGCCCGATCCATCGGCCCTGTAGTACGTTGTGGCCTCTAAACTCTGTGACGGGTTCCACATGGTGGAACTGTTCCATTTCTGTCAATCGCTCTTCGATAGGGGTTACCTGATGCCGAGAACTCGACTGACCACACCGCTCGTCCGCAAAGACGGCGAACTGGTTGAAGCCACCTGGGACGAGGCGCTCGAGCGGGTCGCTGCAGGGTTCGAGAAGGCACGACCAACCGCCGAAACATCGTTTGGCATGTTCAGCTGTTCGAAGTCGACCAACGAGATGAACTACGCGGCGCAACGATTCGCCCGGAAAGTTATGGGGTCGAACAACATCGACTCCTGCAATCGAACTTGACACGCTCCTTCGGTCGTCGGTCTGGCGACAGTATTTGGTGCGGGTGGCGGAACGGTTTCCTACGAGGAGATTGAGACCACCGACCTCATCATCATGTGGGGCTCCAATGCGCGTGAAGCACACCCGATTTTTTTCCATCACGCATTAGCGGGTGTTCGCAACGGCGCCAAGATGATGTCGGTCGACCCACGTCGCTCACAAACATCGAAGTTCGCCGATCTTTGGCTTGGACTGAACGTCGGCACCGATATTGCGCTCGCAAACGGTGTCGGAAAGTACATCCTCGACAACGATCTCCAGAACGACGAGTTCATTGCGCACTCCACCCAAGGCCTCGAGACCTATCGGGCATCGATCGAGGAATGGACCTTGGCGCGGACGGCCGAGGTCACCGGGCTACCGGAGTACGCGATTGCTGAACTCGCTGACGCATACGCGACGGCACCGACCGCCCAGATCTGTTGGACGCTCGGCATCACCGAACACCACACCGGCGCTGAGAACGTCATGGCGCTGTGCAACCTGTCGCTGCTCACCGGCCACGTTGGCCGGTATGGCTCCGGCCTCGTTCCAGTGCGCGGGCAAAACAATGTGCAGGGCGGCGGAGACATGGGTGCCTTGCCCAACAAGCTCACCGGATTCCAAGACGTCGCGAACGACGAGATCCGCGCCAAGTTCGAGGCTGTCTGG
>RCNE010002231.1_pt1 | contig 10422 bp, 9 predicted proteins | sample 2041361 | NCBI WGS metagenome assembly RCNE01 (sample SAMN09708229, study PRJNA481090) | Marine sediment metagenome, whole genome shotgun sequencing project.
CTCCTTTGTGGCTGCTTCAATGAGGCCAGTATACTGTACCTTTTTTGCTCAAGGAGAGCGGCACCCACAGACACACCATGTCGTTCGTTGTAGGCGCAGCGAAATCTGGAGAGCCTATGACCGCCTTGCGGACTTTGTTGCCGTTCGTTTGATCGCGGTTCTTGACCGGTTGAGAGGAAGGGCTGCCATTCGTCGCGTTGTGCATCAAGCGTGTCCGTAATGGACGCAGTTGAAATGCTCGGTTAGGCTTGAATGCATGGTAACTCACATTTTGTAAAGTTGGTAGGACAGGCAGGTAGGGATATTCTATGGAGTTAATCTTCTTTGATGACATCGAGGTGCCTTCTCGCCTCGAGGGGCCAAGTCAAATCGTTGACCGTGAAGAAATGGTTGAGTTTGCAAAGACGTGGAACCCCTTGCCAATCCATCTTGATGAAGAATTTGCAAGTGAATATGGCGGGATAACTGCCTCAGGACCTTATCTGTTAGCATTCCGCATCCGTCTCATTCACAAGATGGCGCGCCAGCCCGCTGTCATTGCCTCTTTCGGATATGATGAAGTCAAGTTTAAGACCCCGGCCCATGCTGGAGATACAATCTCTCTATTTCTAGATTTCGAGAGCAAGCGCCTGTCTTCCTCGAAGCCAGACAAAGGAATTGTGGCCGTGCGCCAAACCTTAATCAATCAAGACGGCCAAATGATCCTTACTGTTTTGGACAATGTGCTAGTTCAAAGAAAAGATAATTGACCCTCACTTGGAAGTCAGAGTGGGCTCGAAGCTGCCTTGCGGCGGTGCAGCGGGTCTTGTTTGAACCGCGTCCCAAAAGCCGCCGTTCCTGAGGCTCAAAAACTTCATTCTTTTCAATCGACTGACGTGGTGAACGGACGTTTGGCCGTTTGAAGCGGCCATCAGACTATGAGGCACTGAACGACGGTTCTGAGCCCAATTGTGTGAATTCGATGTTCTCGCTGCGCGCGCCCCCGGCACAGTAAATGCCGCAGATGCACGACTTTCGCTGCTGCCTTGCAGCAGAGAAATCGGCCATTCATGCATCACGCGGCGAAACCAATCCGGCGAGCACACAGATTGCGGGACAAAGCGACGTCCGCGGCTCATTTTCAATAACCGTTACTTAGGTCCCCGCATTCAACCACTTCTGTGTCGAAACGATTTGTAACGCATAAGTTGAGCATGCCTGACGTTACATGGCGTCTGGATTATGCCTTCTTCGCGATGATTTCGGGCGTTCGGGTAGGGAAAGCATTGCATCGGCGCGGGGGGATTGACTGATGACCCGCCCGTTTGCGACGACCCACAATCGAGCGGGGCGCAAGCGCAGAGCTTCGATCGGATTGCTGGCGTCAAGAACAACCAAGGACGCCTTTGCGCCGACGTTTAGCCCGTAATCCGTCAACCCCATTGTTTTGGCGTTGTTGACCGTAACCATATCAAAGCACGTTTGCATGTCGTCAGGGCTCGTCATTTGAGCCACGTGTAACCCCATAAAAGCCACATCAAGCATGTCGGCAGTGCCAAGCGAATACCAAGGGTCAAGCACGCAATCTTGACCCCAACCAACATTGATCCCCATGGCCAACATTTCCTTTACCCGCGTCAGGCCGCGCCGCTTTGGGAACGTGTCATGCCGCCCTTGAAGAACGATGTTAATCAGCGGGTTTGGGATCACGTTGATTTCGGATTCTGCCATAAGCGGGAGCAGTTTCGAGACATAATAGTTGTCCATGGAATGCATCGACGTCAGATGAGATCCCGTAACCCGCCCATGCAGACCCAACCGCTGTGTTTCATGGGCAAGCGTTTCGATATGACGTGAATGCGGGTCATCAGATTCGTCGCAGTGCATATCAACCTGCAAACCCCGTGCCGCTGCGATTTCGCACAGCTCTTTCACCGACTCCGCGCCGTCCGCCATAGTGCGTTCAAAATGCGGAATACCCCCGACAATATCGACACCCATATCCAAGGCACGGATCGTGTTTTCGCGTGCGGTCGGATCGCGGTAAAATCCGTCCTGCGGGAAGGCGACGAGTTGTAAGTCTATGTAGTCTTTGATCTGCTCTTTAACCTCAAGCAGCGCCTCAACCCCCAAAAGCCCGTCGTCACAGGTATCGACATGGCTGCGAATTGCCAAAAGCCCCATGCTCGCCGCCCAATCGCAATACGTAAGCGCGCGTGCGATAACATCGTCTTGGGTCATGACCTGCTTAAGCTCGCCCCAAAGGCCGATCCCTTCGAGCAGAGTGCCTGATGCGTTGATCCGTGGCAGGCCGTAGGACAATGTTGCGTCCATGTGAAAATGCGGGTCGACAAAAGGTGGGCTAACCAAGTCGCCATACGCATCAATCACTTGACCCGCCTCTGCAGTATCAAGTGACCCGATAGCAGCGATCTTATCGCCTACTACTCCAATGTCTGAAACACGCCCATCTGGCAGCGTGCCGCCTTTGACGATTAGATCAAACATCAGCGTTCTCCTTTGTTGAACGGAACCATAAGTGCTGCGGGCACTTGGGCGCGGCGTGACATCAAAATGAGCGCCAATATAGATAGAATATAGGGCATCATCAGAAATATCTGGTAGGGAATATGCGTGCCCAAACTTGTTTGCTGCACGCGAATTTGTAGCGCATCAAAGGCTGCAAAAAGAACAGCCCCCAACAAAGCCTTACCAGGCCGCCACGATCCAAAGACGACCAATGCAATACAGATCCAGCCACGACCATTGACCATTTCAAAAAAGAAACTGTCGAATGCCGACATGGTCAAAAATGCACCGCCAACCGCCATCAGGCCGCTGCCCACCATAACAGCCCCCATGCGGATTGCCGTGACAGATAGACCTTGCGCGGCCACCGCTGCGGGGTTTTCACCAGCAGCGCGGACTGCAAGCCCAAGGGGTGTGCGATACAGAACCACGCTAACGACCCCGACAAGAATGAACGCAAGATACGTCAACGGGGTTTGCGAAAACAGCGCCGGACCAAGCAAAGGAATGTCCGATAGTATTGGGATTTTATAGGGCTGGAATGCTGCGATTTTTGGCGGGCTTGTGACCTGGGGTAAGGCAAGCCGATACGCATAATAGGTCGAAGAGGTTGCAAGCAATGTGATTCCAAGACCCACAACATGCTGAGACAGGCCGAATGGCACCGTCAGCGTGCTGTGCAGAAAGCCAAACAGCATCCCGACTAGCATCGCGACGCACACGCCCATCCAAAGCCCTGTGCCGGAATAAACCGCCATCCAACCTGCGAATGCACCCGCGACCATGATGCCCTCAATCCCGAGGTTCAGCACACCTGCGCGTTCGCAAATCAATTCGCCCAATGTGGCAAAGATCAACGGGCTGGCGATGCGAATGGCCGCCGCCCAAAAGCTTGCAGTGAAAAGGATATCGATGATGTCCATAACGCTATTCCCTCACCACACGAAACCGCGTGAGCATGATGGCTAACACCATAAGAAGAAGCGCTGTCGCAAGCATGATGTCGGCCAGATACGTGGGCACATCTGCTGCACGGCTCATGCTGTCCGCACCCACAAAAATGCCCGCAACAAACAACGCCGCTACGACAACACCAAGCGGATTGAGTAAAGCCAGCATCGCCACAATGATGCCAGTGTAGCCAAATCCCGGCGACAGATCGAGCGTGAGGCTACCCTTTAATCCTGCCACCTCAGAAAACCCTGCTAATGCAGCAAGGCCACCGGACAAAAGCGCCGTTTTCACGATCACCACATTGACTGGAATACCCGCGAAGGCAGCGGCTTCTTTGTTCAAACCAACCGCACGCATCTCGTAGCCCAACGTGCTGCGGGTCTGGATAACCCAAATGCAAATGGCTGAAAAAATCGCCAGGCCGAACCCCCAATGCAAGCGCAGTCCATCGATAATCCGCGGCAATCGCGCCTCGGGTATGAGGCGGGCAGATTTCGGCCATCCCATACCCATCGGGTCTTTGAGCACACCTTCAAGCAACATCGAGATAAACAGCAGAAAAATGAAATTGAACAACAATGTCGTGACGACCTCATCTACGCCGAACCGCGTTTTCATAAGGGCTGGAACTAAAAGAACGACGGCGCCTGCCAAGATTGCTGCGATAATGATAACGGGCAAGATCGCCAAGCTCGGCCAAGGCAAAACGCCGGTCCCAAGTAAGACAGTCATTAAAGCGCCAGCATAAAGTTGTGCCTCTGCCCCGATATTCCAAAACTTGGCGCGAAACGCCACGGCGACAGCGAGGCCCGTGAATATTAACGGCGTAGCGCGGTTTAGCGTTTCTAAAATCGCAAATGTTGATCCAAAAGCGCCCTTTAGGATCAATCCAATGACAGTGAACGGGTTCGCCCCCGCAACCATCGCCAAAAGCGATGCGATCACAATTGTTGCGAAAAGGGCAATCGTGGGCGGGGTTAACTTGCGGGCCAACGTCGGGTTTTTGATCGGTTCAAGACGCATGGGGCATATCCGCTTCAAATCCTTGGCCTGCCATCCAAAGTCCCAACTGCGCTGGTGTCATTTCGCCCCGCTTAAACTCTGGCGAAAGTCGCCCGTCTGCAATGACATGTATCACGTCAGACAGCGCCATCACTTCATCCAAATCCTCGGAAATCAACAATACCGCCGCACCGCGTTCTCGCGCGGCCAAGAGTTGGCTGTGCACATAGTTGACCGCGCCGATATCAAGGCCACGTACCGGTTGATTGGCGAGGATAATTTGCGGATCAGCCTCAAGCACACGACCGAGGATCAGCTTTTGCATGTTCCCACCAGACAATAGGCGGATTGGTGTATCTGATCCCGGGCAACGTACATCGTACTTATCAATGATTCCATCAGCAAAAGCCCGTGATTTATGCCAGTTCAGCCAGCCACCCTTGCTAAAAGCCGCAGATGTGTATCGTTCTAAAATCGCGTTCTCTACGAGGTCAAAATCAGCTATTGTGCCGGTCTTGTGACGGTCTTCGGGGATGCGCGCGATACCGCTTTGTACCGCGATACGTGGCGTCCATTTCTGAACTGCTTCGGCTCCCAAGACAACCTGTCCATCACTTGGGTTCAACACCCCACCAACGACATCAGCCATCGCAGCTTGCCCGTTGCCGGATACGCCCGCAAGGCCAACTATCTGCCCCGCTTTCAATTCCAAAGAAACCGTTTTCAAACCAGGGATGCTGCCAGTGTCGGGGGTCGTAACATTGCGCAACGCCAGCAACGGCGCCCCCAGTTTCGCAGGCGAGACGTCAGGCGGCGTTGCCTCAGTTCCCATCATCATCGCGGCCAGCGCGTTTTTATTGGTATCTTTTGTGTTAACACCGCCTGCCATCTTGCCGTGCCGCAACACCACGACACGGTCCGCGATGGCCATCACTTCATGCAATTTATGCGAGATGAAGATGATCGAAAGACCTTCTTTGATCGCAAATCTTAGGGTCGCAAACAAATCGTCTGTCTCTTGTGGGGTCAACACAGCCGTCGGTTCATCAAGGATCAAAATCCGTACATCGCGGTAAAGCGCTTTGAGAATTTCAACCCTTTGGCGCTCTCCCACGGACAGCGTTCCGACGCGCGCATCAGGTGAAACAGCAAGGTGAAATTTCTTTGAAAGCGCTGTGATCCGTGCCTTTTCTGCAGCGCGACCCAAGCTGAGTTTTAACAACGAATGGACGCCCAACGTGATATTTTCTTGAACCGTCAGGTTATCGGCTAGCGTAAAGTGTTGATGCACCATCCCGACACCAGCGTCCAAAGCTGCCCGCGAATTGCCAGGTGGCAATGTCTCACTGAACACACGCACGGTTCCGCTGTCGGCCGTATACAGGCCGAACAAGACATTCATGAGCGTGGTTTTTCCCGCGCCATTCTCACCCAACAGGGCAACAACTTCGCCTACGTTTACAGAAAGGCTGACCGCATCATTTGCGGTCAGCTCTCCAAATCGTTTTGTAATGTCGTTAAGGGAAAGTGCCTCAACTGCGTCTTTGGTCATGATCAAATTATGACGAAGATGGTTCGTCGTCGTTAATCGTGACCACGAAATCACCTGACATGATCTCGGCCTCGCGCTTTGCTACAAGTGCAAGTGCCTCTTCCGGAACTTTGCCTTCAAACGTGCCCAATGGCGCAAGACTTGTGCCACCTTGGTTCATGAAGGAATAGATCCCGTAATCCGCAGCCGTAAATGTGCCAGCTTGCACTTCAGCGATGGCTTTATTCAAAGTCGGTCCAAAGTGCCAAATCGCTGAGGCAACGACTGTCTCAGGATAGTCAGCCTGCGTATCAATGACGTTACCAATGGCAAGGACACCTTTCTCCTGCGCGGCGTCAGATACACCAAACCGTTCAGCATAAAGAACGTCCGCACCGGTTTCGATCATCGCAAATGCGGTTTCCTTAGCTTTGGGGGGATCGAACCAGCTTCCGATAAAGCTGACTTGGAACGCGATATCCGGGTTCATCTCAAGGGCACCAGCCATAAAGGAGTGCATCAAGCGGTTTACTTCGGGGATCGGGAAACCACCAACCATACCGATATTACCAGATTCAGTCATTGCACCGGCAATGATGCCAGACAGGTAAGCTGCATCTTGAATGTAGTTATCAAAGACAGAAAAATTAGGCAGCGCGGCATCTTCTTTAAAGCTGGACCCCATCAGGAAGGCCACGTCCGGATATTCGGCTGCGACTTCGCGTGCTTCTTGTTCCGCACCAAAGACTTCACCGATAATCAACGTATTACCCGCCTCTGCGTATTCGCGCATCACGCGGGCATAGTCGGTATTGCTGACATTTTCGGAGTATGAGTAAGCAATATCGCCACCATCCTGTGCGGCAAGTGCGGCTTCATGAATACGGCCGACCCACTGCTGCTCGACGGGCACAGTATAAATACCAGCCATTTTGATCGGCTCCGCAGCCATGGCGCGTCCGGCTCCGAGCATCAGTGATGTTGCTGCGGTTGTCGCCATAAAGTGGCGGCGGTTAAGATGGGTTGATATTTTCATTGAACTATCCCTCATGAATTTCGTTAAATTAACGACTCCTTTGATCATTTGGTCAAGAAATATCTTTCTGAATGGAACTGATAGCGCTCACCGCCTTTTGCATAAGGTCCGGATAGAGCCCTCTTTGACCGATGCCGCGCTCGGTGCGAATGGCCGCTCACCAGACCTCTCCCTATTTTGGTTTACGGGTCGCTGCGGCAATGGCTGCGTGATGAAGTCAAAAATAAAATGGCTGATGACTGCCATTCCGACTTCGGAAAAGGCTGCCATCGGGTGAATAGACTTGATTTACAGGTTTTCTACCCATGCTTCGACTTCGGCGTCTGCACGGGCGATAGCCGTATCATCCATAAAGTGTTTGTCAGCGACGATGAACGTGACATCTGTGATCCCGATGAAGCCAAGAATGTGACGCATGTAGCCGCTGGCGAAGTCTATCTCCGACCCAAATGGTGTACCGCCAGAGGCAAAACAAACGATTGCCTTCTTTCCGGTCAAGAGCCCTTTGGGACCATCATCCGAATAGGCAAAGGTCTTTCGAGCGCGGCAGATCAGGTCGATCCATAATTTTAGACTCGCTGGGATTGCGAAGTTGTAGATCGGGGCTCCAATAATCAAAGTCTCGGCGGCCTCAATCTCGGCGATCAACGTATCAGACAGGGCCAGCGTATTCTTCTGATCATCTGAGCGATCATCCTCTGGTGTCGTATTTGCTGTAATCCAAGCGCTATCCAACTGGGGAAGGGGGGTATCAAGATCCCGAACGGTTACTCCTGGAGATTTTCCATGAGCACGCAATCCATCGATGATGCGGTTAGCCAAGCGGCGGCTTTGTGCGGTTTCAGTTTGCGCGCTGCTGTCGATGCGAAGAATTTTCATAATGAAGTCCACCCGCCGATGATGCCATTGATGGGGGTTGCATTAACGGAATTTTCAATTTTTCTGGGCATGGTCTGGTCCTTGTATATATTTTACTGTTCGGTTAGGTAAATAGAAATCAAGCTGCTGTCCAGCATTAAATACCGATCGGTTAAGTAAATGCCTGAAACAAACTCACCACGCTCGCGCACGAGAGGGCGTCCACCTTCAATCGACCGCCTTGCAGCGCTTGATGCTGCGGTGTTGACGTTCTGGGAAAAGGGGTATGAGGGGGCATCGCTTACAGATTTGACGAATGCCATGAATGTGTCTCGCCCCTCGCTCTATTCAGGGTTTGGAGACAAGGCCAAGCTATTTGATGCGGCCCTGATGCGCTACGCACAAACAATTGGCAGCGCCCCCATGGCCGCCTTTGAGATAGAACCAAACATAGCGAAGGCAGTGCTCGCTTTTTTGAGCGTGTCCGTTCAGGGCAATACAATGGTGGGGCATCCTCATGGGTGCCTAATTGGGTGTTGCGCAGCGACGACTGCTGAAGTGGACGCCGCTGTACGTGAGAGATTAGGGCAACTGTTGTCCGGCACCCAAAGTCGTTTAGTTGAGCGTTTTGAGGCTGAAACAGGGCTTTCAACACACCAATCATCCAATGAACGGGCAGGAATGATGCTTGATTTCATGAATGGGCAGGCCATTCGGGCCCGTGCCGGTGCAACACAGGCAGACTTAAACGAAGGTTTGGGAGCAAGGGTTCATGCCGTGCTCGGGTCGCCCTGTTATCGTGAAATCTGAAATTGAATTGGTGCAGTAGTGGGTAAGGCCACCGAACCATTTTGCCACCTCCAGCCTAGAGAGTACCAGCACTCAGATGACCAAAGATACAGCCATCCAAGAAGGGCAAAGTAAAGTTAAGGAACGTCGCGCAGGCGGAGAATTCGTTCGTGGCGTCAGCGGTTTCCGTAATGCCATTGGTGATCCAGAATTTCCGCCAAGCCCGGGCCGATATCACCTATTTGTCGCGCTCAATTGTCCATGGTGTCACCGTATAACGCTGGCCCGCAACATTCTTGGCTTGCAAGACAGCACCAGCATGGATGTGGCGTTTCCCAATCGAACAGATGAGAACGATCCGGAGGGCCCTAATCTTTGGGAGTTCGTACCGAATCGCACAGCATCGCTCACGCGCGCGCCCTTACCTGAATGCACAGGTGAAACCGGGACAGGACAGAGCCTGCGATTGGCCCGAGACATCTACCGCGCAGAGGGATCGGAAGAACGATCTGTTCCGATCCTGTACGACAAAACCACCGGCCGTATCGTGAACAACGAAAGCGCGGAGATCATCCGCATGCTTGACGGCGCAGCTGTGGCCCTTGGCAGCACAATTTCTACGGCAGACCGCATGCGGTTGTATCCTGACGCACCAACCGAACGGGCAGAAATCCAGGACCTGAACGATTTGATTTACACGACAATCAACAACGGTGCCTACAAGGCTGGGTTTTCGTCCGATCAAGGGATCTATGCGGCGGCGTTTGATGCCTATTTTGAAACACTTGCAAAATTAGATGATCTTCTGTCCGATGATCGGGCGTTTCTGACTGGCGCGAACTTTACCGAGGCCGATCTTCGCCTGTTCCCGACACTCTACCGCCACGACCCTGTCTACTACGTCCGGATGAAATTGAACGGTGCACGCATCCTTGATTACCCGCACGTGTGGCGCTGGTTGTGTCGTGTCTATGCATTGCCGGGCATCGGAGATGCAGGATCACTGGTGCACTGTCGCCAAGGCTATTTCGGACGTAGCTGGAATGGCGTCGTACCCGCAGGGCCCTTCAAACCGATGGCGTACCCAGAAGCCTATGAGCACCCAAATCTGGCGTAAGGCTTCGATGATCTCAAAACTCACCATGAGGCCCTGAGTTCATAGCGGTCATTGGCGCACCCGCAGCGAATTCACACTTTGTCCGCATTGCAGTCATCTATCTGCGCCGCGCCAAATGACCGCCTCTCTAATTGGGTGTTTGGGTCAAGCTCATTTTCCTTCTTTCTTTTGGGTCATTGCCGCTCATCCGGGTCACGCTTCTCTCCGCAGTCTGATTGATGCTCCAATGGCATCGCTGCACGCATATGTCGGATCGGCAGTGGAGAGCCCCGCTTTCCGGCGCGCTTCAAGTTTGCGCAGCAGACATTTTCGGCTTCACCTATTACAAGGCGGAGCATGTTTACATGTCCGAGAGGGCACGAACCTCGTCCGGTGAGGGACGACCCCGTTAGGATTGGTGGTCGGGCTTTAATTCATGCCGTGCCTCCCACTGGTCCTGACGAAATCCCGTGCCATCAATCCACATGCGATGCAGTAAGGCAGCGAGCTTGCGGGCAACGGCGACAACATCTCTGCGACGACCTTTGGTGCGCATCAATCGCATCCCCCAAGATTTGATCTGCGAGCCAGCCATCGTTCGCATGAGCAGAGCGTTAGCAGCGGCATATAACGCCGCGCGAACATCTC
>RCNE010002232.1_pt1 | contig 10420 bp, 10 predicted proteins | sample 2041361 | NCBI WGS metagenome assembly RCNE01 (sample SAMN09708229, study PRJNA481090) | Marine sediment metagenome, whole genome shotgun sequencing project.
TCAAGGCCTGCATGAGCACGGCATGCCTGTCTGCCGGTTCCGGCCAAGCCTTCGAAGGCATGGAGCAGACGATCGAGAAGGAAGACCTTGCGCTCGAGGCGCGACTCATCCCAACCGGTTGCATGGGGTTGTGCAGCAGGGGTCCGCTGGTGCGGGTCCTACGTCGCGGCGCCGATGAGACGATGTACCAGGCGGTGAACAAAGAAGTCGGCATCGACATCATCACCAACCACGTACGCGATCACAAGCCCGTCGAGACGAACGTGCTCGACCACACCATCCCCTTCTTCACCAGCCAAGAGAAGGTGGTCCTCGAGAACGGCGGCGTGGTCGATCCGAACCGCATCGAGTCGTACGTCGGTCATCGCGGCTACCAGGCCCTCGAACGGGTGATCACCCGCATGGCACCCGAAGAGGTCGTCGAGACGATTCGTGCCTCGGGCCTGCGCGGTCGCGGCGGCGCCGGTTACCCCGTCGGCTCGAAGTGGGCCCTCCTCGCAGCCTCGGCCGGTGAGACCAAGTACGTCGTAGCCAACGGCGACGAGGGCGACCCCGGTGCCTACATGGACCGCACGGTGATGGAGGACGATCCGCACCGATTGCTCGAAGGCATCGCGATCGCTGCCTATGCGACGGGCGCCAGCCAGGCCTACATCTACGTCCGTGCCGAGTACCCGCGGGCGGTCGAGCGCCTCGAACGCTCAATCCGGGTGGCGCGTCGCAAGCGCCTCCTCGGCCGCAACATCCTCGACACTGGTTTCTCGCTCGACGTCAAGGTCCGTATCGGGGCCGGCGCATTCGTTTGTGGCGAGGAGACAGCGCTTCTCGCCTCAATCGAGGGCCGCCGCGGCATCCCCCGCTTGCGGCCGCCGTATCCGACCGAACGCGGCCTGTGGGGCTCTCCAACGATGATCAACAACGTCGAGACGCTCGGCAACGTGCCGACGATCATGCGCAAGGGCGCCGATTGGTTCTCGTCGATCGGCACCGACGGCAACGCCGGCACGAAAGTATTTGCCTTGGCCGGCGATCTCGTCAACATCGGACTCATCGAAGTTCCGTTGGGGATCACGCTGCGCCACATCGTCGAAGACATGGGCGGCGGCATCCCGGACGGCAAGAGCTTCAAGGCAGCGCAAACGGGTGGGCCATCGGGTGGTTGCATCTCCAGCGAGTTCCTCGATACCCCGGTTGACTACGACAGCCTCCGCAACCTCGGATCGATGATGGGATCGGGAGGTCTGGTGGTCATGGACGAAGACGTCTCCATGCCCGAGATCGCCCGGTTCTTCATGGAATTCTCGATGGACGAGAGTTGCGGCAAGTGTTCCCCCTGTCGAGCCGGCACCGTGCAACTCCACACACTGCTCAAACGGATCACCGGAGGCACCGGTACCCGTCAGGACATTCGCGATCTCGAACACCTCAGCCACGTCGTACGGGATACCAGCCTCTGCGGTCTCGGCCAAGCCGCGCCGAATCCGGTGCTCAGCACCCTGCAGCACTTCCGATCCGAATACGAAGACCTGCTGATGTCCGAGGAGGCCGCCAATGCGTGAACACCGAACCACGGTGACCATCACCTTCGACGGCGTCGAGGTCGACGCCTTCGACGACGAGACCGTGATGCAGGCCGCCCGCCGCAACGACGTCTTCATCCCCTCGCTCTGCTACGTCGAGGGCCTGTCGGTGTTGGGCGGATGCCGCATGTGCATGATCGAGATCGAAGAGGACCGTCGTCTTCGCCCGGCCTGTGCGACACCGGTCAACCCCGAGATGGAGGTCCACACCAACACCTCCAGGCTCCGCTCACGTCGCAAGGCGATTCTCGAGCTTCTGTTTGCTGAGGGAAACCATGTGTGCGCCGTTTGCGTGTCGAACGGGAACTGCGAACTCCAGGACATGGCGGTGGCGTGCGGCATGGATCACGTGCGCTACGACTACCGCTCGCCGGAGCGAGCCGTCGACGCAAGCCATCCGAAGTATGTATTCGATCCCAACCGCTGCATCCTTTGTACCCGCTGCGTGCGGGTCTGCGATGAGATCGAAGGCGCCCACGTCTGGGATGTCGCGTCACACGGTGCCGACGCCGTGCTGATCACCGATCTCGCTCAGCCGTGGGGCGAGTCCACGTCGTGCACATGGTGCGGAAAGTGCGTGGCGGTGTGCCCCACCGGATCGCTGTCCTACCAAGGCACGGCCGTTGGAGAAATGGAGCACTCGGTGAGCATGATCAGTCGCCTTGCCGTCGCCCGCGATCGAGGCGAATGGCTCGACCCGGAGACGATGTCGTGAGCAAGGCACGTCTCGCTACCGCATGGCTCGGAGGATGTTCGGGTTGTCACATGTCGTTCCTCGACATGGACGCATGGCTTTTCGAACTCGCCGCCGTCGCCGACGTCGTCTACAGCCCCATTGCCGACATCAAGATCTTCCCTCCCGACGTCGACATCACCCTCGTGGAGGGCGCCGTCGCGAACGAAGACAACGTCGAGCTCGCCAAGGAGATCCGCGCCAACTCGAAGATGGTGGTCTCCTTCGGCGATTGCGCTGTGACCGGCAACGTCACCGCCATGCGGAACCCGCTCGGTGATCCGGCGGCGATTCTCAAGGCGGTCTACGTGGATGCTCCCGATCGCGATGGCATGCTGCCGGTGGAGCCCGGCATTGTTCCGCCGCTCCTTCCGCAGGTCCAACCGCTCCACAAGGTGATCAAGGTGGATGCGTACCTGCCGGGATGCCCGCCGCCGGCGGATCGCATCCAACGGGCCGTCGAGGCGCTCCTTGCTGGGGAACCGGAGCGCATCACCGGCGAAGACATCAGGTTTGGCTGAGGAGGCGACACGGTGAAGAACATGGTGGTGATCGATCCGGTCACACGTATCGAAGGTCACGCGAAGATCACGATTGCGCTCGACGACGCGGGCGCCGTGTCGACGTGCCGTTTCCACGTGACCGAATTCCGCGGCTTCGAGGAATTCTGCAAGGGACGACCGGTGTGGGAGATGCCGAGCCTCACCGCTCGGACGTGCGGGATCTGCCCCGTCAGCCATCTCCTCGCGTCGGCCAAGGCCTGCGATGCGGTGATGGGAGTGAAGATCCCGGACAACGCGGTGCGCCTGCGGCGCATTGCGAACCTCGGCCAGATCATCCAGTCCCACGCTCTGAGCTTCTTCCACCTGAGCGCACCGGACCTGCTGCTCGGTTGGGACTCTGATCCCGCCGCCCGCAACGTCTTCGGACTCATGGCGGAAGAGCCCGAGCTTGCTCGCCGCGGCATCATGCTGCGCAGCTTCGGCCAGGGCGTCATCGAGGCGATCGCCGGGCGCAAAGTCCACTCCCCCGGCATTCTCCCTGGCGGCATTGCCAAGCCGATGACCGAAGAGACCCGCGGACGTCTCAGCGAGGGCCTCGTCGAAGCCCGCAAGACCGCAGAGGACGCACTCGCTCTCTTCGTGAGCATTCTCGACAACTACGAACGCGAGGTGGCTGCGTTCGGATCGTTCCCAAGCCTCTTCCTCGGTCTCTCCAACGATGAAGGCCTATGGGAGCACTACGACGGCTACCTGAAGATGGTCGACTCCGACGGCACCGTCGTTGCCGACCATGTCGCCCCGGCCGACTACCGGTCGATCATCGGCGAGGCCGGTCGCCGCGACTCCTACTTGAAGTCCCCGTACTTCAAGCCCTACGTCGGCCCCGACGACGATCCGATCAAGGGCATCTACCGAGTGGGCCCGCTGGCACGCTTGAACGTGTGCGAGCGCATGGGAGTGCCGGCTGCCGATGAGGCGCTGGTCGAGTACCGCCAGCGAGCGGGCGGCATCGCCACCTCCTCGTTCTTCTACCACTACGCACGGCTGATCGAGATCCTCGCTGCTACCGAGCGCATGGCCGATCACCTTGCCAACGACGATGTCACCAGCCCTCACGTTCGGGCCCGTGCCGGCGTCAATGCTCACCACGTGATTGGTGTCTCGGAGGCGCCGCGGGGAACGCTCTTCCACGAGTACGAGGTCGATGAGCACGGTGTGCTCACCGACATGAACATGATCATCGCCACCGGTCAGAACAACCTGCCGATGAACGAGACGGTGCTCCAGATCGCGAAGGAGTGGATCGATGGTCCCTCCATTCCCGAGGGCATCCTCAACCGCATCGAGGCCGGGATCCGCGCCTATGACCCGTGCCTGAGCTGCTCGACGCACGCCATCGGCATGATGCCGCTCGTGGTCAGCCTCGTGGCGCCAGACGGCGAGGTCGTGTCCGAAGTACGGCGTGGCTGACACGCTGGTCATCGGCTACGGAAACGATCTACGCGGCGACGACCGTGCAGGCCGCGAAGTGGCCGATCGCATCGAGGCCGCTCAACTCGCGGGAGTCGAGGTCCGGTCGCAATCTCAGCTCACACCGGAGCTGGCGCTCGACATCGCTCGCTCCGACACGGTGGTGTTCGTCGATGCGGACATCGACTGCGCTGAACTCACCGTCCGACCCGTCGAAGCGCGAGAGCGCGGGGCTCAGGCCTTGAGCCATCACACCGACCCCGAGACCATGCTGCTGCTGGCACGCGACGTCGGAGCGGTCCCTCGTGCGGCCCATGTGGTGTCGATACCGGCGAGCGATCTGGCACTCGGTTTCGAGATGTCGCCGGCCACCAAGGAAGCCGTCAGCGAGGCGGTTGAGATCATCACGGCGCTTATCTCGCGCTCCTGAAGCCGCCAGGTGGGCCGTCGGCATGCGCCGCAGTCAGAAGCGTCCCACGCAATGAGCGCGACCACGGCATCCGACGCTCGCTCTGGTACCGAATATGCTGAGTCACCGAATAGTCGTGAGGAAGTGGTCCGCGTGAACGTTGAACAGCTGACATCGCTCCCGCGCATGGTCGACCCACGGTATCCGTCGAATCGGCTCATGCTGGTTGGTGCTGGCCTCAGCGGTCTCGCCGTGGGCCTTGCCGTGCTGCTCGGCGCCGATCTGAAGGCCGGACCTTTCGCAGCCGCGGTCGGAATCTTCCTCGCGTGGGCGATGGCCCGGGAACTCGATCCGGACCATCCGACATCGGCCGCCATCGCCATGCCGATCTCACTCGTGTTGGTCCTGACGGTCGGCCCGCCAGCGCTGCTCGTCACCTTCGGCGTGCTACTCGGCCTCCGGATTACCGCAGGAACCGTGGGAACGCGTCTGCGCCCGCTGGATTTCGTCACCATCGTCGGCCTTTCGGCCGCCCTGGGAACGAGCATGGTCGGTGCGGTTGGCGCTGCAGCAATGATTGTCGGCGTCCTCGTGGCGGAAGAACGCCGTCAACGTGGCATAGCGATCGCAGCAGCTTCGGCCGTCGCGTTCGTCGCAGTGGCGATGCTGTCTAGCGTGGAATCTGCGTGGATCGGGCCAACAGGGACCGAGTGGATCACGGTGGGCCTAGCGATCATCGCGACCCTGCTGGTGATCCCGGCCGCGACGCCAACGTCAGAGACGGATCGCCACACCGGTACCGTCAACAGGAATCGAGTGACCGCTGCGAGACTCGTCGCCGCCCTTGCGATCCTCGCCGGATTAGCTCTCGCCGGTGCAACCGGTGTCATCGCTATTGCCGCGACCGTGGCAGCAGCCCTCATCGGAATCGCCGTCCACCGCGTTGCCGGCCGCCTCGGCTAGGTGCAGGCATGCAGACACCACACACAGGACGAGCCACTTCGATGCTGCAACGACCAACCGACGCATTCAGAGGTCGGGTCGCCCGTACCGCATCGGGACTCTTCAAGCATGCCAGCTACCCGCTCGCCAACACGCTCGACTATCCCGGGGACCCGGGTATCTGCGGTCCGGACTCGGTGAGCTGGAGAGTCATCGGTGATCCGGCCGCGTTCTTCGGCGGCGTTCGCGCCCTCCTGGTCCAGGCCGCCCACCCGGAGGTCGCAGCCGGAGTTGCCGACCACTCACGGTATCGCGAGGATCCACTCGGCCGCCTCTCACGCACTTCCGCGTACGTAACGGCAACGACCTTCGGAGCCATGCCGGAAGTCGAACAGGCAATCCGGATTGTCCGACGCGCCCATCGCCCGGTCAAGGGGATGTCCCACCGATCGATCGAGTACACGGCCGACGCCCCAGACCTTGCCGCGTGGGTTCACAACGCCCTGACCGACTCATTCCTGCAGGCGTATCTGAGTTTCGGACCGGAGGCGCTGAGCGCTGAGGAGCAAGACCGATTCGTTGCCGAGCAAGCCGAGATCGGGCGCCTGCTCGGTGCGGCGCCAATCCCTGAGACCGCGGACGACCTCCACCGCTGGATCTCAGACCACACCGCACTCGAAGCGTCGCCCGGAATGCGCGAGACAGTCGACTTCGTCCGTTCACCACCCCTCCCGCTCTCGGTGAAGCCCGGGTATCAACTCATCGCCCAAGCGGCCGCTGCGATCATCCCCGCAGACACCGCCAACCTGCTGGGGTTGCGAACCGTTCCGGGTGCATTCACGGCCGGACAAGCAATGTCGAGGTTCCTTCGCTGGTCACTCGGGTCATCCCCGACGTGGGAACTCAGCCTCATCCGCTGTGGAGCGCCGGTCCCGTCTGGGCGCTTCCGCCAGCCCCTGCCCGTTCCGGAAGCGACACGGCCATGATCGAGACCGAGCAGTCTCGACTACCGCTCGTCAGTCCTTGAGCCAGTCCCAAGCGTCGGCGACGGCGACGAACGTCTTGATCTCTTTGGCGTAGAACGGCTCGGCAAGCTTGGCGAGATGCTTCGCCCACCTGGCTTCCGACACCATCGCCATCTTGTCGATCTTGTCCTTGTATGTGCGGCCGAAGTCGAGGTCTGATGCCCAGGCGCTCGCCTTCTCCCAATGGAAGTCCGAGAGGTCGAGGAGCAGGTCCACGGACCCGTACTCTTTGACGACGGCATCCACGGCGGGGTCAAGCACCGCGTAGTCAGCCTTGGTGATGGTGCCGCTCAGTCTGAAGCCGATGACGTTCCCCGCGCTTTGGTCTATCGCCTCGATCATGGGGTCTCTCCCTCTCCGTTCGTTGGCCTTCACAATCTACCCCCATGAACCCGGCACGCGCCGGCGCACATCAGGCGCGTCGTATGGTGCGCTTCCAGTAGCCCCGGATCATGGTGTCGGATCGATCGATCCCACGCTCATCGAAGAGGTGTCGACGGATCCGCTGCATCGCTGCTGCTTCGCCCGCTGCCCAGATCTTCGTCCCCGGCTCAAGGCGAATCGCTTCGACGAAGGCCATCTGCACCGAGCCGGGGAGAGCGCCTTCGGCCAGCACACCCCACTCCACGGAGGCCGCGCCGTCGCCTCCGAGATCGCGAATCGCCTTGGGTGATCTGACCTCGATCCCAACATGGACGGGCCACTGGGGGGACAAGGCGGCAACAAGTTGGCCGATCGCCGGTACGGCCGACTCGTCCCCCGTCAGCACGAACGCAGATGCTTCGGGGTCCGGCGTGTAGCCCCTGCCGGGTCCGGAGATCGCTGCCTGATGACCCGCCGTTGCATTGACGGCCCAGTCAGACGCTGCACCTCCCTCGTGGGTGACGACATCGAGGATCAACGCGCTCGTCTCACCGGGGTTCCGGATCGGTGTGAACGTTCGGAGGATCGGACGGGATCCGTTCTCGAACAGGAATTCGTTGCCATTCCACGTTGGGATCACCAATCCGGATTCCGGGGACGTTGGCAGTAGCAAACGAACGCTGGCTGCCGGTTCATCGACGATCAACTGGTTGAGCGCGGGCCCATCGAGTGTCAGGCGTGCGAGGTATTCGGACAGGCGCTCGACGCCGACCACGGCCACATGCCGGAAGGGCGGAGGCTCTCGCCGGAGACGCCGCATCGGCTGATCTGCGACCGCATCGGTCATCCGGCGTCCCCCTTCTTCTGTCGGTGGTCCCTCATCAGTTGTCTCTCCCGGATCGCTACAACGTCTACTCGAAGTCCCGGGTCATCGGAACCTCACTCGTCCTGACCGAGGGCGTCAGCCGTCGCGTCGTCGGCAAGCGCCTGCCCGGCTTCTTCGTACAGGTTGCGGGCAACATCGACACCCGCGGCGCACAACTCGGCGATCTGATCCGGGTATCTCGCAATGGCGGCGATCCGGGCATCAGGCAGGAACTCCTGGACACGATGAACGCACTCGAGATTCGCGGCGTGATTGCCCATGGCAGCGATGACCAGATCTACCTCGGGGTGGAACCGCACTCGCTCCCAGTAGTCCCGATCGAGGGCGTCGCCTCGCACCACGTTCCTCCCCTCCGCCTGATGCATCGCCACCCGGTCACTGCTGCGGTCCACACCGACGGCGATCGGTCCCCGCCGCGCAACGAGCTCGTCGTAGCTACCGGTGCCGACCCTGCCCATCCCGAACACGATCACCCTGGCGTCGCCGCAGTCGACGATCGAGTCCTCCGCCACTGTGGGCCGGCGCTCAAGCCCCTTGAGGCGGGTGGACCAGCGATCGTAGAATTCGTATCGATGGGAGTCGGCGAGCGACGCTACGACGAACGACCCTGCGACTGCAACAGCCACCGTCGAAACCCACGCTTGGTCGATCAACCCCTCGGTCAGTGCTGCTGCTCCGACAATCAAACCGAACTCACTGAACGTTGAGAGCGTCAGGGACGCGTGGAGCGACGTGCGGGCCCGCAGGCGGAATCGGGTGAAGAGCCACAGGAAGCCAAACGTCTTCGCCGGAAGCAGGAGGACGATCACCAGGCCGATTCCCCACGCGGCCGCGGTCGGGATACCGGCGAGTCCGATCGACAGGAAGAAGCCGACGAGGAAGAGGTCCTTGAAGCCAAGGAGGCGGTCGGCCATCTCGCCCGAACGCGCGTGACCGGACAGCAGCAGGCCCGCCATGAGCGCACCAAGATCGGGCTTCAATCCGAGGAGCTCGAACATGCCGGCACCGATCCCTACGGCAAGGGTGAAACCGAAGAGCACCAGGACCTCGCCGTGTCCGCTGCGGTCGAGGAACCAGCCGGCGACGGGGCGGAGCAGCACGAATGCGGGGATGACGAGGATCGCCCAGGGTGATGGCCACTTTCCTTCGACCAGAACAAGGAACGCGACCGCGAAGACGTCCTGCAAAATGAGGACACCAACGGCCGTGCGCCCTGCGAGCGAGTCGGCCTCGTTGGTGCGCTCGAGCGCCTGGACGGCGAATACCGTGCTCGAGAATGAGAGGGCGAAACCGACAAGGACCGCCGTCGTCGGGTCGAGGTCGCGTGCAAGGGGAATCCCCAGGGCCCCGATTGCGAGGAGCAGCGCCCCTACGATTCCCGTCGCTATGGCAGCGAACACCGTCGCCGACGCCCAGACCGACGGACGGGCAAGCGTCTTTGGGCGCAGCTTCAGTCCGATCCCGAAGAGAAGCAGCAGGATTCCGAGCTCGGAGACGACCTCGATTGCTTCGGTGACTTCGTAGCCGAAGGCGTGGAGGACGAATCCCGCAACGAGGTATCCGACGAGTGGTGGCAGACCGACTCGTTTGGCGGCGAAGCCGAGAAGGAATGCGGCGGCGAGAAGAGGTGCGTCCATGATTGCTCGCCATTATGCAGGACGTCGTCTTCGTGTGCGCACTATCTCCGAGCGTGGCAGCGGCCCCGTCCGTCAGATGCTCAGTCGAGCGGCCACCACCACTGGTCCGCCTGGCGGGTCGGATGCGCCTCATCGTCTATTCGGCGCGCCGTTGCTTTGAAGTCCTGGAACTCCCGTTTGGCGACGTTCTCCCGGGCAACGGTCGCGAGCCAATCGTCCACGGCCGCCGAAGCATCAGCCTCGGAAGCGTACGTCGGCTCGAACTCCTTGACGATTGGTACGGGCGTAGCAGCGAGGAACACGACAGCTCCCCTGGTGATCCCCTATGACTCGCGGACCAGGCGCGACGGGTGCCGCGACCACTCCACTTCGTGCCGACACCCAGCATCGGGTTCGGGCCAGCACTCCCAACCCTCGCGTCCCCAAATGCCGGACATCTTGTCGGCTCCGGTCAATGTGCCATCGAAATAGCTTCTCTCGGGCCAATCGCCGATCGGGACCTCGAAAGCGCGGGTGAACTCGAACGACGCCGTGTCGCCTTCGACCGTGAAGGTGGCATCGGAAACGGTGGCGTCGTCGAGACCTTCGGCGGCGGCCAGGAATTCGTTGTATGCCAGATCGCCGAGTCGGAGGAAGTCGGATGCTCCCTCGAGGAGTTCGGTTCCACCGGCCTCTGCTGACCCGCCGAGGACAACCACGATGGCGTCATTGAGGAGTTCGATGCCACTGTTCCAGGATCCCGTCGCTGCAACGAGATATCCGTTGGCCGCTCCTGCGTCAGAAGGCACACTTGTGGCAGCGAGCGTCTCAACGGAACCCTCGGCCAAGACCCGGAGGGCTTCCAGACGCCTCATCACTTCGGGACGCTCGAC
>RCNE010002413.1_pt1 | contig 10419 bp, 10 predicted proteins | sample 2041361 | NCBI WGS metagenome assembly RCNE01 (sample SAMN09708229, study PRJNA481090) | Marine sediment metagenome, whole genome shotgun sequencing project.
GATTACGCCACTGACGCCGGCGGATTCAGACAACTTCCTTGTTCGCTTCTTGGAGACAAGTGGCGAGGGTCTCCACCACATAACTCTGAAGGTCACAGACCTTGACCAGGCTATCGCCAGGGCTACCGAACTTGGCCTCGACGTGGTCGGCGTCAATCGCAATGACCCCGCCTGGAAGGAAGCGTTCGTTCACCCCAAGTCAGCCAATGGTGTACTTGTCCAAATGGCTGAATGGCAAGATGGTCCCGCCACAAGACAAACCCTGGCAGAGTTCCTTGGAGACGGCCTGCAATGAGCAAAGCAATCCTTGCGGCTATTCCGATCAAGCCGTTCGGTGTTGCCAAGCGGCGTCTGTCGTCTCAGCTTGATGCCTCGGCGCGGTCGCGCGTCGGCAAAGCAATCGCAGAACGCACCGCCGAAGCAGCAACCGACGCAGGTGCTCTGGTTGCAGTGGTGACCGGGGACGCCGGGGTGGCGCAGTGGGCAAGAGCGCACGGTTATCTGGTGTCCACGGCATCGGGACTAGACGGTGCCGCTGAGGCGGCGGTGCTTGAGGCGACACGACGCCAGCGTCCCTGGGCTGTGATCCATGCCGATCTGCCACTGGTTACACCCGCGGCACTGCATACGGTCTTTGCCGCCGCCGCACACGGCCCGGTACTCGTGCCTTCGTACGACGGTGGTACGAACGTTGTTGCCGGGACTGGATCAGGCTTCCGCTTCCGCTACGGCGAGGCCAGCTTCCACCGTCATCTTGCCGCAAACCATGCTGCCCGGGTAATCACCAATTTCCAGCTCGCCTTGGACCTCGACACGACAGCCGACTTGGCTCGAGTCCTCGACCTCGATTCTGGTGGTTGGCTCCGTAAGCATGTCCGCTGACGTCACCGTATCCTGACGCGATGACCAACGACAAGCCAAATGTGTACAGCGACATCGGTGTCAGCCTCAAACCGCTGGCCACCCCCGCAACAGCCCTGGCCATTGGGGCCCACCCCGACGATATTGAGTTCGGTGCGGGCGGCACCCTCGCCAAATGGGCGGAAGCCGGTTGTCGAGTCACGATGCTGGTGGTGACCGACGGCTCCAAAGGCACTTGGGACCCCAGTATCGATCCAGCGGATCTGGTGCGGACCCGCGCTCAAGAACAGCATGCTGCCGCCGCCGCATTGGGTGCGACTGAGGTCCGGCACCTCGAAATGGTCGACGGTGAACTCGAGTACACCATGGAACTTCGCAAGGAGATGTGTCGACAGATCCGAGAGGTGAAACCCGACGTGGTACTCAGTCATGACCCGTGGCAGCGGTATCAGCTTCACCCCGACCATCGCGCCACCGGGTGGGCGGTAATGGATGGTGTCATTTCGGCCCGCGATCACTTGTTCTTCCCGGAACAGGACCTCGAGGAGCATCGGCCAGGGTCTGTCCTTCTGTGGTCCGCGGATGCTCCTGACCATTGGGAGGACATAGCCGCTCAATTCGATTCCAAGATTGCTGCCCTCCTGTGTCACTCATCGCAGGGAACCACCACCATGGGAGGGGCGGAACAAACCGAAAGCAATCGCACTACGTTTGTCTCCAAGATGGAGAAGTGGGCAGCCAACTTGGGGACGCCCGCGGGTCTGACAAGAGCTGAGTCGTTCAAGAGGATCAAGCCATGAGCAACGCCACTCGATCACTCGTCCTTGGCTCGGGAATTGTGGGCCGAGCCGCTGCCTGGGATCTGGACAGACGCAATCACGACGTGACGATCGCGGATGCAGACGCTACCGCCGCACAACGCGTTGGCGAGGAGCTGGGTATCCGCTGGCAACAGATCAATGTGACGAATGCTGCAGCTGTCGACCTTGCCATGAGCAGTGCCGATACCGTCATCTCAGCTGTTCCCTACCTTTTCGGGGAAACGCTGGCGACGAATGCCATAAGAAACGGCTGTCACTATTTCGACTTTGGCGGCAACCCCACCATCGTCAAGCAGCAGCTGAGACTCGATGGCGACGCCCGGACCGCAGGTGTAGCCATAGTTCCAGACTGTGGTCTGGCCCCTGGCCTCGCCAACGTTATGGCCGCCGGCCTGATCCGCAAGGCTCCCACCGACCGAATCGAAAGCGTCCAGATCCGCGTCGGAGTCCTCCCCCAAGAACCAAAGGGAACCCTGCGCTACCAGCTTGCTTTCTATGCAGGAGGGCTCGTCAACGAGTACGCCGAACCGTGCGAGATCATCCATGATGGTGAAGTTGCCACTGTCGATCCGCTTACTCGTTTTGAGGAGCTCGACTGGGCCGATACCGGCCTCCACCTCGAAGCGTTCTCCACGGCTGGCGGCACCTCAACAATGTGTCAGGACTACGCGGGGCGTATCGATGAACTTGAGTACAAAACACTGCGCTACCCCGGCCATGGTGAGATCTTCGCCGCGATGAGGGATCTAGGTCTGTTCGAAGAGAACCCGCAGACGTTTGCCGGGGTCGAGATCGCACCGAGGACGGTCCTGTTGGATCTTCTAACCGAGCACCTGCCAAGCGGCGCCCCGGACGTAACGCTGGTCGGTGTTTCCGTAACTGCCGAGGGATATGCGGCCGAGGTTCATATTGAAGACGTCGATGATGGGCGGTTCTCCTCGCTGGCGAGGACGACCGCGTTCCCGGCCACAGCATTGTGTGATTTGGTGGTGCGAGGCTCCGTCGACTTCCGGGGTGCGGCCGCCATGCATGCGGTTGCTCCGCCAGACCTGCTCTTGGACGAACTCAACCAGGTCGGTATCGAGGCCCAGCCCAGGTGATGCAACACGCCGTGACGGGTGCAGCCCACTAGGGTATCGGTATGCAAGAGAACGTAGCCGTTGTAACCGGTGGCACCGGCGGTTTAGGCCGTGCCCTCATCCCGTATTTGGTCCGCCGCGACTTCAAGGTGGCGGTTACCTACCTCATCCCCGACGAGGCTCGCAAGCTCGAGGACGAGCTTGACCTCGACGAAGACAGGCTGATGCTGCGGCGCTGTGATTGCACCGACATGGAAGCCGTTCAGTCCGTGATGAAGGATGTCGTAGAGACGTTTGGTGGAATCAACGTCGTCGCTGCCTTGGTCGGTGGATGGGCAGGCGGTCGCGATGTGGCAGAGACCGATCAGCTGCGCTTCGACCGCATGATTGATCTCAATCTCCGCTCGACCTTTTACACCCTGCGGTCGGCGCTCCCCCATATGCAGGCTGCAGACTGGGGTCGCATTATCGCCGTTGGCAGCCGTGCCGCTAGCGAAAATCCGGCAGGGCAAGCTGTCTTCAATGCTTCAAAGGCTGCCGTCATGTCACTGGTGCAGTCGCTGGCCACGGAACTCGACGACACCAATCTCACAGCAAATGTGCTCGTCCCCTCCGTCATCGACACCAGGGCGACACGGGCCGCCCTCCCCTTCGCTGACTACATGCACTGGCCCAAACCATCCGATATTGCCGCCGTGCTGGACTTCCTGCTCAGCCCAGCCTCTCAGGTCATCAACGGTGCGGCGATCCCGGTGTACGGCAAGGTCTGATCACACCCGGCACCGGCCTGGTCCGCAGTCGTACTGCTAGGTGACTCCCTCGCAGTCGTGAATCCATGCGACGAAGGATTCGACGTCGCCGGATCCTTCCTCTGCGATGTAGCAAAGCGCCCATTCACGGACCTGGCGGTCGCTGAATCGACACTCCATCAGGAAGCTCCTTGCTTCGTTTGCGAGAAGGTGCGCCCCTTCGAGCTGGGCGAGATCAGGAACCCGATCATGGGCACCGGTCTCTGCCGGGTACTTGGGGAGCGGGCAAGTTATCATCGTGACGCCTCAATGCCTCCCCCTCATTATCTACCTCGGAGTCTGTGGAGGGAAGGGAAATTGGCCACTCAACTCCTCCTGGAGCGCAGGACAGAGGCACCCGACTCAACTAGCAGCACACAACGAGTGCGCCCGGCTAAAAAGGTCGGGCGCACTCGGCGCGTCTTAGGACGTCTCGGCTAGTCGGCGGCCTCGGCATCGAGGTCCACGCTGATCCCGTCGTAGATCTCGTCGTAGTAGAAGCCACCCTGTGCGTAATCGGCGTTGTAATGCCGTGTGCCATCAACATTGTTTCGGTATATGTAGGGCGATACGTGGAGCCGCTCGCGGTGGAACCGGCCGTCGCGGCCATCGAGGATCTCAGTACCGCTGCCGTAGAGCATCAACCCCCCATCGGCCCTGACCTCATGCTGGGGGCTGGTCTCGCGATACTCATGACTGACGTTCATCAGCTTGTGCCCGAGCTCGTGAGCGATCGTCTTCCACGAGTTGTCGTCCTTGGTCAGATCCGTAATCGTGATGACCCCCCGCAGGTGGCGGGGCATGGCCGCACCGTACATGTAGCCAGGGAATGACAGTCCACCCGTTGAGATCGTCTTGAGCTGCCAGGTGCGAAAGTCAAGCTGTTCGTAGAAGTCCATGAACACATCCTGCACCGTCACTAGGTGCACGATGAGATCGTTCCCTGGAGCATCACCAACGATGGATTCGAATGCCACGCCCGCCTCGTCGGAGATAACCGCAGGATGACGTTCTGCTTCTACATACATGTTGGCAAAACGACCGCCAGGAACCTCGCTTCCTGGCTTCGTCGAGTTGACACCAAACAGCGCCGGATCCAACGAGCCAGTCTTGAATGAGTCGAGCCTGAGTTGCACTCCAGCCGCACCGAAGATCTCTTGTGCCGCGACAAAACCATCCACCAGCAGTTCTGGCGTCACCTTGGCGCGGTGCGAAAGATCGAGATTGTCTGGGTAGTAGATGGCCACGTCGACTGTTGGCATGGCCAGATCGAGGCCATTGCTGATCGATCTGATATCGACATCTGGGTCCTGTGCCCACGGGTTCATCTGCGTCATCTCCTTATCCTTGGGCCGGATCTTGGCCACTGACCTCGTGTCCGTAGACCCGGGCTGGATGATCCTCGGGCAGCTCTCTGTAATAGAACGGCTCGCCTGCGGCTGATTCCTTCTGCAGCTCGTCCCGCGCCCAGACCATTCCGGAGATCATCTCGTCATATGATTCGCTCCCCGCCTTCATAATTAGGATCACGGCTGGTTCTTCAAACGGGGTTTCGAAGCCGGTAGGCACCCCTCCCGGGAAGTGGAACAGGTCATTCTCGTTGATGACCGTCCGCACCTCCTTGCCATCCTCGGTGGTGCAAAAGACCCATCGACCTGAAATCGTGTAGATGATGCTCTCGGTGTCATGGGGGTGGGCAAAGCAGTACTGGCCAGGGTGCATGACGATCGTGTGCGATCTGATCTTCGATCCCGACAACAAAGGCACCAGCGTCCCCTCGACCGTATCGATACCGGGCTGGGCGGCCACGCTGCGCAATACCCGGCATTCGCCGATCGCTTCCAGCCCAACAGGGCTGATCTCAGCTGAGGTCATTGTTTCTACTCCCTTGCGTCGGCGCCGGCCGGCGCGTCCTATCTATGTAGTGTTTCAAGGTTGCTGGAGAGCACCGCCCCCGATCAGCGCCGCGATCGCCTCGATATCTCCACCGATGGGTCGGTCGTGCTCGAGGCTCGGAACAGCCGTGCGGATCACCGCATGCAAAGCTGCAGTACCTGGGGCGGACCGAAGCGGCGCCCTCTGATCGACCCCTTGGGCAGCGCACATGAATTCGACGGCAAGAACCTTCTCGACTCCGTCGAGCACCCGCAACAGCTTGGTGGCCGCACCGAAGCCCATCGAGACGTGGTCCTCTTGCAGTCCCGACGTGGGTATCGAATCGACCGATGCCGGGTGGGCCAGTACCCGGTTCTCCGCGACAATGGCCGCCGCCGTGTATTGCGCCAGCATGTAGCCGGAGTCAACGCCAGGGCGACTTGCCAGAAACGGAGTCAGGCCAGCTGAGCGCGTTGGATCGAGAAGCCGATCGGTGCGACGTTCCGATATCGAGCCAAGCTCCGCCACCGCGATCGCAAGAAAGTCGAGAGCAAAGGCGAGCGGCTGCCCGTGGAAATTGCCAGCCGACACAACATCGCCCTCATCGGCAAACACAATGGGATTGTCGACAACAGACCCAGCCTCGGTCTCAAAAACGTTGGCCGCATGAGCAAGGACATCGCGCACCGCCCCATGGACCTGGGGGGCGCAGCGCAAGCTGTAGGCATCTTGTACGGCATGATCGAAGTCGGCCGCATGAGACTCGACGATGGCAGAGCCATCGAGCAAACCCCCGATGCGAGCCGCAGATTGCTTTTGTCCAGGGTGAGGTCGCAGTTCGTGAATTCGGGCCTGGAAGGGAACCACCGAGCCGAGCAACGCTTCGACGCTGAGCGCACAGGCTGCGTCGGCGGCCTCCACCAGGGTCTCTGCCATGTCGAGAGCGATGATGCCGATTGCCAGCATGCCCTCGGTGCCGTTCAGCAGGCTCAGCCCTTCCTTTGCTTGCAGCCGAAGCGGCTCAATCCCAACCTCAGCCAGGACTTCCGCCGAAGGTCGCACCTCGTCTTGGTACCTGAGAACCCCCTCTCCGATCACAGGGAGCGCCAGGTGGGCGAATTGTGCCAAGTCTCCGCTGGCTCCTACCGAACCCTGACGAGGAACCACCGGCAGCGCATTGTGCTCCAACAGCTGCAGCAACCGTTCCGCGACGACAGGACGCACCCCGGAATGGCCCTGGGACAGCGTTCGTGCCCGCAATACGAGCATCGCCCTAACGACGACATCATCCAGTGGGTCGCCAACGGCAGCGGCGTGAGAACGGATCAGACGATGCTGCAATTCGTCGACTTCGTCGCGACCGATGTGCGTGCTGGCCAGCGCTCCGAAACCAGTCGTGACGCCATAGACCACTTCATCGCCTCTGATGGCCGCTTCGACAACGGCCCGGGCGCTGAGCATCCGCTGCCGTGCGTGATCACCAAGGGCGACCGACGCCTCTTGTCTGGCGACGGCGAGTACGTCGGCCCTAGTGAGCGGTCCGCCATCCAGAACAACTTGATTCATCGGGTCAGGCATCTTGTTGGACTCATTGGATCAAGACCTCACAGACGGGGGTTGATTCGTTCTTCCATTGCGAATGCTATCAAGGCAAACCCAAGCGATGCGGCCATGATCATCAGACCGGGCGGCAGCACCCACCACTTCCACGCCGGAGTCAAAAAGGCACCGCGCGCCTGCGCCCAGAATAGGATCGACCCCCAACTCTTTTGGATGGGATCACCAAGGCCAAGGAAGCTTAAAGCGGCCTCAAGCAGGATTGCCGTCGACACGGCACGCACGAATGTCCCTGTGGCCAGCAACGCCGTTCGCGGGAGGACGTGGCGAACGATCGCCCATCGATCAGGAGCACCCATGGTTCGCGAAGCGAGGACATACTCCCGCGACCGCAACGACAGGACCTGCGAGCGGATCACCCGAGCCGGGCCCGCCCAGATGAGCACGCCGATGACAACGATGGTGTTGATCAGGCTTCTTCCTAGATACGCCGCAAGAATGATGAGCAGCGGGAGGAAGGGGAGAATTAGGACCACGTCTACACCGCGCATCAGAACCTTGCCAAGTCGCTTCGGGTAGTACCCGGCGAGGACGCCGACGGTCGTCCCGAGGAACAACGCCACTATCGCGGCGACAATCCCGACGGTGAGCGAGACTCGTGCTCCGAATATCAACTCTGAGAGCAGATCTTGTCCGACGTCATTGGTACCAAGCAGATGCTCGGAACTCGGTGCCGAGAACGGCACGCCCACCCGCTCGGTCGGGTCGTACGGTGCAATCCACGGGGCACCGACTGCCATCACGATAAGGGTGACGACAATCGCACCGCCCACCCATCCCAGCCGGTCGGCAAGGCTCGATCGCTTCGCCTTCTTCTCTGCGCGGGTCAACCCGAAGGTGCTCATTGCTCTCTCATCCTGGGATCAAGGATCGGATACAGCAGATCGGCAAAGAGGTTGGCCAGGAGCACCGCAACGGTGAATACCAAGAAGGCTGCCTGCATGACCGGATAGTCCCGACCTGACACCGCTTCGAACACGAGCCTTCCCAAGCCTGGGTACGAAAACACTGTCTCGATGATGACGGACCCACCAAACGCAAAGGCAAAGCGAATAGCGAGGAAGGTCACCACGGGAGCAATGGCATTACGGGCGACATGCCCAAACAGGATGCGGGTCTCCGATGCGCCTTTGGCGCGGGCGGTGCGGATGAAGTCATCGCCAAGAACCTCAAGCATCGAGTACCTCATGGTGAGGTAGACCCCAGGAATAGACAAGACCGTAAGGGTGACGATGGGTAGCACGGCGTGTTTGGCGATGTCGCGCACGTTGTCCCACCCCTCCAGATATGCGGCCGGTGTCACCGCTCCGAACGAGGGGAACCACCCGAGTTGGACGGCAAATACTGAGATCAACAGCATCCCCAGCCAGAACGAAGGAAGCGATTGCAGCCCAATCATTCCGGTCAACAGCGTCAGGTCCGACTTCCTGCCTCTTCGCCACGCGGAGAACGCGCCCATGATGATTCCGAAGAACGCGGAGATCACCAGAGATGCTCCGGTGATCAGCAGCGTCCACGGGAGACGCTCTCCAATCATGTCAACAATCGGCTTGCCCGATCGATAAGAGAAGCCAAGGTCACCGGTCAATACCGCTTTCCAGTAGTCAAAGAACTGGGAAATGAGGGGGGCGTCAAGCCCGACCTGGTCGATGACCTCGGCGCGTTGGTCGGGTGTCATCAATCCGACATCTACCCCGGCGAGCAACGCGAGCGGGTTGCCCGGCATGAGCCGGGGCAACATGAAGTTCAGGCTCACCGCAACGACGAAGACGACCAGGTACTGGTCAAGTCTGCGTAGCCCTAACCTTCTCATTTGTCATCCCATCAATAAACGAGTGTTGGGGAGGGTTGGACCCCTCCCCAACAACTCACTGAGTAGTTCTACGGCCGGGCAGCTGCCGGCAGCATCGAAACCTTGCTCACGATTCCCTGGCCTGCGATGAACTCCCAGTCCGCATAGACCTCGGAGTTGTATACGTAGGCACCATCGGGGTACGCCAGCAATACGAACGGAACCTGTTCGGCGATCAGAACCTGCAGGTCCATCAGTAGCGATTTCGCTGCCTCTTGGTCAGCCTCGGTGAGCAGAGCCGCCGAGATCGTGTCGATCTCGGAATTAGCGAACCCGGTCAGGTTGAGGAACCCAGTACCAGGGTCACTATTGACCAGCTCAGCGATCCGAATCGTGTTGGCCTGGATCGGTGCCGACCATCCCCAAGACGCCATTTCGTAATTGCGCCCGTTGCCGATATCGAAGCCCGGCCATACGGCCTCTTCCCATGTCGCGGTTTCCACCGAAGCGACCGTCACCTGGATCCCGACATCAGCCAGGAAGCCAGAGACAAGCTCGGCGATTCTCAGTCGCAACGAGTCGCTGGAGTTGGTCAGCATCTCAAATGCCATCGGCTGGCCGTCATACTCGCGGATACCGTCTCCATCACTGTCGAGATAGCCGGCACCATCGAGGAGGGCCGCGGCAGCAGCTGCATCGAACGTGGGGATCACTGCGGGGTTGTAGACCGGCTTGTCGGGGTGAATCCAGCCAGGGCTACCAACTGTCGCCGCACCTAGATAGACCGTATCAACAATGTCCTGGGAGTCGATAGCGAGTTGCATCGCTTGGCGAACTGCCAGATCGTCAAACGGCCGCTTGCTGGCGTCAAAGTTGATCATCTGTGTCGTGAATTCGGGACCCTGGGAGATATCCAACGGATCCTGAGCATCAAGCAAAGAAATCTGCTCGGGGCTGACCCGCTCGAAAATGACATCTACCTCGCCGGAACGAATCGCGGCCAGAGCACCTGAATCATCGGCAAAGACAACAAGGATGATCTCGTCAACCGCCGGCGCACCGCGGAAGTAATCGGGGTTCGCCTGTAGTCGGTAGCTCTGCTCTTCCTGGTAGTCGGTCATCATGTACGGACCGGACCCGACGTTCGTCGCGATGTCGAGGATCTGGTCGCCTGGTGTCTCGATACCTTCCCAAATGTGCTGCGGAAGAATCGGAATGTCGGCGAGAACCACTAGGTCAAACGCAGGGTTTGGTGCGGCAAGACCGACAACCAAGTCATTGCCCGAAACCTCGACAGTTTCCACGCCGCGCAGATCCCTGGAGAATCGACCAGTGGCGTTGTTGATGAAGTAGTCGAATGTGAACTTGACGTCGTTGACGGTCAACGGCTGCCCATCATGCCAAGTTGCTCCGTCGACAATCGACATCGTGTACTCGGTGAGGTCGGCATTAGCAGTCACGGTCTCCGCAAGCCAAGGCTGCGGAATGCCTGCGGCATCGAGCTGCATCAGAGAGTCGTACTGCAGCATCAGCAGGTTCCATCCCGGGAATCCGCTGATGTAGCTGAACGGGTTGATCGTGTCTTC
>RCNE010002233.1_pt1 | contig 10417 bp, 9 predicted proteins | sample 2041361 | NCBI WGS metagenome assembly RCNE01 (sample SAMN09708229, study PRJNA481090) | Marine sediment metagenome, whole genome shotgun sequencing project.
ACGGTCGGTACACCGAGGCCCGCACCCATGTAGCTCTCCATGGCGTATTGCGCCGCATCGTCTCTGGCCGTGCCGAGCTCCGACCTTGTCAGCGCGAGGGACTGGTATTTCGCGTGTAGCTCGGATCGCACAGAGCGGAGATCGCTCTGCTTCTTCGAGACTTCGGACGTGACCGCAAGGACATCCATCCGCAGCGCAGCCATCGAATCCAGAACTGCGTCCATACGCGTGGCCGTCGCCTGGATGTCGCGAGCGAGAGCACCCCGATTCGCCGACGCTGCGTCGATTTCATCGCTCAGGGAGCTGATCCGATTTCTGACGCTCTGAAGATCGCTATCGAGGTCGTCGGCGCCTGCAGCTGGAACCGCTGCGAGCAACAGCAACGCCGTGAGGGCCGCGATGAGGAGACGGCGCGCGCGCATCACGTGCGCAGGTACTTGTGGACCGTGAGACTCAGACCGCTGCCGACAAGACCGGCAAGCACCCCGAACAGCAGGACCAGCACTCCCTGCGTGAAGAGATATCCAGGTTGAACTGCGACATTGATCCAATCAGGCAGATCGGTGAGACGATCGACTGCCAACTGTTGGGCAATGACAATGAATCCGACGGCGAGACCTGCACCCATGAACCCTTCAATCGCTCCCTCAAGGAGGAACGGTGTTCGTACGAACCAGTTGGACGCGCCCACCAATCGCATGATTTCGATCTCTTCGCGGCGAGCGTAGATGGCCATATGGATCGTATTCGCGATCAGTGCCACGGCGGCGACGCCGAGAGCAACGGCGAGCAGCCAGAACATCACGCGTAAGCCGTCGCGAAGCGAGATCATCGCGTCGATCGCTTGACCGGCAGATTGGACGCGCAGGAGCCCGGGAGTGGCCTGAAGACGCGTCACGATCGTCTGGTAGTCATCCGGATCGACAGGTTTGATCCGGAGTGACGCCGGCACGATGTCGGGGCTCTCCTCGATGACTCGCAGCGTGGCTGGTTGATTCGACAGAAGTATGCGGGCCTCTTCAAGAGCAGCAGTCTTCGAGACGAAGAGAACGCTCTCAACTTCAGCCCAGCTCTCCATCTCGGCTTGCATCTCGTCGACCGCGGTGAGGGCGTCGTCGCGAACGAACGCGATCACGCGTACGTCCTCGGCCCATTGGAGCGTGTTGATTCGGACCACTTCTCCAAAGACAAGGGTCCCGAATGTGAGCGTAAGCGAGATGAAGACAGCGAGGACGGCACCCAGCACGACCAGGCCGTTGCGCCCGATGTTGGCGAAGGCCTCACGCAATACGTATGAGATGCGAGTCATCCGTCGGCCTCCTCATCGGCTTGGGGCGCCTCATCTGTGGCCTCGACATCTGCGACGATGTCCTGTCCATCCGCTTCGTCGCCGACCGCAACTTCGTCGCCGACCGCAGCTTCTTCTCCGGCCGCAGCTTCTTCTCCGGCCGCAACTTCCTCGTCGGCTGCCGAATCGTCTTCGATATCGGTTGACTCCTCGGCAAGGGGTTGATCGTCGGTCGAAGAACTCGTAACCGTCGACTCGTCCACATCAAGCGTCGAGGATGCCGCGTCTTCGGCCGTTGTCGTCGTGTCTGACTCAACCGTGACGTCCGGGATGACAATCGGAGCATCAGGAGCGGTATCACCCTCGGGGAGGTGTGTCTCGTAGACGCCCCTGCTCTCGTCGCGAATCACGCGTCCACGTTCGAGTTGAACCACCCTGCGACGCATCGCGTCGACGATGGCGTGGTCGTGAGTCGCCATCACAACAGTCGTCCCGGTGCGGTTGATTCGATCGAGGATGCGCATGATTCCCACGGACGTCGCCGGGTCCAAGTTCCCGGTTGGTTCGTCGGCGAGGACAATGAGCGGCCGGTTCACGAATGCTCGGGCGACCGAAACTCGTTGTTGCTCTCCGCCGGAGAGTCGCCGCGGCAAGCGGTCGGCCATCTCGGAGAGTCCGACGAGCTTGAGAACCTGGGGAACATGGCTGTCGATTGCCGAACGCGGCTTCCCCGTCACTTCCATCGCGAATGCGACATTCTCGTAGACGGTCTTGGTGGGGAGAAGCTTGAAATCCTGGAACACGGTGCCGATGGATCGACGAAGGTGCGGAATCTTCCATCCGGGCAGTTCCGAGGCGTGCTTCCCTGCGATCCAGATGTCGCCGTTGGTCGGCTGCTCCTCGCGCGTCATGAGGCGGATGAGCGTCGACTTCCCTGACCCCGAAGGGCCAACGAGAAAGACGAACTCGCCTTTGTTGATGTCGAGATCGACGTCTTTGAGGGCCACGACGCCACCGTCGTATGCCTTCGTCACGTTATCCAGACGGATCATGAAATACCTACCGTGGCTTCGTAGTCCTACCCCACCCGCCAACGCATTGGCAGGTTACCCACAGGCCCTGCATAGGAGGGGATTTGAGCGACAGTTGCGAGCTGCCAGCTACGAGCCTCGAGCAAGAAAGCGTTCAAGTCGGACGCCGACACATCGGGTCTTGCTCACAGCTCAAAGCTACTTCGCCTCGGCACGCCGCCATTGCAGGTAGCTGTCTACCAGGGGGTCCAAGTCTCCGTCGAGAACACCAGAGATATTCCCGATCTCGTGGCCGGTGCGGAGGTCCTTGACCATCTGGTAGGGCTGAAGGACGTAGGAGCGGATCTGGCGTCCCCACCCGGCTTCGGTCTGGTCCCCTCGGATCGCGTCGACCTTCTTCTGCTGCTCGAGACGAGCTCGCTCCGCCAGTCGGGCAGCGAGGAGGTGCATGGCCCGAACCCGGTTCTGAGTCTGGGACCGCTCGGCCTGGCAGCTGACGACGACACCAGTCGGAAGGTGTGTCAATCGGACCGCCGAATCGGTCTTGTTGATGTGCTGGCCACCGGCGCCCGATGCCCGGTATGTATCAACCCGAAGATCGTCCGGATTGATCTCGACCTCTTTGACGTCGACTTCGGGGATCACATCGACACCGGCAAACGCTGTATGGCGCCTGGAGTTCGAATCGAACGGACTGATTCGCACGAGTCGGTGCACGCCGCGTTCGCTCTCCAGTATTCCGTAGGCATGATCACCTGTGACGGTGATCGTGGCCGACTTGATACCCGCTTCCTCTCCAACCTGGTATTCGTCCACTTCGAAGGACAGTTCCGTGCGTTCGAGGTAGCGCAAGTACATGCGGAACAGCATCTCCGCCCAGTCCTGAGCGTCGACGCCACCGGCGCCCGCATGAACCGACACGATCGCGGTCGAATCGTCGTGCGGACCGAAGAAGAGCGTCTCACGCTCGAGGCGGCTGAGTACCGCTTCGGTTTCACGAAGCTCTGACATCGCGTCCTCGAGAACCGAAGCGTCGTCTTCCTCGACCGCGAGGTCGATCAGTACATCGGCGTCGTCAAGCGCTTCGGTCAAAGTCGCTACTTGCTCGATCGTGCGTTCATGCCGGGCGAGGGTCCGGGTCACTTCGAGCGCTCGGTCCTGGTTGTCCCAGAGGCCGGGCGCAGATGCCTGCTCTCTCAGCTCAATGAGTTCCTGTTCTTTGCCGGCGACGTCAAAGGAACCTCCTGGCGTCGTCGAGGCGAGAGCGCAGGTCATTCAGGAGAGTGCGAAGATCGTTCGGTTCCATGGTGGGATGAGCGTACCCGTCAGCGGATCACTGCACTTCCTCTGGCCCGGCATCCGTGCCATGGATCGTCTTGAACCAATGAGCTCCCGAGGTTCGAGTTGTTTGGAGCGGGACTCCGGCCCCTGTGCGGAGCACGCCTGTCTGCTCATCGATGTAGGTCGTTCCCCGGTACTGCGGTGCTTCTGAGTTCCATGGAACCGAGCATACGACCAACTACGCCAGGGGTTCAGCTCCCACGGCGCCGTGGCAACGCTTGTACTTCTTGCCGGATCCGCATGGGCAGGGAGCGTTGCGCCCCACCTTCTCGCCGCTCCGAACAACCTGCTTCTTCTTCAGCTGCTGAACAGACTTCGCCGACGATGTGGTGACCTGGGCCTTCGGGGCTTCCTGCTTCTGCACCACGTCGACGTGGAACATGTAGCGAATCGCATCGTGCTTGACGGCGTCGACCAGTTCCTCGAAGTAGTCGAAGCCCTCACGCTGGTACTCGACGAGAGGATCCTTCTGGCCCATTGCACGCAGACCGATGCCGGAACGGAGGTAGTCCATCTCAGCGAGATGCTCTCTCCACTTGTTGTCGATGACCGACAGCGTGACGGTGCGTTCGAGCTGGCGCATAACGTCGGCACCGAACTGTGGTTCCCTCTCGGCGTACACGGCATCGGCGTCGACAACGTAGGCGTCGATGATCTCGTCGGCCGTGAGGAGGTCGGGGTCACCGAACGATGCTTCGCTGATCGTCGACTCGTAGATCACCTTCATCCGAACATCCAGGTCGGCCCAGTCCCACTCAGACGCGTCGACGCCAGATGTCATCTCGCCGACTTCGTACTCGATGACCTCAGCACGCCATTCAGCAAGCAACTCATCAGTGTTCTCACCGTCGAGGATCTGGTTCCGCCACTGGTAGATGATCTGGCGCTGGGTGTTCATCACCTCGTCGTACTTGAGCACGTTCTTACGGATCTCGAAGTTCTGTGACTCGACCTGCGTCTGTGCACGCTCGATCGCCTTCGTCACCATCTTGTGCTCGATGGGAACATCCGGCGGAATCTTCAAACGCTCCATGATCGATGCCACTCGCTCGTTGGCGAATCGACGCATGAGATCGTCTTCGAGCGACAGGTAGAAGCGGGACTCGCCCGGATCTCCCTGCCGTCCGGAACGGCCTCGGAGCTGGTTGTCGATGCGGCGCGAGTCATGCCGCTCGGTCCCGAGCACGTACAAGCCTCCGGCATCGATCACCTGTTGCTTCTGCCCTTCCGTCTCAATCCTGAATCGCTCGATCGAGGCATCGAGCATCGCCTCGTACGTCGGATCATCCTTCGGGATCTCCTTGCGGATCATCTCACTTCGCGCCAATTCCTCAGGATTCCCGCCAAGTTGGATGTCGACGCCTCGCCCGGCCATGTTGGTCGCAACCGTGACCGAACTCAGCTGCCCGGCCTGGGCGATGATGTGGCCCTCCCGTTCATGCTGCTTCGCGTTGAGGACCTCGTGTCTGATCCCGCGGCGCTTCAACGTACCGGCGAGTCGTTCGGACTTCTCGATCGAGATGGTTCCGACCAGGACAGGCTGACCGCGTTTGCTACGCTCTTCGATGTCATCGGCGAGGGCAGCGAACTTGTGGTCTTCGTCGAGGTAGACAACGTCCGACTGGTCGATACGGGCGATCGGCATGTTCGTTGGGACGTCGAGCACATCGAGTCCGTAGATCCCGTGGAACTCACCGGCCTCGGTGAGGGCCGTGCCGGTCATCCCCGCAAGTTTCTCGTACATCCGGAAGTAGTTCTGAAGGGTGATCGTGGCAAGGGTCTGGTTCTCCTCTTTGATGTGAACGCCCTCCTTCGCCTCGATCGCCTGGTGCAGGCCCTCGGAGTAGCGCCGGCCTTCGAGCACACGTCCGGTGAATTCGTCGACGATCATGATCTCGCCGTTCTTGATGAGGTAGTCGACGTCGAGGTGATAGAGCCCCTTCGCCTTCAATGCCACGTCGAGATGGTGGATGAAATCGACATTGGCAAAGTCGTACATGTTCTCCACGCCGAGGATCTGCTCGACCTGGGTAACGCCGGTCTCGGTGACAATGACCTGCCGCTTCCCCTCATCGACCTCATAGTGCTCATCTCGGCGGAGCCTCTCGACGATGCGGGCGAAGTCCCGATACCACTTCCCGGTCTCCCCGACCCGCCCGGAGATGATGAGCGGAGTTCTCGCTTCGTCGATGAGAATCGAATCGACCTCGTCGACGATCCCGTAGTAGTGGCCCCGTTGAGTGCGGTCCTCGGGACGCATCGTCATGTTGTCCCGGAGGTAGTCGAATCCGAACTCGTTGTTCGTTCCGTACGTGATGTCGGCGTCGTAGGCCGGCTTGCGCTCTTGCGGCGTCATGTCGGCCTGGATGAGTCCGACTTTGAGTCCGAGGAATCGGTGGATCTGTCCCATCCAGTTCGAGTCGCGTGCCGCGAGGTAGTCGTTGACCGTGACGATGTGGACACCTTCGCCTGCGAGCGCGTTCAAGTAGGCCGGCATCGTTGAGACGAGCGTCTTTCCCTCACCGGTGCGTTGCTCGGTGATCATCCCGCGATGGAGAGTTCCGGCTCCGATGACCTGAACATCGAACGGGCGCTGACCCAGCGTTCGTTTCGCTGCTTCACGGACGACGGCGTACGCCTCGTCTTCGAGGTCGTCGACCGATTCGCCATTTCGGATGCGGTTCTGGAATTCGGTGGTCTTAGCCAGGAGATCGTCGTCGCTCAGGACCTCGGTTTCCGGTTCGAGCGCGTTGACCCTCTCGACGAGCGCCTCGAGTTCCTTGAGACGTTTCCCCTCCCCAATCCGAAGAGCCTTAGAAAAGAGTGACATGGAGTGATGATACGGGGACCCGCCCGTATGTTGGGACGGCCTTCCGGCGGTAGACCAGTAGATCAGTAGATCAGTAGACCAGTAGATCAGTTGGACAACCGGAGGTCTGGTAACTGGACCGGAGCTTTGGTACGACTAGGGAATGAGAGATTTCAAGAGACTGCACGTCTGGCAGCGCTCGCATCAATTGGCCATCGAGCTTCACCGAGAGGCAGACACCTTCAAAGGTCGCCATCGCTTCGGCCTCGCAGATCAGCTCACCCGAGCGGCGGAATCAGTCCCAGCGAACATTGCTGAAGGCGCGGGGCGTGAATCGGTGAAGGAGTTCCGCAGATTCCTGACGATCGCGATCGGTTCAGGAGCGGAACTTGAGAATCACCTGATCCTCGCACGGGCCCTTGGGCAACTCCACGGAGACGCCGCCGACAAACACCTTGCCGAGGTCTCCGACATCATGCGAATGCTCTCAGGACTGCGAAGACGAGTTCGATCATGAGGCGCCACATCGATCAGGAACCTGATCTACTGATCCACTGATCTACTCAGCTCAGGCTGATCAGGTCTTCTCTTACCGCGTACAGCACTGCTTCGTTCCTCGAGTGGAGGCCGAGCTTGTCGAGGATGTTCCTGATGTGGTTCTTCACGGTGTTCTCGGAGATGAACAGAAGGACGCCGATTTCGCGGCTGGTCTGTCCCTGCGCCACGAGTCCGAGGACTTCGAGCTCTCGCCCGGTCAGGACCGGTTTCCTCGATTGCAGTAGTTCTTGGTGCCGGAGGAGCTGCCGGGTCACATCGAGGAGCTTGCCCGCCATGTTCGGGGAGACGGCCGCTCCGCCGCTCTCGACGGCCGTGAGGGCTCCAACCAGGGCGTCGAACGGGGCATCCTTCGTGACGTAGCCACGAGCGCCCGCCTTCACCCCGACAAGGAGATCCTCCTCCGACTCGCTCGCAGTGAGGAGAACGATGCGGGCGTCGGGTGCAACGGCGGTGATCTTCTCGACCACTTCGAGTCCCGACATGCCGGGCATCAGGATGTCGAGCAGGACCAGATCCGGCTGGTGCTTCTCGGCGGCGGTTACGGCCGCCTCTGCGTCACCGGCTTCGGCAACGATCTCGAAACCTGCGTCTTTCAGGGCGGAAGACAGCCCTGCTCGGAAGAGCGGAACATCGTCGACAACGAGCAGTCTTCTCATCCTGGTTCAACACTCCAGCTTGGCTTACTCCGGTTCGATCATCCCGAGATCGCCGTCCCGCCGGTAGTAGAGCACCGACTGTCTGCCTGTGTCTGCGTCGAGGAAAACGAAGAAGTCGTGACCGAGCATCTCCATCTGCAAAACAGCTTCCTCGACCGACATGGGCCGCATCGCGAATCGTTTCTTCTTCACGATGACAGCATCCCGGTCATGTAGGTCATCGACCGTGTTCGGCACCGGGTTGAGGTCTTTGTGACTGGGCTTGCGCGACCGTTGGATGAGCCGTTCCTTGAGCCTTCTGAGTTGACGTTCGTACTTGTCGGACGCTGTGTCGAGTGCTGCTCGCGCGTCGAAGGCATCTGACTCGACGCGAACGATCTGGCCTGCGGCGTTTGAGGTGATCTCGACGCGATATCTGCCGTCGGTCCGTCTCGGATTGCCGTTCTCGGAGAATTCGACGTCGACATTCGTCACGTCGTCGAAGATCCTCCCTGCATGCTCGACCTTCTCAAGAGCGAGATCGCGGACATCGTCAGCAATCTCGGTGTTTCGCCCGTGAATCCGAACGTTCACTCGTGCTCCTCTCCATCATGGCTGTGCCCCGCCGTTCTTCTTCCGGACGCGTTGAACCGACCTGCGTTGGTCGTTCGGGCGCGGAGGGTGCTTCGATCGGTCAGACCGCTGAACGGTTGAACCGTCACCACACCTCCAAAGGGGCTCTTTCCTGTGTCCATCCTACTCGCGCAGGTAGCAACCAGGACAAGAGTCGGAAGACCCTCAAGTGCGGCTGCCGCAGCTCGGGCGGTCGCGCCGGTAGTGAGCACGTCATCGACGAGTGCGGCATTCTTCGGAACGATCGATCCGGTCGGGGCGAAGGGGACGGCGGACCGCTCGTCCCGGCTCCGACCCGCGTGACGGCGCCACCACCACCGCGGCTTGATCGCTTCGACGATCGGCAGACCCGTCCGCAGAGAGACTTCCGCTGCCAGGACGGCAGCCGGGTCGATTCCATGGCGGAACGCGCGCAGGGTCGCCCTCGGTACAGGAACGAGTGCGGTCGCTGATCCCGGGATGTTCTCGGCCATCGCATCCGCGAGAGGTTCGGCCGCGGCGAAGACGGCCCGGTATTTCAGCGCGTGGACAAGACGTCGAGCCGACCCCTCGTGAACGAAGCCGGCCACACCAACGAGACCCGGCCCAATCGACACCTCCGGTGCGGGACGCAACTCAATCCGGCACCGCTCACACAGAGACCCCGAGCAAGGCATGGTGCAAGAGAGACAGAACATGCCCCGACCGTAAGGACGGGGTGGGACAGAAAGGAACCAAGTAGATCAGTAGCAAGTAGATCAGTACTGCTCTACTGCTCAGGTTCCTTCTTCCCATGACTCGAGGTATTTCGCTTGTTCTTCTGTCAGGGTCTCGAGGCTGGCGCCCATGGCTTCGAGTTTGAGGCGAGCGACGGATTCGTCGAGTTCACGGGGCAGCACGTAGACGTCGGGTGCGAGACCCTCACCGACCTGAATGAGCCACTCCGCAGCCAACGCCTGATCCGCGAACGACATGTCCATCACATCAGCCGGATGACCCTCCGCAGCAGACAGGTTCACGAGACGCCCCTCAGCAATGACGATGATCCGACGGCCGTCAGCCAACTCGAATTCTTCGAGATTGTCACGGATCTCACGACGAGCCACCGCCATCTCCCGCAAACCCTTCAAATCGAGTTCCACGTCGAAATGGCCGGCGTTCGCCAAGATCACGTTGTCTTTCATCACCATGAAGTGCTCAGGACGGAAGATGTGGATGTCGCCCGTCACCGTGACGAACACGTCCCCGATCGGAGCCGCCTCCGCAGCCGTCATCACCCGATACCCCTCCATCGCAGCCGACAAGGCCCGGATCGGATCAACCTCGATCACAACAACATTCGCACCCAACCCCGCGGCGCGTCGCGCAACACCCCACCCGCAGTCACCGAACCCGGCAACCACCACCGTACGACCAGCGAACAGGATGTTCGACGCCCGCAGAATCCCATCCAACGACGACTGGCCCGTCCCATGACGGTTATCGAACAGATGCTTCGTCGCAGAATCATTCACCGCAACCACCGGATATCGCAACACACCGCTCGCAGCCATCGCCCGCAGACGCAGCACACCCGTCGTCGTCTCCTCCAAACCACCAAGGATCGGCTGTGTCGTACGCTCCCGATGCAACACCGTCGTCGTATCCGCACCGTCATCGAACACCAGATGCGGCTCCGTATCCAGAATCGCATTGATGTGTTCGTAGAACGTGTCCGAATCCTCACCACGCACCGCAAACACCGGGATCCCGTCATCAACCAACGCCGCAGCAACGTCATCCTGGGTCGACAACGGATTCGACGCACACAACACCACCGACGCGCCACCAGCACGCAACGCATACATCAACGTCGCCGTCTCACTCGTCACATGCATACACGCAGCGACCCGAACACCGTCGAGCGGCTGCTCCTCCTCGAACCGTTCCCGGATCGCAGCCAACACCGGCATCCGACGACCAGCCCACGCGATGCGCCGATGACCCTCACCCGCCAGAGACGAGTCCGCAATGTCGTAGTTCATAGTGCTCCTTTCGCGAGCATCTTCTTGAAGGCCTCCAACGTCACAACCGGCGTCGCATCAACCCCGGCTGCCTCTGCCATCGCAACAGATGCGATATCTCCGACAACGGCAAGACTGAA
>RCNE010002234.1_pt1 | contig 10416 bp, 6 predicted proteins | sample 2041361 | NCBI WGS metagenome assembly RCNE01 (sample SAMN09708229, study PRJNA481090) | Marine sediment metagenome, whole genome shotgun sequencing project.
GACAATCGAAAGAGTTAATGCAATTGGTGGCGGTTGCTAATGCGATGGAACAAATCGGTGATCGTATTGCGACCGGGATGGTAACTTCGGCCAACAAACGAATTAATGAAGAGGTTAGCGTGTCACCACAAACTGCTGAAATTCTGAATAATTATCACGCGATGGTGGTCACCACTCTGGGTGATGCACTCAAAGCTGTGGCATCCCAGGATGAGGTGTTGGCGAAACAGGTTTGTCTACGGAAAAAAGACTTTACCCAGATGTCACGCGAGATTATCGAACATGGCATGGACCGTCTGACCGCTGATGAACCCAACCGGCTAAATACCTATGCACGTGAGATGGAGATCATGGAAATATTCGACAGCGTATTTTCGATTGCACGGCGGATTGCAAAGACGCAATGTTAGCGATAAGGTCAAGGTGGTGTTCCATGGTTGTCAGTCGGTGTCCAGCGCCTGTTCCAGTGCGTCGCAGACCGATTTTAAGACCTTGATACGGCCATAGCGTTTACTTTCGTTTTCAACCAGGATCCACGGTGATTTCTTAACCGAGGTGCGCTGTATCATTTTGTGGGCAGCAAGGGCATATTCATCCCACCTTTCCCGGTTTCTCCAGTCTTCTTCGACAAGTTTCCAGCGTTTGTGGGGCGTATCCTCGCGCTCTTGGAAACGTTTTAACTGTTCCTCTTTGCTGATTTGCATCCAGAACTTGTGCAACACGATACCGTGTTCAATCAACTGGTCCTCAAAATCATTGATCTCGGCAAAAGCCCGTCGCCATTCATCATCACCGGCAAATTGTTCTATACGCTCCACCAGGACCCGTCCGTACCAACTGCGATCAAATATCGTAATCCTGCCTGCACGGGAAATGCAATTCCAGAACCGCCAAAGGTAGTGATAGGAATTTTCTACGTCGGTCGGTGCGGCGAAAGGATAGACCTTGTAATAACGTGCATCGAGTACTTCTGTGATTTGACGGATAGCGCCGCCTTTTCCGGCGGCGTCAGGACCTTCAAACACCAAAATGGTGGATAGCTTCTTTTGTACAGCCTGCTGGTGCAGTGTTGCCAGTTTGGCCTGGTAGATGACCAGTTCCTTACGGTAGGCTTTTTTGCCAAGGGATTGGGAAAAATCCAGACCATCCATAATCGTCACCGGTGGCGTGCCATCGCCATTGGTGGTTGGTGGACTGGTTTTTTCCTGTACTTCCGTGCGTAATTCGGCCAGGTATTTCTGGCGGATCTGTTCTTTGATCAGGTGATGTTCAAGTCGTTGCTTGAGTATTTCTCCAACACGCAAACTGCGGTAATAAAAATCCTCACCTTCTATGATTTCCCAAGGAGCATGACCAGTATTGGTCTGGGAAATGATTTTTTCCGCTGCTTCGATGAAGCGATCGTACATTTCCCAGTGTTTCCAGTCATCCGGAGACAGACGCCAGCTTCTTAAGGGATCATTTTCCAGTAACTTAAGACGGTCCTTTTGTACATCACTACTGATGTGCATCCAAAATTTGAGAACCATGGCCCCGTCATCTGACAATGCCTTTTCAAAATTGTTGATACGTTCCAGTTCTTTATTGAACTGATTTTCTGTGGATTTTCCATAAACGAAATCGAGCAATGGCGCTGAATAACGCCCGCTCAGGTAAACACCTATCTGCCCTTTGGGTGCCATGTGTCGCCAAAACCGCCAGAACACAGGTCTTTCAATTTCTTCATCAGATGGTTCGTTATATGCTTCTGTTACGATCCAGCGCGTATCCATCCACTTGTTGAGCAGGTTGACGGATGTGCCTTTCCCGGCACCACGCACACCAGCAAAATCCAGGATGACAGGAAAGTTCCCGTCGCTACGCAAACGTTGCTGTAAAGCGAGAAGATCTTCGCGAAGAATCAACTCTCTTTGCTTGAACTCACTCTTTGAAACCTTTTGACCCAATTCTGCAGTACTGAACATGAATTTTTCACCTGACCGACGTCGGCACAAGATAACATAGTTGGATATTTACTCCAGCATCAATGCCTGTGTTTTGTAAAACAGTCTAAGTAGAACAAGTACAAGTGGTTAAAAGCGCATTTAAGAAATAAATCGACCGTGTTGCATTTTCTGCTTCCGCATCTCCCGAAGTTCCGTCTCACCAGAAATAACAATTCGTTTGCTCGGCGTATAATCCAGGGTGCGTCTTCTGCCTCTGTATTTAGTCAGGTGCAATATCAGCTTCATCGTCTGCAGTCGAGCCTGATGTTTATCATCTGAACGGACTACATACCATTTCGATTCCGGGCGGTGCGATTTTAACAACAGACGATATTTCGTCTCGGTAAATTGATCCCATAGATCCTGGGCCTGAAGATCAACCTCACTTAACTTCCAACTACGTAGAGGGTCATTCTTTCTGCGCTCAAAACGTCTCGCCTGTTCATCTTTTGAGACCGAAAAATATAACTTTATTAGTATTGTTGATTTATCTTCGATAAAACTTTTTTCATAGGTGATAACATTATCAAGAAATAACTTGTACTGACCTTTAGAGCAAAAGCCCATTACCGGTTCAACCATCGCCCGGTTATACCAACTCCTGTCAAACAGGACTATCTCCCCCGCTTTTGGCAGTTGTTCGATATAGCGTTTCATATGCATCTCGGTTTTCTGGTCAGCGGTAGGTTTACCCAAAGCAACAACTCGATAATGCTTACTATTCATATAGCGTGTTATACGACGTATAGTACCGCCTTTACCTGATGCATCCCTGCCATCAAAAAGTATTACCACTTTTTTACCGGTTTCTTCCAGATGATTTTGCAGCTTGATCAGTTCGGCCTGATACGCTTTCAGTTCTTCAGATTGCGCGTGTTTCAGTAGTGCGACTTTAACGATATTTTTGTATTTATTACCTTCGAGTAAAGCCTGTATTTGTTTGGATGCAAGTCGATTTCCACCACCAAGTTTTTTCAGTATCTTTTGCTGATCTGTCTGGTTTTTATGTGTTGCTTTACTATATGACATACTTATCGTTACTCTTTTATCATTGTATATTGGCTCTAGAGAATCACCTTGGCAGGCTCGTATCTTTCTCTCTTGACAGAAAATCATTTGCGCACCTTAACCATTATTGTTCCAGGTTGGTTTAATCGCACACTCTGATTTATCTCCTCTATATTTGTTGTAATAACTGATACAAAATGAATTGGTTATAGTATAAACGATGATATTTCTGATGTTCTTGTTTCAGGTCATACTCTCGTCTTGTTTAACCTGTCACAGAACTGTATTATTCTGAATTTGGAAAATCCAATTACTCCAAGGGAATCTAAACAATGAGTTCAACTCTTACCGATATTTCGGGCGTTGGCCCCGATACAGCAAAACTGCTGATGGAACACAGCCTAATGTCTCCGTCAGAAATTGCAGGCGCCGCGATCGAGCGCCTCTGCGCTGTTCCCGGTTTCGGCGTGATACGTGCAGGCAAGCTAATCAAGGCTGCAAACGAACTGCTTACAGTCACCACTGAGAATGCTGTGACAGCAACCAAAGCTGCTGCGAAAAAAGCAAAGAAAGCCGCTGAGAAGAAAGCTGCTGCGAAAAAAGCGAAGAAAGCCGCTGCGAAGAAGGCTGCTGCGAAAAAAGCGAAGAAAGCCGCTGCGGCGAAGGCTGCTGCGAAAAAGGCGAAGAAAGCCGCTGCGAAAGAAGCGAAGAAAGCCGCTGCGAAGAAGGCTGCTGTGAAAAAAGCGAAGAAAGCCGCTGCGAAGAAGGCGAAAGCGAAAAAAGCCAAGTCAAAAAAAAATAAAAAGTAATCCTTCCTGATAGCCAGTTCTTACTACCAACCTTGAATTTCCATCCCGACATTCCGGTTCAGGGCTTTTCAGGGGCGCCTGGTGCTGTCACCGACGCAGCAACGCCATTGTTCTGTCCACCCGTGCATAAATTGTCGAGTCGCAATTCGGACGAATCACGTAATTGTAAATCGCGATAGCGGTATTTCAGGTCTTCCTCATCATGAACGACATACGACCCTGGAGACTCCCGGTAGTCCTCGCAAAATGTCATTAGCCGGGATTTCATATGGGAATAAAGCATTGCATCGTAGTGATTGATGTTGAGTGCCTCGTCCCAGTAATCATTCACGTGATCGGACCATTCAAAAGGACGTTGCATGATCCAACGATCATTTTTCCAGGCAAGTATGGCCAGTTTACCGTCGATGAAGTTATCTTCGAACAGGCTGCGATAGAAGCGGTAGCCTTCATAATTCGCAACCAGGTCTGCATTTGAATATGAACCCGTGGTCATCTGACCGAAAATGGCTCTTTCCGTGTAAGCTGAGTGCTCTGCCGCCTTGGCTTCATCACCCATTTTTAACCAGCGTTTGAAGAATTTTCGACCCTGTGACAAAAAGTGACCTAGCTTGTCGGTTCCAATCAATACTTCATTGATCTTGAGTGTGGGACCCACCCCAAACAAACCGACGACCCTTGTTGCATACAGTGGGTGACCGGTATAAATGGACTCGTGTAGAGGTGTATCGAGACGTTCAATTTCGCTGGAATCCATTGCAAAGATCTCCAGTTTATCCACCCAGTGTCGTCCACCTATTCTGTGGTAGATGCCATTAACGACTTTCATTTCATCACGGGGGCCATGCAGACGGGTGATGGTATTGGCGATGGCCAGCGTGACCTGCCGGTCCATCACTGATGTTGAATCTTTGATAGGTTGCTGGCGATTGTTGAACTGATCAGTCTCATACGCCCCGCCGAGCGACGGGACGCATATTAAAAAGAGCACGATGATGGATATCTTGATGCTCATGTTAAATCTTTATATATTAAATAAATGAGAGGAGAGGTTAATTGATCAGGTCCTTTTTAACTTGACATACAAGGACATTCACTTAACCCATGCACGGAGGCCATGGATGAGTGGGTTTATACGGTCTGGTCTGACATATCTACATTCTGAAATCAGCAGGGTTACATGAAAGTTTAAATCCCGTGTCTAAAGATTATTGGTCTTCAGCTGGCCTAACACGTCATTCGACAATGTAACAAATATCCTGAAACTTTCATCCGCGGCAAGTTTTTCGTGTACGAGCAGATCAAACGCCTCATCCTGTAACTGCTCGATCCTGACAATTGCCTGTTGGAGTTCAGCCGCGTCTGTGGACCCCTTGCAGGAATTGCGAATGTCAATTATTTCCAGGTAAAATCGGTCGATACGGTTTTTACGGCGCGCCCTGAGGACGCTTAGGACAGCATACACGGCGCTGACCAGTGCAATGATCAGGGTTACTACGACTTCTGCTACTCCGGAATACCGTTCGTAAACAGTCGGTTCAGACCTTTGCAGGTATGCCTGGGTGCCCGGGTGCACGATAAAGGTAGACCTGCTGGTGTCAAAGTCCTCTGTCAGCTGTTGGAAGATGCCGGGACGCATGCCCGCCAACGCGGGCCGCAAGCGTAGAACATCATTGATCAGGTCGTAAACTAATGATTCGTCGAGGTCGCTCCTGGCAACCAGTATTTTATCCACTGCCACGGTGACCACGGCTCCAGGCGTGGCTGGGCCGTAAGTCCCTTCCGGTATGATAAAGGACCTGAAACTGGGATTTAGTAATACAGCCGCATCGACAATTCCGCCTGAACCAATGTCTTGTGGAGTACCCAATGAGCTGAGAAAATAGCCTGGAAGCTCTAAAGACCGCTCTGGAGAAATGGGTCCAAAGACAACTGCGACGTCTGGTAAAGTGGAGGAATTCGCGATGAATTCATAGTCGTCCCGGCCAAGTCCAATGCGCTCTGCGATGCGTTCAAATAACTGTCGTGAAGCTGATCCGTCCTCCCCCGCATAGACAGTCTTACCAAGAAACATGTCAGGCCCTACCTGGGCATCGGCTCCACTTCGGTGCGCGATGTGGAGCACCGTTGGATACAGGGGCATGACCGTTGCAATGTCATCACGAAATTCCAGGTAGTTCGACACCAGTGCAATATCAGCATCGCCGGTCGCTATAGCTTCGAGCGCCTTTATGCCGGCCATGGGTGAGGTCGTCATCGTAACCTGGAAAGAGGATTTGCCATTGAGCAGTGAAGTCAATTCCTGCGCAATTTCCCGGTCAACGGGGGAGGCTGGCGTGACAAGCTCAAGATCATGGCGTGGTGCGTCACATGCACTCGCTGCCAGGAGGATTAGCAAACAGATTGAAGTTAGTCGTTTTCCTGTCAACATCGCCGGGCACTTGGTTTGTTAAGTACAGAGAGTGTCAATGATACAGGATTTGAAACACCTGATTCTCTCCGAGCGCGTGGCAGATATATAGAAACACCTCTAATTCAGCAGAGGTGTCTCCTGGTAACTGGGCCTATTTGGTGACACCTTAGCTAACACCGCACACCAGTCTGGCCTAGGGATCGGTGTATCAGTCCCACTCCTTCAGCGGCCGGTAGCTGATTCCATGGAACATCGTGTACAGCACCGGAACGATGATCAGCGTCAGTACCGTCGCGAAGCCGAGCCCGAACATAATGGCCGCGGCCATGCTTTCGAAAAATGCATCGGCCAGCAGCGGTACCATGCCCAGGATGGTGGTAATCGCAGCCATGGAAACCGGCCGTACACGGCTGACGCCGGACATGAATACCGCCTTGTAGGGTTCCGTGCCCTCGCCGAGTTCGGTGTTAACCTGGTCCAGCAGCACGATGCCGTTCTTGAGCAGCATGCCGGACAGGCTCAACAGGCCCAGCAGGGCCATAAAGCCGAAAGGTTTGTTCAGTACCAGCAAGCCGACAGTCACACCGACGATGGCCATTGGTACCGTGGCCCAGATCACCAACGGTGCACGTATCGCATTGAACAGCACCACAGTGATCAGGAACATCGCCAGAAATCCCATTGGCAGCGAGGCAAACAGGGCGGTCTTGGCATCGTTAGAGGATTCAAATTCGCCGCCCCACTCCAACTCATAACCATCCGGGATTTCGAGAGCTTCTATCTGTGGTCGCAGCCTGTTAAACAGGTCAGCACCCGTCTCGGTGCCGAATACACTGGGATCGGCCAGCACCGCCAGCGTACGTTTGCGATCCTTGCGCTGGATCAACGCATCTTCCCACAGGGTAGGGAACGAGGAGACCACCTCGTCGATCATCACGTAGCGGCCAAAGGTGCTACTCCACAGTTGCACGTCGTGGATGGAGTCGATACTGAGACGTTCCTCGTCAGGCAGACGCACCACGATCGGGATCAGGTTGGTGCCCTGGCGGTACAGGCCCACATTGATGCCCGAGAAACTGCCGAGCAAGGCATTGTCGAGATCGCGCTTGGTAATGCCCAAACGTCGCGCTGCCGCCTCATCAAGTTGCGGGCGTATCATCTTGGAGCGTTCCCGCCAGTCATCCCGGATACCGACCGCGTTGGGGTCTGCGCGGAAAATCTCCTTGGCCTGAACGGCCAGATCGCGCAGCACCTCGGGGTCGGGACCGATAAAGCGTGCCTCAATCTTGGCGGGCGGCGACGGGCCGATCTCAAGCCGGCGGAACTTGATCGATGCCTGCGGGTAGTTGTCCGCCAGGAAAGTATCCACGTCCTTCATCATCGGTATCACGTCGTCCGGATCCTTGATGCGGAACACGAGTTGAGCATAACTCGCATATGCGGACTCAGGCGTGTAGGTCAGCATAAAGCGCGGCATGCCGCCGCCGATAACCGCATGAACGAACTCGATGCGTTCGTCGTCCTTCAGTGCTTCCTGGATCTCGACGATATTTTCGTCCGTGGCGCGGATGTCCGTGCCCTGCGGGAGCCAGTAATCGACCATGAAGATCGGTGTTGTTGAGGGTGGGAAGAACGACTGTTGCACCTTACCGAAGCCCCAGAGCGAGGCCGCCAGCATGACGATCAGGGCGATGACCGTTGCCATGCGGTAGCGCATGCAAACGTCGAGCATCTTCTTGTAGATGGTAAACATGGCTCCCTTGTAAGGGTCTTCCTGCTCATCATCGTCACCCTTGGCGATCTCTTCTTTAAAAAACAGGTCGCAGAAAAACGGGGTCAGGGTCATGGCGGTAAACCAGCTGAGTGTCAATGAAAATAACAACACCCAGAACAGCGAACCGGCGAATTCACCGGTGGAATCGGGTGAAAGTCCGATTGGGGCGAACGCCAGTACAGCAATGATGGTGGCGCCTAGCAGCGGCCACATGGTTTGACTGACGATGGCGTTGGCTGCTTCAAGCTTACTCATTCCACGTTTCATGCCAATCAGCACACCCTCGGTTACCACGATGGCGTTGTCCACCAGCATGCCCAGCGCGATGATCAACGCGCCCAGGGAAATGCGCTGCAATTCAATTTGGCTGTTGAGCATCAGGATGAAGGTACCGGCGCAGGTCAGGAACAGGATAATGCCGATGAGAATGCCGCTCTTGAAACCCATGAAGACCAATAGCACCACGATCACGATCAGCACCGCGGCAACCAGATTCTTCAGGAATGCGGTGACGGATTTCTCGACCTCCAGCGGCTGATTATAAAGATCGTAGAGTTCAACACCCACCGGTCGGGCGAATTCCAGCTCCAGTAAGCGTGAATCGACTGCCTTGCCGATATCCACCACGTTGACACCGGAAGTGAACGAGACACCAACCACCAGCGCTTCGCTACCCGCATAACGCATGATCTTGGAGGGAACCTCGGCAAAACCCATGGAGACATCCGCAACATCACCGAGATAAATCAGCTCGGAAGCACCCGGTTCGCTGATCAGCAACTGTTCCAGTTGGGAAACATCGTCGAATTCACCCGTGGGATTGATGCGAATAGACTCCGAGCCGGCCCGGATACTGCCCGCATTGGATACCACATTCTGGGTTTGCAAGAGGTCGTAGATACGCCCCATGGAGATTCCCAGCGTCGCCAACTTGGTCTGTGAGATTTCCACAAATACCTGCCGTGCACGCGTGCCGCTGATATTGATCTTGGCCACGCCTGGTACCAGGATAAGCTCGCGCCGCAGGTAATCCACGTAGTCCTCGAGTTCGCTGTAGCTGTAACCCTCCCCGGTGATGGCGAACATCATGCCAAACACATCGCCGAAGTCGTCGTTGATTAATGGTTGGGATGTGCCGGGCGGCAGCTCACCCTTAACGATCATGTCATCTATCTTGCGGCGTACGGTATCCCAGACCTGCTGGAGCTCAGCACCGCCATAGGTATTCTGAATCGTAGCCGTGATCTGTGACAAGCCGTTACTGGACGTAGATACGACTTCGTCCAGTGCCGACAGTTGCTGCAGGGCCTGTTCCACCGGAAAAGTGACTTCTTCCTCGACCTGCTGCGGCGAGGCACCGGGGTAGGCCACGATTATCTTGGCGTCTTTGATGGTAAACGGCGGGTCTTCGAGCTGACCGAGCGAAAAGAATGCAATCATACCGCCAACGCCGAAGATCAGCACCAACATCCAGCTGATAACCTTTTTTTCGATCGCGAATTGTGAAAGCAGCATCACAGGCCCCTCTCTCGCTCCATCGACCGGACCAACATGCCTTCCTGCACCGCGTTAACACCGGCTGAGACAATTAATTCGCCCGCATCGAGGCCTTCGAGGATGGCGATGTTCTGGCCGGTCAATGGACCAACCTTCACGTCCCGGCGAGAGGTACGCATCGAATCAGGATCTACTATCCACACCTGTCGCAGATCGGCGTCCAGCGGCTGGTCCTCAGCACTGAATACCGCCTCAATTGGCACCAGCGTCGCGGTCGAATCTTCGGCGAACAGGTCGGAAAGGTTGGTGGTCACGGTCGCGCTCATGCCGGGCAGTACGTTCAGGTCTTCGGGTGTTGGCAGGGAAAACGTGACCTTGTAGGTCAGTGTGGCCGGATCGGCATTGGTCTCGTGCTCCTTGTATTCGGCAGCATAGGTGCGGTCTGAGGATGATCCGAAACGTACCTGTACCGATTTCGGTTGGCGCTCGGCGCGCACTCTCTCGACACGGGCCACAATTGATTCAGGGATATCGACGATGACATCGATCATCTTCTTGGTTTGCAGGATCAAAACCACTTGGCCGGTCGTGACATTTTCGAAATTTTCTGCCATGCGACGTGCAACAACACCATCGAAAGGGGCGATAAGACGTGTGTATTCCAGGTTGTTCTGGGCCTGGGTAAGATTGGATTTCCTGACCTTCATCAGGGCCTCCCGCTGCTCATACTCCGACTGGGATACCAGTTGACGGTCGATGAGTTCAGCCGCACGCTTGAATTGGGCCACGGCCAGGTCGTACTGTGCCCGGGTCTGGTTGACGGTGGCCTGGTAATCAGAGGGATCGAGCCGTGCCAGCAGGTCGCCCTGTTGGACCAGGATGCCGCGGTTGGCGGGGAACTCGACCAACTTGCCGCTTACGCGAAAAGCC
>RCNE010002236.1_pt1 | contig 10404 bp, 10 predicted proteins | sample 2041361 | NCBI WGS metagenome assembly RCNE01 (sample SAMN09708229, study PRJNA481090) | Marine sediment metagenome, whole genome shotgun sequencing project.
CTGCCAAAGAGATCCGCGCCTTGATGCATCTGTTGAAAAAATTTTTAAAGACAGAAGAAAACGAACTGTTGGAAAACAATATTCGCCTTTGTGCCATCGGCGAACTTGATCGTCTGCCCAAAGATGTTTTCCAGGTATTGGATCGGGTTCGCAATCGGACGGCCGAAAATGATGGAATGCGGTTGAACCTGGCCTTGAGCTATGGCGCCCGGGGTGAAATTGTCCGTATGGCCCGGTCATTGGCTGAAAAAGTCCGGGATGGGAAAATCTCATTGCAGGATATCGATGAGGAAACCCTTTCGAATCACCTGTATACGGCCGGTTTACCGGATCCGGATTTGTTAATTCGTACCAGTGGTGAAATGCGAATCAGCAATTTTTTACTGTGGCAATCGGCCTACACAGAATTTTATTTCACACCCGTACTGTGGCCAGACTTTGGCGAACAGGAACTGGATCAGGCAATTAGCGCTTTTCAGTCACGTGAACGACGTTTCGGACGGACCTCCGAGCAGGTCAGGAGCGCTCTCAGTGCTTAAGCAACGAGTTCTGACAGCTTTAGTGTTACTGCCGCTGGTTATGGCGGCAATTTTTGCACTACCGGCGCAATGGTTTCTGCTGTTACTGGCCGCTATATTATTGCGCGGAAGCTGGGAATATAGCCGTCTGGCAGGAATATCAGGTCTAACTGCAAGATACTCGCTGGTCGTACTGCAAGCAGTCATTATGGCTGTCGGTTTCAACTACAGGGATCACTGGGACAACAATATCCTGCTGCACATGTCCGTGAGTTGTGCACTTTGGCTACTAATGTTCATTCGCTTATCCCGGTATCGTCCAGAGGCACAGCCCGACAAGACCTACCAACTTGTTTCCTTTGCCACAGCTATCGTATCCATCACCACAGGCTGGTTTGCCCTGGGCTGGTTACGTATGCAGGTCGATGGATCGTGGTTGATTTTGTTATTGCTTTTGATTGTATGGGCAGCGGATACAGGTGCTTACTTTGCCGGTAAAACCTTTGGCAAAAGCAAACTGGCAGCGCAGATCAGCCCTGGAAAAACACGCGCGGGTTTACTGGGCGGATTGATCGCAGCCCCTCTGATTGCCCTGTTGGCGGCTTATTTGATGCCTATGGCAAATATTAATTTCGCCTGGCTTGTCCTGCTTGGCCTGTCCACGGCACTGGTATCTGTTGGTGGGGATTTATTGATTTCCCTGCACAAACGAACCTCCGGTGTTAAAGACTCCGGTAACTTACTACCAGGCCATGGTGGCATACTTGACCGGGTAGACAGCCTGATCGCTGCTGCACCATTCTTTGCACTGGGCCTGTTGGTTTCAGGATTCTGAGGACAGATCAAATGGCCAGCCAGGGCATTACTGTATTGGGGTCCACCGGTTCGATTGGCGAGAACACACTCGATGTGCTGGCACGCCATCCCGACCGATATCATGCTGTCGCCTTAAGTGCGCACAGCAATATGACCCGTCTCGCGGAACAATGCCTGCAACACAATGCCCGTTATGCAGTGGTCAGCGACAAGTCTAAAGCCGGTGAATTAAAATCTGCGCTTGATCAACTGAAATGTAAATCAGAGGTCCTGGCCGGACGGGATGCATTGGGTACCGTGGCTTGCATGGATGAGACTGACGCTGTCATGGCTGCAATTGTCGGTGCAGCGGGTTTGGAGCCCACCTTGCAGGCCGTACAGGCCGGCAAACGCCTGTTGCTGGCCAATAAGGAATCAATGGTCATCGCTGGTGAATTATTTCGTAAAGCCGCCACCAAGCACGCGGCAACCATCATTCCTGTGGATTCCGAGCATAATGCCCTGTTCCAGGTCTTACCGGAAAATTTTCAAGATGGACTGGAAAACATAGGTGTCGAGCGGTTGATCCTGACGGCATCCGGTGGCCCGTTCCTTCACAGGGAACGGAATAGCCTGGCTAAAATCACCCCGGACCAGGCATGTAACCATCCCAACTGGGACATGGGCCGAAAAATATCTGTTGATTCAGCTACGTTGATGAACAAGGGTCTGGAAGTAATCGAGGCCCGATGGTTATTTAACGCGCGGCCCGATCAGATTGACGTCATTGTCCACCCGCAAAGTATCGTACACTCCATGGTGGCTTACCTTGACGGTTCAGTGCTGGCCCAATTGGGTATGCCCGATATGCGAACACCCATTGCATATGCATTGGCCTGGCCCGAGCGAGTTGAAGCCGGCGTCAAGCGCCTCAACCTGACTGAGATACACAAACTTGAGTTTTACCCGCCTGACCTGGAGAGTTTCCCGGGTCTTGCGCTCGCTTTCCAGGTTTTGGAGGCAGGTGATAATGCAGCCGTGATATTTAATGCGGCTAATGAAATCGCCGTTGAGGCATTTTTACAAGAGCGCATTGGCTTCCTGCTGATTCCTTCAATTGTTTCTGCCGCGCTTGATGTTTGTGAAACGGGTAAAATAGATGGACTGGATGATATCCTGGAATATGATCGCCTGGCACGCGAGACGACCAGCAGACTGGTCCACAAAAACAAAGGTATATGAAACAAGGTATATGAAACAAGATAATGTCTGAATTTCTCGGTTCAATATGGTGGTTACTGGTCGCACTCGGTCTGCTGATCACCTTTCATGAGTTTGGCCACTACTGGGTGGCGAGACGCATGGGTGTGCGCGTGCTTAAGTTTTCTATTGGCTTTGGTAAAAAACTGTGGTCAAAGAAGGGCCGCGACGGTACTGAATACGTGATTGCCGCCATACCCCTTGGTGGCTACGTGAAAATGCTGGACGAACGTGAAGGCGAAGTTGCGGAGCAAGACCTGGATGAGGCGTTTAATCGTAAATCGGTATGGGCGCGAATCGCCATAGTCGCGGCAGGTCCTGTTTTCAACCTGATCTTTACCCTGCTGGCTTTCTGGTTGATGTTCCTGCTGGGTATGCCCGAATCCAGGCCCATCATCGGTGAGGTCAGTGGTATCGCAGCCAGCGCCGGTCTTGAGCCTGGTGATCGTATCGTTTCACTGGATGGCGATGAAATAGATACCTGGTTACACGCAAGTATGGGGCTGATTACACCCGCCCTCGATCGGGAAAAAGTCTTGGTTGAAGTGGAACAGGCAGATGGCCTGCGGCGACAGGTAGAACTGGACCTGGGTCAACTTGATAGCGATTTCCAGGAAGAAAAGGCATTTGAGGGTATCGGGATAACTCCCTGGCGGCCAAAATTTCCGGCGATCGTCGGCGAAGTGGGTGCAGATACACCAGCCTATCGAGCGGGCTTTAAAGTGGGTGATCGCATTTTGAGTGTTGGCGGCGAAGATGTTCCCGACTGGGCGTGGGTAGGCGCACTGATTCAAAAACACGGCTCAAGTGATACCCCGCTGGCGGTGGTTGTTGAACGAGCCAATGGCACACTCGAACTTAGCGTCATACCGGTTAAGAGCAGTACTGGCAAATCTTCTGGTCGCCTGATTCTCGGTGTCACCAATCAAGCGGCAAGTGCAGATTTGCAGGCCCAGTATGATCGTGCTTATTTTCTGCATCAATACGGTTTGATTGATGGCTTTGGTGCTGCTGCATCTGAGATGTGGCGTGTGACTGTTTCCACCCTTGGTATGCTTGGCCGTATGTTGACAGGATCGGCATCGGTTAAAAACCTTTCCGGCCCAATCAGCATTGCTCAGTTTGCCAATAGCGCGGCAAATGCAGGTGTTGCAAATTTCCTGTTTTTCCTGGGTGTTATCAGCCTGAGCCTGGGAATTCTGAATTTACTGCCAATTCCTGTATTGGATGGGGGGCATTTGCTCTATTACCTGATAGAATTAGCAAAAGGTAGCCCGGTATCGGAACAAATTCAAGCCAAGGGTCAGTATATTGGCTTGATGGCACTGTTTGGATTGATGGGAATTGCGTTTTTTAACGATATTTTACGACTGGTCGGATAGACTTCCTGCCTCAGAAAAAGAAACTCGAACGGACCTGAATACATGAGAAGAATCTTAATCATCCTGCTGTGCGGACTTTTTTCGATAAAGTCTGCCCTGGCGCTTGATCCGTTTGTCATTTCTGATATCAGGGTGGAAGGCTTACAGCGCATTTCAGAAGGTACGGTATTCAACTACCTGTCTATTGACACCAATGAGTTGTTAACCCCGTCCAGGGCGCGCCAGGCAATCCGCTCGTTGTTCAGAACCGGTTTTTTCAGTGATATCGATCTGGCACAGGAAGGTGACATACTGGTTATCATCGTACAGGAACGACCTGCCATTGCGGCTATTTCCCTGTCCGGTAACAAGGCGATCAAGGACGAGGATATGTATCCGGTCCTCGCTGATATCGGTCTCTCTCAAGGTGAAGTTTTCCAACCCCAATCACTGGATCGCATCAAGCAGGAACTGGTCAAACAGTATTTCAGCCAGGGCCGTTATGCGGTTTCGGTTGATAGCCGTGTGGTTGAACTGGATCGAAACCGCGTACGCATCTCCATCAACATCAAGGAAGGCAAGACCGCGGAAATAAAGCACATCAACATCGTGGGCAATACGCTGTTTGCCGACAAGGAGATCAAGAGCGAGTTCGAGTCCAAAATCCCACCTTTCTGGAAAATCTGGTCGAAGGATGACCAGTATTCACGTGAAAAACTTTCCGGCGACCTCGAAAAAATTCGTTCTTACTACCAGGACCGTGGCTACATTGATGCCAATGTTGAGTCTACACAGGTTTCAATCAGTCCCGACAAGAAGCACATCTACATTACTGCAAACATCCTTGAAGGTGAGCAGTACACGGTCGAAAAAATCCAGGTAACCGGTGACCTGGTCATCGAAGAGGCAACTTTGAGACGCCTGATCATGACCCAGGATAACGACATATTTTCACGCAAGAAAATGGAACAGAGTGTTGAAAACATAACCGCGATACTCTCAAACATCGGTTATGCCTTCGCCAACGTAAATCCGATTCCCCAGATCGATCGTGAAAACCGTCTCGTTACAATCAATTATTTTGTCGACCCGGGCAAACGTGTTTATGTACGACAAATTACCTTTGTGGGTAACAGTGGTACCAAGGATGAGGTTTTAAGACGGGAAATGCGTCAGTTTGAGGGTGGCTGGTTCTCACAGGCTGCGATTGACCGTTCAAGAATCCGTCTGCAACGTTTAACCTATTTCGAATCGGTCAATATTGAAACACCCGCCGTGCCTGGAACGGATGATCAGATCGACGTAATTGTTACCATCACCGAACGTGCTGCCGGTAGTTTCTCAGTCGGTCTTGGTTATTCACAGGTGCAGGGTTTGATTGGATCATTGAGTATTCAGCAGGATAACTTTCTCGGTAGTGGCAAACGTGTTGGTGCATCCCTGTCATACAGTAAAATCATTAAAAGCTTCTCCTTGAGCTATGATAATCCCTACTGGACGGAAGATGGCGTGAGCCGTGGCTTCTACCTGCGCTACCAGGAATTCAACCAGCAGGGTGCGAATATTTCCACATTTACCAGTACCGAAGCCGCTGCCGGTATGAACTTCGGTTTGCCGTTGACCGAAGTAGATTATGTCCGTGCCGGGCTGGGTCTCAGACAGACCGATCTGAATATCGGGTCATTTGTTCGCGAAGTGCAATTTAGAGACCCGGATGATCCTGAGAATATTCTCTGTAATGATATTAACCAAAACGGTATCTGTCCTGAGTCCTATTTCATTCCGCGTCCGTTTGACCCACTGTCAACCTCACTCGATCACAACGGTGATGGACAGCTTGATGACGAAGAACGCGAATTCAGAACTTTCGATTTAACCGCATCGTGGTCGCGGGATACACGAAACCATTTCCTGAACCCGACACGCGGTTCATCACAGCGCCTGGGATTGGAAGCCTCAATACCCGGTAGTACCCGCCAGTTCTACAAGCTCTACTACCGAGCAGCAAAATATATTCCCATATGGGCCGGCCTGGTGTTCTCCATGCATGGAGATTTGGGATGGGGTGATTCTTATGACGACTATGACAAAACATCATTGGCAGAACCGATTGATTCTGACTTGCCGGATGGCGTAGAACCACTCTGCCTGGAAGCAGAAGTGACGTCACTGGATGCCGGCTTACCTTTCTATGAGCACTTTTACGGTGGTGGTGTACGCGACATACGCGGATTTGAAGACAATACACTGGGTCCCAAAGACGGCCCTGTCAGTTGCCGCGCAGTGGGTGGTGACCTAAAAGTTTCAGGCGGGCTTGAACTGGCCATTCCGACGCCCTTCACCAAGGGTGGCGGGTCACGCATTGCGCTTTTTGTGGATGTTGGCAATGTCTATGAGAATTTGAGCACCTTTGATGCGAATCTGTTCCGGGCCTCTGCTGGTATTTCAGTCACCTGGCAGGCACCCATCGGCCCCATCATCATGAACTACGCCTGGCCGCTAAGGGAGTTCGAAGGTGACCGGACCGAATCCCTGCAGTTTTCATTCGGAACCACGTTTTAGAGTTCAGACCGCTTAATACTTAATACATAAGCTTAAAAAGAGTACAATTTGAGCTTATGAAGCGCTTTGCACCCATATTGCTGATGTTATTCATGTTTGTTGCCGCCCCGGTAACAGCACAGCAATTGCGTGTGGGTTACGTCGATATGAAGCAAGTGCTTGATAACGCGCCACAGGTTGTCGCCGGTCGGGAAAAGCTGGATCTTGAATTCCGGCCCCGCAATGAAACCATCGAATTTCAGGAACGCCAGGTGCAAGCCATGGACGACCGCCTGCAAATGGGTAACCTGGCAGAGGACGCAAGAATTCGTCTCGATCGTGAATTGCGTGAAATGCGACGCAATGTTAACCGGCAAAAAGAAGATCTGCGTGATGAGCTTTCCTTCCGGCGCACGGAAGAAGTCCAGAAACTGGAAGACCAGATCAATGAGGCCGTCCAGGAGATTGCACGCAATAACGGTTACGACCTGATTCTCTCCAGTCCCGTTGTATATGCTGACCCATCGCTGGATATTACCCAGATCATCCTGGATCAACTCAGGCTGGAGTACGAAGCGGATAAACGGGAACGATCGCTTCGCTAAGACGTATTTCTGCACCACTAAGATATAAGCGGCTTCTTATATGCAAAAACCTATCCCTAGTCTCAGGCTGTCAGACCTTGCCAGGTTATATAATCTTGAAATTAAAGGCGACGGTGATACCTTGATTGAAGCTGTCGGCACACTGTCTGAGGCCACCGCAACCCAGATAAGTTTCCTCTCCAACCCGGCTTATCGTGAGCAACTGAAAACCACGGGCGCCGGTGCAGTTATCGTTTCTGCCAGCGATGCTGAGAACTGTCCGGTCACAACCCTGATTGCGGATGATCCATATGTCAGCTATGCAAAAATTGCAGCACACTTTGACCCGCGACGACCATTGAAACCGGGTGTTCATGCATCCGCCAGTATTGATCCAACTGCTGAACTTGGCAATGATGTTTTCGTTGGTGCAAACGCCGTCATCGGCCCTGGCTGCGTCATCGCTGATGCCTGTGCCATTGGACCGGGTTGTGTGTTGATTGCAGACGTCAGGCTTGGCACCGGTAGCCGCCTGATTGCCAATGTGACTGTCTGTGAAGGTGTAGTCATCGGTAAACGAACCAACATCCATCCTGGCGCAATCATCGGTGCTGATGGATTTGGCTTGGCTTTCGACCAGGATCACTGGGTTAAAATCCCCCAAATTGGCAGCGTTCAAATCGGCGATGACTGTGAAATAGGCGCCAACACCACGATCGACCGTGGCGCGGTCGGTGATACCATTATTGAAAATGATGTAAGGCTCGATAACCAGATTCAGATTGGTCACAATGTACAAATTGGTGCCCATACCGCCATGGCAGGCCTGGTGGGAATATCCGGTAGTACAAAAATCGGAAAGTATTGTATGTTTGCGGGTTCTTCCGGTACCGTTGGACATATTCAGGTTGCCGACAGAACGACAGTCAATTTCTGTAGTGTAATAACGAAATCCATTACGCAACCCGGAACAGTCTGGAGTGCCGCTTTGCCAGCGCAACCACTGCGGGATTGGAACCGTTCAGTCGCCCATTTGCGCAAGCTGGAAAAACTGGCTCGACGTGTATTAAAGCTTGAAAAACAAACAGTGAAATAACCAGGAAAGACTACCCCTATGATTGAGACTCCGATTGAAAGCGCCGCAATAGAAAAAATTCTGCCGCACCGATACCCGTTTTTACTGATAGACCGGGTGATTTCCTACACACTGGAACCGGAAATAACGCTGACCGGAATAAAGAACGTCAGTATCAACGAACCTTTTTTTACAGGTCATTTTCCCGGAAACCCCGTCATGCCAGGCGTATTGATTCTTGAATCCATGGCGCAGGCCTGTGGTGTCCTTGCTTATGTCGCGCAGGCGACAGATGGAGATCTTGGTGGTATTTATTACCTGGTTAAAATTGACAACGCCCGCTTCACCCGGAAAGTCGTACCTGGTGACCAACTCCTTCTGGAAGTTACTCAAAAACGATTGATGCGTGGAATGGGTAAGTATGAAGCCCGTGCCAGTGTTAATGGCGAGCGAGTAGCCAGTTGCGACATAATGTGTTCCGGAGGTTAACCGGTTTTTCCCTGCTCACTGAAAACTTCAGCATTGCCTTGAAAGAGTAGAACTAGATCATGATCCATCCAACAGCCCAGATTGACCCCAAAGCCGAACTTGCAGATGACGTCGAGGTCGGTGCTTTCACTGTTATAGAAGGTAAAGTACAAATTGATTCCGGAACCCGGATCAGGTCACATGCATCACTGACCGGCCGTACAACCATTGGCAAGAATAACGATATTTTCCAGTTCACATCCATCGGTGAACAGCCCCAGGACAAGAAATATGACGGGGAAGATACCGAACTGATCATTGGTGATAACAACACCATCCGTGAACTGTGTACCTTTAGCCGTGGATCGATGCAAGGTGGCGGTGTAACCCGTATTGGCAGCAATAACTGGATTATGGCCTGTGTGCATATTGCCCACGACTGCATCCTGGGTGACAACATCATCATGGCCAACAATGCATCGCTGGCCGGGCATGTGACCATCGGTGACCATGCGATTTTGTCCGGTTATAGCCTGATCCACCAATTTTGTAGTATTGGAGAGCACAGCTTTACATCCTATGCCAGCTACGTAAACAAGAGCATTCCTCCCTATGTCACGGTCGCGGGTGAAAAAGCCGGGGTCAAAGGCATCAATGCGGAAGGCCTCAGACGGAGGGGGTTTTCCTCGGAACAGATCACCCAGGTACGACGCGCCTACAAAGCACTTTATCGCGAAGGTCTTACGCTGGAAGAGGCAACCGCAAAAATCACCGAAATGGCCGCCAAATCACCCGAGATAGAGGTACTGGTTAAATTCTTGAACTCGGCAGAGCGCGGCATCATTCGCTGATGACATCCCTGCAATGATCATTGCCCTGGTAGCAGGAGAAGCTTCTGGCGATCAACTGGGCGCGGCGCTGATCAGGGCTATTCGATCTTCTAAGCCCGACACACGCTTTGCCGGTATTGGCGGACCGTTGATGCGTGATGAAGGTATGGATTGCTGGTGGGACACCGGTGAACTATCAATCATGGGCCTGGTTGAAGTCATCTCTCAATTGGAAAAGTAGTTTATGCATTTCTTGAGAAGTCGCCGAGTCCAAATTCCCTGTTGGCTCATCGGCAAATACAATATCGGGGCTATTGATCAACGCTCGAGCCATGGCAACTCTTTGTTGCTCGCCACCAGATAATTGATCAGGTTTATGAGTTTTTCGATCCTTAAGTCCAAGATAGTCCAAAAGTTCACTGGCTTTAGCTCTGATTTCAGCTTCAGGTCGATTTCCTATAAATCCAGGCATACATACATTCTCTAATGCAGTAAACTCAGGTAGTAAATGATGGAATTGAAATACGAATCCCAGTTTTTCATTCCTAAAAGTCGCCAAGTCTTTGGCGTTCAACATTTGTGTATCTACACCACCAATCTTAATGACACCTCCATCTGCCTTGTCCAAAGTTCCCAATATATGGAGCAATGTACTCTTTCCAGCTCCGGACTTTCCAACGATTGAGATAATTTCTCCTTTCTTGATATCAAGGTCGACACCCTTCAAAACTTTAAGTTGACCGTAGGATTTTTCTATTTGTCTTGCTGAGATCATATGTAATTAATAGGTATGGGGTAAAAATAGGATAAAATGTTGGGTTGGTAAGTGAGCTTAGAAAGTTCATTGCAAATTCAAATAAGTGACTTTAATCCTACACTTTTTATGTCGGTTCGGAGGACGCTATTCTTCTTGCCAATCGTTCAATACAAGTACCCGTTGGTGAAATTATGAGCCCAGCCCTCAATATTTAT
>RCNE010002237.1_pt1 | contig 10403 bp, 10 predicted proteins | sample 2041361 | NCBI WGS metagenome assembly RCNE01 (sample SAMN09708229, study PRJNA481090) | Marine sediment metagenome, whole genome shotgun sequencing project.
TATCTGGCCAGCAACGAATCGTGCATCGTCTCCCGATGCCACTACTTTATATCCCGTGAATTCATCGTCAACTCTAGCTGGTTTGAACAAAACACCATTTATTCTCATTCTCATCTTTTTTATTTCCTGTAAAACGGAGAAGAAGGAAGTTTTCCCAACTGAAAGTAAGAGCAAAATTTCAGAAATCGATTACGCCAAAGGGTTTACTATTGAAAAATCGACTTCGGGCCTCACAACTATAAAAATTAGCTCGCCTTGGCCAGATGCCGAGACTGCTTTTACCTATGCTCTGGTACCGAAAGACAAGATGGCATCGATGACCCTTAATAAAGATACTTATGATGCAATAGTCGCCGTTCCAGTCGAAAAGTTGGTCGTGACCTCGACAACCCATATACCATCTTTGGAGGCGTTAGGAGTAGCAGACAGACTAGTTGGCTTTCCCAACACTGACTTGATTTCCTCAGAGAATACGCGCAAACGAATCGACGAAGGGTCTGTAAAAGAATTGGGCAACAACGAATCGCTTAACACCGAAATTGTTATCGGCATCAATCCCGAATTGGTGGTGGGCTTTGGTATCAATAATCAAAATAAAGCCTATGAGACCTTAAAACGATCTAACATTCCCGTTGTCTATAATGGTGATTGGACGGAAGAATCCCCATTAGGAAAAGCAGAATGGGTGAAATTTTTTGCTCCTTTTTTTCAGTTGGAGATCAAGGCAGATAGTATTTTTAAATCGACTGAAACCTCATATAATGAAGCGAAAACCTTAGCAGAAAAAGCGACTGAAAAACCGACTGTTCTCACCGGCGGACTTTATAAAGATGTATGGCACGTAGCTGGTGGAAAAAGCTGGATGGCACAATTTCTCAAGGATGCAAAGGCAGATTACCTTTGGGCAACTAATAATGAAACAGGTGGTCTCGCCCTAAGTTTAGAATCCGTTTTGGAAACTTCAGAGAAAGCAGATTATTGGCTAAACCCCTCGATGTTGACCTCCTATCAAGAAATGGAAAAGTCGAACCGGCATTATACTCAATTCGCGGCATTTGACAACAAGAAAGTATATTCGAACACAATTGCCAAGGGCACTACAGGTGGACTATTATTTTACGAGCTGGCGCCAAATAGGCCTGACTTGGTGCTCAAAGACTTAATACATATTTTTCATCCCGAATTAATGCCCAATCATCAACTTTTCTTTTTCAAGCCGTTTAAATAATTGAAAAACCCGAAAACATATCGCACCTCTTTTTTTCTCTTGCCTATCGCATTGGGGGTTTGTTTCGGATTGAATATTAGTTTGGGATCGGTCTCCATTCCTTTCTCGGAAACCTTAAGTTCCCTATTTGGAAATCAACTAGAAAATTCCTCGTGGGAATACATCATCTGGAATTACAGGATACCCAAAGCCTTTACCGCAGTACTTGTAGGTAGTGGATTAGCCTTGAGCGGACTGTTGATGCAGACCCTTTTCAGAAACCCCTTAGCGGGCCCATTTGTTTTGGGAGTCAGTTCTGGCGCAAGCTTGGGCGCGGCGATCCTCATCATGGGTTCGGCTGTTTTTTCCGGAGTTCTAGCTTTTGGTATCGTAAACGATGTTTCACTGGCGATCGCTTCAAGTATCGGAAGCTTTTTGGTATTATTAGCGGTCATGGTCGTCGCCTCTAAAGTAAAGGATACCATGGCACTGTTGATTATCGGCTTAATGTTCGGTAGTATTACCGCCGCCATTGTCAGCATACTCTCTTATTTCACCGATGCCGAAAAACTGCAGCAATTCGTGTATTGGTCTTTTGGCAGTGTGGGCAATTTGTCATCGTCACAATTAGTATTGCTATCGGGCATCATACTAATCGGCGTATTGCTCAGCATACGCTCTATAAAACCATTGAACGCTTTTTTACTGGGTGAAAACTATGCCCGAAGTCTGGGCGTAAACCTTAAACAAACGCGATATTTAGTTATTATTGCTACAGGGTTATTAGCGGGCGGAGTGACTGCATTTGCTGGCCCTATTGCCTTTATCGGCTTAGCAGTACCCCATTTGACAAGGCAAATTTTCAACACTACCGAACATCGTGTTCTCGTACCCGCAGTATTGATTTACGGTGCCATTTTGATGTTACTTTGCGATACGGTAGCGCAACTTCCAAATTCGGTAAATGTGCTACCTATCAATGCGATTACCAGTATTTTCGGGGCACCTGTGGTAATTTGGTTATTGGTGCGAAAACGTAAAATGGTATTTTAATTGACCATTTGGATTGGAACGACAACGATATTCAGGATGCTTTGCATTCTAAAATGAAGATTTGTAAAATTCTAAGAAATGGTAAATTGCAATAAAATTCAAAATAGGTAGAACAATGGTAATTGAGAATAGCACCATCGAAGATATAGATGAAATTTTTAGACTCTATGGACTAGCAAAGGACTATCAAAAGTTCAGTGGTGCGGTGCTTTGGCCCGAATTTGATAGAGATTTGATAACAACGGAAATTCTAGGTAGTCGTCAATGGAAAATTACTAAAAGTGGGAAAATCACATGCGTTTGGGCAACCACTTTCGATGACCCACATATCTGGAAGGATAAGAACAATGACCCATCGGTCTATATTCACCGAATTGCTACCAACCCAAAATTTAGGGGACGCAACCTTGTCGAAAAAATTGTATCATGGAGTAAAATTTATGCCAAAGAAAACGGTAAAGAGTTTATTCGTTTAGACACGGTCGGAGAAAACAAGAAATTGATTGCCCATTACAAAAAAAACGGATTTGAGTTTTTAGGATTGTTCTCTTTGGAAAATTCAAAAGCACTTCCCGCCCATTATCATAATGCCACGGTCAGTCTTTTCGAACTACGTTTAAAAAAATAAAATCATCATCAACGAAAACCAACAAAGTGTGCTTTCGGTAAAAAATCTAGCCATAGGCTACCAAAACAAAGTAAAGGACACAGTAGTGGCAGAACCTATTGAATTTTTCCTAAGCTCTGGTGAACTAACCGCAATAGTAGGCATCAACGGTATTGGTAAATCTACTTTGCTGCGTACACTTGGCAATGCCCAACCCAGACTATCGGGAAGCATTACCATAAATCAAAGAACTTTAGAAAATTACCGGCCACTAGAACTATCTACTAAAATCAGCATGGTCTTGACCGAACCCATTGCCTCAAAAAATATGACGGTTTTGGAATTGGTTGCATTAGGTAGACAACCATACACCAATTGGATCGGTGCTTTGTCAAAAGTGGACAAATTAAAAATCAAGGAAGCCATTCACTTATTGGAACTTGAAGACTTACAACATAAAAAATGCTATGAACTTAGCGATGGGCAATTGCAACGAGCTATGATAGCAAGGGCTTTGGCCCAAGACACATCCATTATGTTATTAGATGAACCGACAACCCATCTAGACCTATATCATAAAGTAAACATTTTAAAATTGCTGAAATCCATCGCGCACCAAACACAAAAAATCATTTTATTCACTACCCATGAAATCGAAATGGCAATTCAACTTTGCGATAAAATGTTGTTGCTAGATGGAGAAAAGAATCCTTTTGGGCAGCCCTGCGAACTAATTGAACAAAAAGCATTTGAATCACTGTTTCCTGCGGATACGGTTTCTTTTGATGCCAAGACAGGTACTTTTCGGATTGAAAAGTAACCCCAGAGGTATTATCCGGTTTTGACGCCAATCTTGTATCTTTACTTCGAACATCTTTGAAAACGAATGAACGAATATCTCATATACCTCATAATCGGATTGATTTGCCTTGCAATAGGCTATTTATTAGGGAATTACATCCAAAACCTCAAGACCAAATCGAGCCAAAGTGCCTTAGAAGAACGCGAGCAACAACTACATGCTAATGTATCGGTATTGGAGCAGCGATTGCGAGATACTGAGGAGTATAAAATACACCTGCAATCGGAAAAAGAGCAGTTGGGCAACGAAATTGTAAGGTATCAAGCCGATTTGGAAAATCTTGATTTAAAGAACAGAGAGCAAAAGCAGGAAGTCGAAAAACTACAGGAAAAATTTACCAAAGAGTTTGAAAATCTTGCCAACAAAATTTTAGAGGAGAAAAGCCTAAAATTCACGGAACGAAACGAAAAAAACATTAGGAATATCTTGACTCCGCTAAACGAGAAAATTCAGCTCTTTGAGAAAAAGGTAGATGAGAGCAGAAAGGAGAATTATGGTATTCACCAAGCCTTAAAAGAGCAATTACTCAACCTCCAGACCCAAAACCTTAAGATTACCCAAGAGGCAGAAAACCTTACCAAGGCCTTAAAGGGAGACAGTAAAATGCAGGGTAACTGGGGCGAATTGGTCTTGGAGCGCGTTTTGGAAAAATCAGGTTTGGAGAAAGACCGAGAATATACCGTACAGCAGAGTTTTACCTTGGAAGATGGAACACGGGTGCTTCCCGATGTAATCATACACCTGCCCGATGGAAAGAAGATGATCGTAGATTCAAAAGTTTCGCTTACCGACTATGAGCGTTTTGTAAATGCCGAGGATGATTTAAGGGATAAATATTTGAAAGATCATATCAATTCCCTCCGAAAACATGTTGACCAACTATCCGCCAAAAAATATGAGGACCTTTATGAAATGGAAAGTCCTGATTTTGTTTTGATGTTCGTGCCTATAGAGCCTGCATTTGCAATTGCGATAAATAATGATAGCTCACTGTATAACAAAGCTTTTGAACAGAACATTATAATTGTTACTCCATCTACTTTATTAGCAACTTTACGCACTATAGACAGTATGTGGAACAATGAAAAGCAACAACGAAACGCCATTGAAATCGCCCGTCAAGCAGGTGCATTATACGACAAATTTGAAGGCTTTGTAGGCGACCTGACGAAAGTGGGCAAGAAAATGGACGATGCCAAAACGGAATACAGGGGTGCGATGAACAAACTTGTTGATGGACGTGGCAACATCATTACCAGTATTGAAAAACTGAAGAAAATGGGTGCCAAAGCGAAGAAGTCCATTCCCGAACCCATTTTAAAACGTGCCCAAGAAGATGACCTAGAAGAGATTGAAAGTAAGCCGTAACCGAAAGTATCTTTTTGCGTTTAAATTTGACATTTGTATTTCAATTTTTTCTATTAACTTATGTAACCTTTTTTTGAACTTGACACTTAAATTATGAAAAAAGCATTATTTATAACCTTAGGCATTATCGTAGCCGTATTCGCCTTGATCTATGCCTTTATCTATTTCGTACCCTACAGCGATGGTATAAGATCGGGTGAACTTATTAAAATAAGTCATAAGGGGGTACTAGTCAAAACTTGGGAAGGTGAAATCAGTCAAGGTATTTCGGGAGCACAGATATTCTCATTTTCGGTATTGGACAAAGACCAAGAGGTTATCGACAAACTTCAAGAATATCAAGGGCAATACGTTAAACTGGACTACGTTGAGCGTTTCTCAACCTTTTTCTGGCTGGGTGACTCAAAATATTTTATTACTAAGGTTGAGCAAGAACAGTCCCCACATTTCAGAAACTAATGGAAAAATTTAAAAGTGCCAAGGAATCACGAATTTCGATTACGGAACTTATGCTACCCTCCCACTCCAATTTCGGAGGGAAAATACATGGCGGCCATATTCTGAACCTAATGGACCAAATCGCTTTTGCGTGTGCCTCTAAACATTCGCGGCAATATTGTGTAACAGCATCGGTAAATCGAGTCGATTTTTTACATCCAGTAGAAGTCGGGGAATTGCTGACGCTTCGTGCCTCCATTAACTACACCGGAAGAACCTCTATGGTTGTTGGCGTTCGCGTCGAATCTGAAAATATTATCACAGGCACAAGGCAGCACTGCAATTCCTCTTATTTCACGATGGTTGCAAAAGGCGCTAACGGAAAAAGTATTCCCGTACCCGGACTAATTCTGGAAAACGAGCAGAGTGTACGAAGGTATGCGAGAAGTAAGCAACGAAAGAAAGAGGCCTTTTCAAGAAATATCCAGTTCGAAAGTTCGCAATTTAAAATTGAACAACATCTAGAAAACTTGCGTCATGAAAACGTCAAGATATCTTTGTAGTGATTTTCGTAGCGGCAACCTCATCTAAAAACCAAAGTAAATTTTCCGTGTTCGGAGAAACTAAACTAGCTGGGTAGTTTTTAAAATTCCCTTTTTTATCAATAATCTCCGCTACTTTAGCGGCCTTACTTTCTCCTGTTACCAAAAAGGCAACGGTTGCCGCATGATTAATTATTTTTCCGGTAATCGTTATTCTTTTTTGACCACTTTCAGGGTGCTCGGCCACCTCACATAACTTTTCGGAATGCCATAACACCATCTCACTGGGGAAAATAGATGCCGTATGTCCATCATCGCCCATTCCTAAAATAACAAGGTCAAATCGAGGATTTCCGTTCATTTTTGGCAATTTCTTTTCCAATATTTCCGCATAGCGTTCCGCTTCATATTCCGGTATGTTCTCACCCTTTATGCGATGGATATTTTCTTCGGGAATATCGATTTTCGACACCAAATGTTCTACTGTCATTTTATAATTGCTCTCATCGTCATCGGGAAGGACACAGCGTTCGTCTCCCCAATACAAATGGACTTTCCTCCAATTCTTTTCTGGAATATTTCGAGAAGCCAGTTCGTCAAAAACGATTTTAGGAGTACTTCCGCCTGAAAGTGCGATGTGCATAGATGCGTTAATCTCCATCAAATCGACTAGATAGTCCGAGAAGTTTTGAGCTACTTGTTGTTTTGTTTTTGAGACTTTTAGGTGCATAAGTAAAGGGGTTGAACTTGATACTTGAGCTTGAACTTCATTCAGCAAATCACACAAAACCCCGGGTCATCCGCTAAGTTTTCACTAGGATTACGCCACATGCCTAAGCCTTCGAGCAGCTCGTCGGCATTTTCAGGACCCCACGCCCCAGCTGAGTAACCGTATACCTTCTCGTCAGAATTCTTCCAATATTCTAGAATAGGGTCGACGAATGTCCAAGCGGCTTCGACTTCGTCAGCTCGGGCATATAAGGTCGCATCGCCCTGCATAGCGTCTAAAAGTAATCGTTCGTAGGCTTTCATCACATTGTTTTCGACCAAGCTTGAATAATAAAAATCTAAATTGGCACGCTCTACCTTAAAGCCCTGCCCGGGTACTTTCACCCCGAATTTTATCAAAACACCCTCATCGGGCTGAATACGGATAATCAGTTTATTATCCTTATTGCTCATTCCTGAGTCTTTAAAAATTTGATGGTGAGGGGTCTTGAAATGAATAACGACCTCTGTAACCTTGGTAGGCATACGTTTAGCAGTTCTTACATAAAAAGGCACATCCGCCCAACGCCAATTATCCACGAAAAATTTCAGGGCAGCATAGGTTTCTGTCTTGGAATCTGGATCTACATTGTCTTCCTGGCGATATCCTTTTACCTTTTCACCGTCAATAGTTGAGGCAATGTACTGCGCCCGAATAGTATTTTCATGTAAAGTTTTGGCATCCGTCATAACACGCAACGACTTCAGGGCTTTTAGTTTTTCGTTTCGAATTTCTTCTGCATTGGCGCTTAAGGGTGATTCCATAATGACCAAGGCAACGATTTGCAATAAATGACTTTGGAACATATCTCGCAAAGCGCCGGACTTATCGTAATAACCGCCACGTTTTTCAACACCGCCACTTTCGGCGTTCGTAATCTCGACATGGTGAATATAGTTCCGGTTCCAAAGCGGCTCAAAAATGCTATTTGCAAAACGGGTTACTAATAAATTCTGAACCGTTTCCTTACCCAAATAATGGTCAATTCTATAGATTTGTAACTCTCTAAAATACCGTTGCAAAGCATTATTCAATTTTTTTGCAGTCTCCAAACTATAACCAAAAGGTTTTTCTACAATTAGACGTCTCCACCCATCGGTCTCTTTGTGAAGTCCCTGTTCATATAGGTTTTTAGCAATAGGTTCATAGGCGGAAGGTGGCGTAGATAGGTAGAAAATATAGTTGCCATCGGTATTATGTGCTTGGTTGAGTTCATCAATACGCCTTTTCAGGGGTACGTAATCTGAATCTTGATCACCACTAAGTTCGTGGTAGAAAAGTTGACTTGCGAATTTTTTAATAATTTTTTGCTGTTCATCACTAAGTTCATCTTTTAGGTATTTGCTTTCGGTAACGACATTTTTTCTGAATTCCTCATGCGTCCAAGAACTGCGACTAGCCCCTAAGACCACAAAGTTTTTTGGTAGATGACCGTCTTTGGCCAAATTGAAAATTGCAGGAATCAATTTGCGGGCCGTAAGGTCTCCGGAAGCCCCGAAAATAACCAACATCTGGTTTTCTGTTTTAGTCATAGTATATGGGTAAAATTCTAAACTCTAAATGTATCGAAAAGAAAAAGCAATCGCAACGAGTTTACCCTAACTTAATCTTACTTCTCATATATTTCGTTTATTTTTGAGAGTAAGGCTTCGACATAGTTATTTCAAAACAGAGCAGGTAATTTTAAAAATATAGAATGGAAGGAAAATATGATTTCGGATTGGTAGGTCTCGGTGTTATGGGGCGTAATTTTATATTGAATGTAGCGGATAACAGTTTTTCGGCTTTCGGGTACGATCTTGATACGGAAAAAGTGAATGCTTTAAAGGAGGAAGGTGGTAATGAGGCCAAAGTAAGTGCCTCTACCGATATAAAGACTTTTGTGGAAGCCTTAAAACAACCAAGAAAAATAATGCTTTTGGTACCGGCAGGCAAAATTGTCGATGCGGTTATAGAAAGTCTTTTGCCATATATCGACCGAGGTGATATCATTATCGACGGCGGAAACTCCTTCTTTACCGATACTGACCGTCGCGAAGAATATCTTCAAGAAAAGGCCATCAATTTCTTCGGTGCCGGTGTTTCTGGTGGGGCGAAAGGTGCACGACTGGGGCCAAGCATTATGCCAGGAGGTTCAAAATCAGCCTATGCGCACATCAAACCTATTTTTGAGGCAGTAGCGGCAAAGTACAAAGGTGAGCCCTGTGTAGCATATCTTGGACCGAAATCCTCAGGTAATTATGTAAAAATGGTACACAACGGTATCGAATACGGTCTCATGCAATTGACCTCCGAAATCTACGATGTACTAAAAAAATCAGGCGGTTTTGACAATGATGAACTGCATGAAACTTTTAAAAGCTGGAACGAGGGCCGCTTACAGTCTTTTCTTGTTGAAATTACTTCTGAAATCTTTGAACAGGAAGACGATTTGACCAATGGTCGTCTGGTGGATCAAATTTTGGATAAGGCCAAACAAAAGGGAACCGGTAAATGGACAAGCCAAAATGCTATGGATTTAGGAATTCCAGTACCTTCCATCGATATCGCCGTTAGTATGCGCGAAATTTCCGCTTTGAAAAACGAGCGTATTAAGGCCGATAAATTATACGACCGCCCTAAGATAGAGGGTTTGCCAAAAGAAGAAATCAAAAAAATGGCCGAGGAGGCCCTCTATTTTTCATTCATTGTTACGTACGCTCAAGGTCTTCATCAATTAGCGGATGCCTCGAAAGCATACAATTACAATCTCGATATCGCGACTATTGCTAAAATCTGGCGGGCAGGCTGCATTATTCGTGCTGGTCTATTGGCCGATATTACTGAGTCATTTCAAACTGATGCTTCAATATCCAATTTATTGCTTTCTCCCAACTTTGTGAAAAAAGTACAAAGTACGGTCGGTTCGGCGAGAACATTAGTGGCACATGCGGCCAAAAATGGTATTCCCCTACCAGGACTCTCCAATTCACTGACCTATTTCGATTCTTATACATCGACAAGATTACCATTAAATCTGATACAGGCGCAACGTGATTATTTTGGTTCACATACCTATGAACGACTGGATAGGGAAGGAATTTTTCATACAGAATGGGAATAATAAAAATTAAAAGTATTGGTTTCTAGTGAAAAAAATTAAGAATAAAAAGTCTAAGTATGAATAGCTATAAAACTTTGAGCTTTGCTATTTTTTTTAAGTAAACCATCTTTTTGTTGGCCTGGCTATCGCTTTTTTCCTTCTTTACGGTTTCATGTAAGCAGCTAAAAGCGAACGATCGGCCCGTAGAGATTTTAGATAACCACGCGTTGGACAGAAGGGTCAATGAAGCCTTGGCGGATTCGCTCATGCGCGAAGTGTATGTTCCCATTTATCCGATATCTACAATCAAGACCCGCGACTCCCCGAACTCCATTGACGGCTACCTTAAGTATTCGTAATACCTGCATTGGAGATAGCCTTTTTATTAGTAAAATCAATTACAACAACACCGAAGGTGATTTGGTTTGGAGTTACCTTGACCAAACGATTTATCTCCGAACGATGGAATCTATTG
>RCNE010005069.1_pt1 | contig 10402 bp, 10 predicted proteins | sample 2041361 | NCBI WGS metagenome assembly RCNE01 (sample SAMN09708229, study PRJNA481090) | Marine sediment metagenome, whole genome shotgun sequencing project.
TGCTCCATAATTGGCCAGAAAGCGTTTTGTGGGTGTGCGTAGTACTGTTGATCCTGAAGGGAGCGCGTACCCGGCAGACTGCCCAGCACGAGTATGTGAATAGCGGGGCCTGCGACCGGCGCGAATCCGCGTGAACTTACGACCGCCATTTCAATATTCGGCGCGCGAGCATTTCCATATCGCCGGAATGCCGCTCGCGCATTAAAGGATCGTCCGCCGTAATGTTCATCCCGCGCACCGTCGTACGGAGCAAGCGCCCATCGTCATCGGCATCGAAGTCAATAATATTGAGACAACACATTGACTGATCCAGCAGCCCGAAGGCTTGCAGGCCAACCCCGGTCGTCCACCCCAGTACCGCCGCGTTGGTGCCACCATGGGCAAACACCGCGAGATCATGCCAGGACGAGTCCGCCAGCAATGTTTCTATTGCCCGGGAGATGCGCTCGTAAAAGTCGTGGTAGCGCTCGCCGCCGAGAAAGCGCGCATCCTCGTGCTCTGCCCGCCAATGCGAAAATGCGATATCGGAGTAGAGATCGTAATCGCCGGCTGGTTCGCCCTTGAATGGTCTTATTTCCTCGAGTTCGGCAAAGACACCGATCTCGATGGCGCGATCGCCAAGCACCGTCTCGCCGGTTTGGCGGGTACGCGGCAGACCCGAACAGATCGCCTTGTCGACGTGTATACCGGCAAATAGCTCGGCCATGGCTTGCGCCTGGGCACGCCCGCGCTCGTTGAGGCGGACAAGATCCGGATCTTCGACCCAGTTGCCATCATTGTCGACATAATCGACAGCGCCGTGGCGAAACAGGTATAGGCGCCGCCTGCTGGCGCCATCGATGGCGGTTCGGTTTCTCACGGGCAAGGTACCGGCTTGTAAATCGTTGCTCATACTTCCTGATAGAGCATCGACCAGGAAATATCAAGCCGTGTGGCCGCCATCGCGGCGTCGCATATCAGGCCGGGAAGAAATCGATCGGTTTGGTGGTCGTGATCGCTTCCACGTCCTTCGCGGCAAACCTGAACAACTTGACGCGTTGCACGAGCTTGCGTTCGAGTTCGGCGTCTCCCAGTTCACTCGAGATAATCTCGCACATCGTGACCTGACCATTTGGTGCAATGGTCAAGCGCAGTACCAGCTTGCCTTCAAGCGACGGGTCCTGGCGCAACGCACGATTGTAGAGTGCAAAAATAGCGCCCTTGTTTTTGTCGAACACCAGCTCGATCTCTTCGCGAGATCGCGATGCCTTGCCGCTCGATCCCTGGCGCGACGCCCCGGTGCCTCCGACCTGACCCATATTCGCGACCGGGCTGGATACCTTGGTGGTTGAACGCCCGGCAATACCGGTGCCACCGGTATTGCGGCTCATGCTTGCCGTGTTGATGCCACCCGACGCAGCGCCCGCTTTCGAGGTAATCATCGAGCGTTCATTGCGTTCAGCCTCACCGACGGACGCGCTCAGCGGCCGGTCGTCGGCCATTTGCTCAACCAGGTCCTTGTCAACCAGGTCAGCGAGATCCTCGGCAAACGGCATCAGTGCGGCCTCTGCCTCTGCACGCGCGACTTCCTGACGGTCTGGCTCCGGCTCGGGCTCAAGTTCCGGTTCGGGCGCGGCTTCCGGCTCTGCCTCAACGACTTTATCCGGTTCGGCTTCTTCGAGTACGGGCTCTTCCTCTATGGGTGGTGGCGGCGGTGGCGGCAGCGGTTTCTCTTCCAGCAGCAACTTCGCGATTCGTGGAGGAATCTCCTCGATGTCGTACGGGTCCGGTGCCGGCACCGGAATAAATGGCCAGACGACGCCCAACACCAGACAGATCAGGAGCGCGATGCCGAGCAGGCGATGGAACTTGCGCTCCTGCTCCCTGCCCGTGGTCCACGGCAGCTCGTACTCTCTGTAAAACGGTAAATCCAATTCTGCGACTCCTACTGTCGTCCCTGATCGCTAGCGCGACGCCTGGATATTGTCCAGCTTGTCGGAACTCTTTTGCAGAACCGCCAAAGAGATCCGCCCATAATCCGAGCCCGTGCAGGTCGCCATCACTTTCTTCAGCAGCCGGTACGGGATGTCTTTGTCTCCCATGATCGTGACTTCACGACGTTCGATTTCGTTTTCTACCGTCCGTCGGAGCACACGATCATTTTGCGCCAGCAATGCGGCGCGCAACGCGGGAATATCGTTGCCTTTTGTTGCCATCACATCAGCAACCTTTGCCACCACCGTGCCCTGCACGATGATGTCCGATTCCCCAATGATTACGACCACCGTCTCACGCGCCTTTTCCTCGGCGATGGATTCCGGCAGCTGCAGGTCTTTCGTATTCGGCAGCGTTTCTACGTCCGACGAATTAACCAGTAAAAAGAACACGAGGATCGTAAAAATATCCATCAGTGACACCAGGTTCAGCGAGCCGCCCGCCTTGTGCCGCCGGTGGTGCTTGTCCATGCGTTTTGCGCGTGCAGAATTCGCCATCGTCTAGGCCCCCTCGTCCAGAACCGGCGCATCACCGATCGAGATGTCCGGGAACAAATCGGAGCGCACGATCGAATCATCCTCGATTGCCTCTGCGACCCGCACCGTGTCCATCACACGCACCAGCGTCTCGTAAGGAACATCCTGCTCCAGCAGGATTGCGGCGTCCGTTTTCTTGGGATAGCGATCCTTCAATTCGACGAGCTTGTCGCCGAGCGCTCCGTAGTCGTAGCCGTCGGCAATGCTCGGATAGACACCGAGCAGTCCCTGGTTGCGATCAGCGACTTCGATCTGGTCCTGACGCACGATCACTTCAAGTTGAAAAACCTGTTCCTGCGGATCCACGGGCTCGTTAGAGGAGCCCGGCAGATTCAATTCAAGCACTGCCAGGCGCGAGAAAACCGCGGTAATCAGCAGGAACGGAACCAGAATCACCATCAGGTTCATGAAGGCCGTGATGTTGAGATCAGCCGTCTCGACATTTCGACGACTGCCTCTGCGGCGTCGGAGCATGCTTTACACCTCAGCCGTCTGCTGTGTCTGCCGTTCGGTCACGGCATTAAGGAACTTCACACTGGCCATTTCCAGACTGTCGACAAGACCGTTGGTTTTCGTCTGCAGTAGCGCGTGCACCATCAGCAGAGGAATGGCAGCCATCAGTCCGAACGCCGTCGTGTTCATCGCCACGGAAATCGATGCCGACAACATATCCGCCTTGTCAGCCGGATTGGCGTTCGACACGGCGGTAAAGGCGTTGATCAGGCCGATGATAGTGCCGAGCAGACCCAGCAACGTCGCAATGTTGGCGAGCGTCGCAATGTAATGCGTACGCTTCTCAAGCCGCGGCAGGACCTCCATAAGGCTCTCTTCCATCGCCTTTTCAATATCATCACGTCGGCGCGCCGACTTGACGCGGTAAAGCCCGTACGTCAGGACCGAACCGATGGCGGCTTTCGAGTTGGCGGTGTGCTTCGCCGCCTCCTGAAAATTTCCGTCCTTCAGGAAAGGTACGATCTTGTTCCACAACGAGCGATTGCTGACGCCCGACATTGTCAGAAATATCCACCGCTCGACCGCGATTGCGGTACCGACGGCAAATACCAGCAGGATCGGGTACATAAACGGACCGCCATCCTGAAAAAAACGCACGATAGTGCTCATTAGCCTGCTCCTCTAAAAACAGAATATTCCGCGGCACCGCTTTAAAAAAAACAATCGCGGCTAAGAGCCGCTCCTACAAATAACATTCGCGGCTACTAAACGCTCTTAAAAAAACAATCGCGGCTAAGAGCCGCTCCTACTCCTGTTCATTGTCGCCGCCCAGATCCTCGTAGTAGCTGATCTGGCGGATGAATTCTTCGCGGTCGATCGGTGCCAGCACCTCATCGAGCAACGTGTTTATTGGCCGGCCCATCAAATCGCCGGGGTCCGCTCTTTTCCACGGCACGATGTACAGCACCTTCGGTAATTCCTGATTACCAGTAATCTCGGTCCTACCAAGCTCGATCGAGTCCATCACCCGATTGCCGGTGGTATTCCGGGTAACATCCGGCGGTGTCGGAGCCGCGTCGGCCGAAGTCTCGACCGCGGGCAACAACTCGTCATCCGCCACCGTATTGTCTTGCGCAAAACTGGCAAACGCTGCCAACAATAGGGCGAGCATGAGTCCGGTGCCGAATACTTTGCGTCCGCGAGTATCCATGTCCATCAATCCGCCACGTTTGCCGTTCGTTGAGTCGCCGCGATTCGACGTCTCAAATCCGCAATCCATTTCTTCACCTGCATGTCCTCAGCCACCAGAGCCTGGTAAGCCTCGAAGTGCGTCAATGCATCATCGAGACGCTGCAGATAGAGTTCGTAGAGCACACCCAGATTGTAGTGTGCCAAGGCATAGTCGGGGCTGACTGTGACGGCCTTCATATAAGTGGCCTCTGCGCCTGAGAAATCCCCATTTCTGCGCAGTAGCTGCCCAAGCTGGTTCAAAGCAGCCGGGTATTCGGGGTTAATCGCCAACGCCGCATCAAGCGAAACGCGCGCGGCCTCGTCGTTATGTCTCATCGCCTCGATGATCGCGAGGTTCACATGGGCGCCGGGATACTCAGGGTACTGCAGCAGAAACTCCTTGAAACGCAGCTCAGCTTCTACGAGATCGCCGGCTGCCATGATCGCCGTCGCCTGCTCATAGAGGCTGAGTGCCGCGGCCGGTACCCGCGCGCCGTCGGCCGCAGCTGCTCGCGTCGATTTAGCGCTATCAACCGCCGTCGGTCCCTTGACAAGGTTGCCTCCCGCACAGCCGCTGAGCACCATCAGTGTCAGCAATAGCGTGCAGCAGCGCACTGACTCAGTACAGCGTTGTAATAACATCTTCGCTGCGCTCCTTTTTCGCGTATCGGGCCGGCATCAATCCTGCCAGTCTGTCGAAGCTCTTTTCCACCCATTCGTCGTACACGCCTTCCGGTGCACGGTTGGCGTTCGCTTTGAAAAGTTCGATCGCTTTCTCCTCGAACGGGAATGCCTGTTCTTCGAGCAACAGTTCGTACTGTTCGAGCGCATCGTCCTGCAGAGCGGCGGGACGATCAGAGTCCAGCAGGTCTGAACCGAATGTCTCGTAAACCTCACCCAGTCTGAACGTCGCTGCCGTGGTCACCTCGGCAACACCATAGTCGGCGGCACTCGTATACGCGGATATGACTTCTTCCATCAGCGCTTTCTTGATTTTCAGACTGCCTGCGAGCGGCTGCTTCAACTTCACTACCTCGAAGCGTTGCCGTACGGGATCGGCAAGCGCCAGCGTCGCATTGGCCGCCAGATAGCGCGTTCGAGCGGAGCGTTGTTCGCCGGCTGCCGCGTCACTGTTAACAAGGTCTTGTAGTCGAGCCAGGCGCTCTGCGTCATTGCCGTTGGCAGTGGCAATTTCCAGCAGTCGGTAGCGCGCTTCAATGGACTCGGCCAGGGGATCGCGAAACTGTGCAACCAGATTTTCAAGGACGCGCTGTTCAGCGCTTGTTGCCGCCGTGTTTTTATACAGATCGGCGGCCTTCCACAGCGCCTCGCGCCGTTCGTCGACAGTACTGGTAGCCGCTGACGCCATGCGCTCGAATTCGGCCGCCGCCTGCAACCCATCACCCGACTCAAGGTAGCTGACGGCCAGCTTACGCGTCACGTCGTCAGCGTATTCGCTGTCCGGGTAGTCGCTACGAAGTTGTTCGAGAACTGTCGACGCGCGCTCCCAGGCTTGCAGATTGATCAGCGCTGCAGCGGCATCGTACTCGGCCGTCGCGCGTATCGCCGAATCCGGAACCACACGTCCCAGGCGCGTAAAGTGAGTGACTGCAGTTTCCAGATCACCCGTATCGCGGGCTTGCTCGCCCTGTTTGTAAATAGCTGATGCGATGCGATCTCTAATCTCTCGGTCCGCAGTAAAATCGTCCGCCGGCATCAGTTCGCGTAGCCGATAGTAGGCGTTCTCCGCCTCGACGAAGTTATTGAGATCAAACTGGGAATGCGCAATGACCGTCCACGCGGTGCGTGTCAGCTGCGGTTGCACCGCAGGCTGCTTCGCGACGACTGACTGACTGACGGCAATCGCGAGATCAAACTGGTCTTGCGCAAACAAATCTTCTGCGATCGTCGTCAGTACCGCGCCGGATTCCGGGTGCTGTGGATAGGTGTCGGCGAATTTCAAACCGCTATCGAGGTACTGCCGATGCCAGGCCACTTGTTCGCCACCCGTCAGTATTTTTTCACGTTCACGGTAGGAAAGAATCGCCGCATAGCCAGCCTCGGCTGATTTTTCATGATCGACATAACTATAGGCGGTTCGTTCGTATTCGATGGTTGCCTGCTCGAAATCGCTGCTCTCAAACAGAACCTCGGCGAGCAAGAAATTAGTATTGGCGCTATCGGCATCATCCGGAAAATAGGCGAGGTACTTACGATACCAGTTGGCGGCTTCCTGAAAATCACTCTGCTTGCCATCGCGTTGCGCCTCAGCATGGTAATACTGCGCGAGGTCGGTCAGATTTGCGCGCACGTACTGCGACACCGCCTTATTGTCCCGCAGTGAATTGCGTTCCCAAAACGCCGAGTCCATACCATAGCGTTCGACAAAGGACTTCTTGCCATTCAGCACCAGGCTCGGAAAGCCGCCCTGCTTGTAAGTTTCGATGACCTGCATCTGCAGGAGCGGGGCTTTCGGGTGGTTCGAATCTTTTTTGACAAACGCTTCGTAGGTTTCCGCCGCATCGACATAACGCTCTTTTTCGAGATACAGATCACCGAGGTTGCGGTAAATAATGTAGCTGTACGCCGGCGTACCGTGTCCCGCGAGGAACTCATCGATACTGGTGGCACCTTGCATGTATGAAAGGCTGATACTCAGCACCCTGAACGTATCTTCGACGAGCTCGCGCTCGGCACGACGCAGGCTTGCAAGCCGCTGCTCGCCCTCACCGATATCGACGTCTTTGATTCTGCGATCGAGTAACTCGAAGAACGGCTCGAGGCTGTCCTCGTGCCAAGCGAGTTTGAATTGCGACCACCCCAACTTGTACAAACCCTGCTCATAGAAACGCGATGACTCGCCATACTTCCGCACAGCCTGATAGGCCACCTCCGCATCGTTATAGCGCTTGCGCAGGAACAGCATTTCGCCGCGCCGGAACTGAATCTCGTCGATCAGCACCGTTTGTGGAAAACGTTTGACGAGCTCACCGAGGACCTGCAAGGACTCGTCCGTTTGACCACTGATTTCATAAGCGCGAGCCAGCTGATACAGAACGGTGTCATTGCGGCGATAATCAGGATAGGCCTCCAGTAATTGCTGAAAGAGCGCTACCGCGCTATCAAACTGGCTGGTATCGAGCGACTCGATATTCTCGGTGAGCTGCTCCGCCTCCGTCGCCTCCAACTCCAGGTCGCCGAGCCGACGCATTGCCTCAGCCCGTAGCTCGGGATCATCCGAAACCAGATCAAGAAACGCGCGGTAACTGTCTCGCGCGAGATCCGAGCTGCCCATGACGACTTTGCCACGGCGCACCGGCACGCGCTTACTCTCGAGGCTTTTAATTGTGTCCTTTTTCTTGATCTCGGCCATGGCCGGCGGTGCCGCGACTACCAGCGCCAGGACGAGGATCAACAGCTGCTGCAATCTCACGGGGAACTCTCCCCCGCCGGCGTTGCAATATCGTAAATAGCGGAAAGCGCAAATCGTGCCTGTACGGTATAGGTATGCAGTCGTTGCTTTTGGGCCTGCAGCTCCTGTACAGCGACGGCTTGCAGGAACGCCCGCTGTGACGACAGTGCGTCCTCGACCCGCATTTTGGTGCTTTCGATGCGCGGTGCAAGTTCATAAACGCGGCTACCCAGTTCGTCCAGGTGCAGCGGCTCGGTTCGCAAACTCTCGTCGATTTTGCGGCGGGAACGCTGCGTGTCCACCAGCGCTTCACCCGTCTGGCGCAGATTCCTGCGAATGCGCCAGAGGCGGTCAGCAAAGTCGCGCTCCAGCTCCCATTGCAGCACGCCCTTCATCAAGCCGATCTTGTCGCGCGCCTCATCGGCCTCGGGAACGTCTGCGGCCAACACAGGAGTTTCAGCGAGGCCAGCTATTTCTCCCCACATTGCGAACTCGGTGCTACTCGCAAGCGCCAGCCAGTCGTGACTGGCCTCGATGTTATTGAGCGTCGAACCCAACTCCAGCCGGTGCCCTACCATACCGTCGAGATCAGCTCGTTCGAGCGCACTCTCAACAACTGGTACGCTCGCCGCGTAAGCCTGTTTGCGGGTATCCAGCATGTTCGCGTAGACATCAACATTACGCTGCCATTCATCGAGATTGCGGTACAGGTAGTTCAGGTCACGGTAATTTTTTAACCCTTCCTGAAATTCATGCGTTGCGAGCAAATGAAACAGGTAACGCGACTCCAGGCCTTCGGGCAGCCGTTCGAGCCGCCAGTACCAGCCGCTGCTATCGAGCCGGTCATTGCCGACGAACGCGTCGAAGAAATCGACGGATTCTATCTTACTAATAGTCTGTTCGAGCCGCCGCGTCTCTTCATAAAATGCTTCGATCGCGTCGAGATAATAATCGGCCGCCTGGCTCACGGCATCGAGCCTGGCCATCGCATAGGGAATGGCAAGCATCGATTCCTGCACCGCAGAGTCCAGAAGGCTGCGACCCCGCAACTCCATCCATGGCGTCAGCGCGCGATCATATTCACCAAGCTCAGCATCAGCCCAGCCGACGCCCAACAGCGCCTTGTTCGAGAACGGCCCCTGCAGACGCACGCGCTGCAGCGAGGCCTTTGCAACGTTCGCCTGGCCGTCCTGCAACAGCGCATATCCCATGGCGAGGTTCGCTTTGTCTCGCAGTGCGAGTAGCTCGTCGTTGTACGGATTCATGGTGCCCAGATCGCTTAGCAATTCAACGGCTTCATCGATGCGACCGCTGCGCACCAGGGCTACGCCGACATTGAACTTCGCGTAGCTTGCCCACTCCGTCTTGCCTTTCAAGTCTCCAAGTCGAGCAATCGCTGCATCGTAACTACCGGAGTCAATCAGAATCTGCGCTTCGAGCATCAATGCTTCGCGTTGCAGATTCTCTGGCAGTTCGCCCTGAATCGCAGCAAGCGCACGCAGCGACTCATCAAGATAGCCACGCTGGTACCGGATTTTCGCGAGAAAAAACCAGGTCCGGTCACGAATGTCGGGCGAGACGTTACCGGCCAATAGCCGTTCGAAGATCTCTGCCGCTTGAACATGCTGACCGTAGGACAGGTACATGCCGCCGAGTAGTAATTCCGCCTCGGTATCATGGGCTACTAAACGTTGCCGTTTTTGCGCCGCCAACAACTGGACGATAGCGGGAAAGTAGTCCTGCTGATAGAAGTGAAACAGGACCTCGCCGTAATGGGGTTCCTTCACAACAATCGGATTCGGATCGCCGGACTCGGCCCTGACCAATCCGCTGGCGAAAATCAGACAGACGCAGAGGCAGATCCAGTTAGACCAGACCCAGTTGGACCTGGTCCAGTTAGACAATGAGCAACCTGGCGGCAACGGTCACTCCCAGTCCTTGATGACAAATTCCGGCTGCTGCTTACGAAGCCGATCGGTGATTTTCAGCTCGACGTACTTGGCACCGATACCTTTATCAATCGTCATCGTCGCGCCGCGTCGGTAATCGCGACCATGCGGCCCTTTACCGACAAATATGGCAATCAACTCGTGCTCACCGGTCTTGAGATTAGCCATGTGCAAACGTTGCACGCCGCCGCGAAGCAGCGCATCCACCTCACGTACCGTGTACAGGTAGTTGCTGACTTCCTTGCCATCTATCGTGATAGTCACGGAATCAAGCGAAAAGTACTCGCCGACGTCCATTGATACGAACAACGCCAGCTGCGAGTTTGCTGGAAACAACAGATCCTCTTCGAGTAGAAACAGGTCTCGATTAAGATCAAGGACCTCGTTTTTCAACGCCTGCACATCCTGGTCAAGGCTGCGTGATTGCGCAGGCTGGCCGGCATTGACGGGAACGGATTCCTGCGCGATTGCAGTGGCCGCAAGTGCCAGGATCGAGGTGGCTACGATCGATCTCGCCAAAGTTCTGATGAATACTCTTGTCACGGCTCTACTCTCTTAGCAACGAGCGAATTTGGTCGAGGTACTTGTCCTCGTAACCGGGCTTGTAGCCATGATGTACGTGGCGAATCCTGCCTTCGCGATCAACCAGTACGGTGACCGGCATTGCCTCGACATCATACAGCTCGCTGACTTCCTTGCGCGAGTCAAAAAGCACCGGGAATGACACTCCGAGCTCCTCAATCATTTTCATGGCGCGCGCGGAGTCGTCGTCAATATTTACGCCGAGCAGATTGAAACCCACGCGCTGATAACGAGAATAGAGCTCGTCGAGCAGCGGCATCTCCTGG
>RCNE010002238.1_pt1 | contig 10401 bp, 9 predicted proteins | sample 2041361 | NCBI WGS metagenome assembly RCNE01 (sample SAMN09708229, study PRJNA481090) | Marine sediment metagenome, whole genome shotgun sequencing project.
AAAAAGATGTAATACTGAGTCGTATTTGAATATATTCAATAGTTTCATCTTTTATTGAATATCAAATATCGATTGGTATAAAACTTCAGGAATACTAAATAATTAACAATTGAATGGTGTCATATGCGCTGGTTAGCAAAATTCATTTATTTTAAATTAATGGGTTGGAAAGTTGTTGGAAACACTAATTTTTCAAAAGACACCATAAAAAAAGCAGTTATAATTGCTGTGCCACATACGAGTTGGCACGATTTCTACATTGGTGTACTTCTCAGAAAAGTCGCGAACGTTAACACTAATTTTGTTGGTAAAAAAGAACTCTTTATGTGGCCATTTGGTTATTATTTTAGAGCAATTGGAGGAAAATCATTAGATAGAACTCCTGGGCAAAATAAAGTTGAAGCAATTGCTAAAATGTTTAATGAGGAAGAAGAATTTCGTTTATCTCTTGCACCAGAGGGTACACGAAAAAAAGTAGAAAAGTGGAAAACTGGTTTTTACTATATCGCTAGAGCAGCAAATGTACCTATCATTATGTTTACTCTAGATTTTAAAAACAAGCAAAACAAAATTTCCGAACCATTTTATCCTACAGACGATATGGAAGCCGATTTTAAATTCATGAAAGCGTTCTATGATGGAGTAGAAGGTAAGGTGAAGGCTTACAGTTAATCGATGATTTTGATACCCAAATTCTTTTCACCTAATTTTTTTACACATGGTGTCATAGAATCGTTATAAAATATTATAATTTTTATCTTGAAGAAAATAATTTTTGGCATAGGATTTGTATTCTATAAAATGCAATGAAACATAAAGTAAACTTATAGTCCCTAAAAAGAAACATTGCTATTAAAAAAAGCCATCTACCGCTAAGAAGATGGCTTTTTTTCTTTACCATAAATTCAATTAGTACGTTCTATATACTTGTCTAACAGGTAATTAGTTTGTTTCTGCAACTTTTCTTTAAAAAAGCCCATACCACCAAAAAGCAATCCTTTTATTCCCATTGCCTGTTTAGCCCATTTATGAATATTAAAGTCATCGGTATGCCTAATAATTAAGCTATCTTTAAACTGAAATGTCGCATCAATTTTATTGTGAACTTTCCTGCCAGTTTTACTAAACGTATAATAGGCTTCCCAATGTGCTGATCCATTTACTTTATTGGCATCAATATTAGAACTTACAACTATAAAATCTTTTCCTTTCTGAGATTCGCATAGCATTTGCCACATGGCTTTTGCTCTCTCGCCTTTTAAGGTTCCAAAAGCAGGATCTTCAAAAACAATATCATCATGGTAACATGATGCCATTTTGTCTGCATCTAAATTAGTGAATGCGTCGTAAAATTTTTCTATGAGTTCTACCATATTATTCTTCTGTTACAAGACATTAAAACTAAAGCAATACTTATAATTCTCAATTGATTAAATTTCATATATAAGTTAAATTATAACGAATTAAAGATACTACAATCTTATTCATTTGTTACCTGTGTAGGTTTTAATCTTTTCAATTAAATGTCTGATGCCAGAATAAACAAATGCATTGGTTTTACCATAATAGAAAGACAAAAAACAAACAGTAGTTAAGAATAACATAGCTCCAATTATAGCTTGCCAAGGCAACAATGTTTTTCCTATGAGTTGGTATAAGCCAATACCAGTAAAACTTCCATAAATAATAATAAAATGAATCACATATATGGAAAGTGTTTTCTGACCAATTTTTAAAATCAATGGTTGTTTTATATGCTTCTCAGCGAGATAGAATAAAGAAAACAGAATTAACACATTACCCAATCTTGTAAATAAGTAATTATAATAAGCGACGTCTTTAAGTAGTTCTATATCAAATAAATAGTAAAGTTTCATTATTAACCATGACGACTTAAAAATTAAGAATAAACCAACAACAAAAAAGCCAGTGACTATGGCAAGTTTAAAGCGAGGACGTTCTACGTAACGATAAAAAAGTGTAGCGATAAATGCACCAAAACAGATATAGCCAAACCAAGGTAATATGGTAAATACAGACCCATGATCTTTAGTCACATAATTTGAAAGCAATTTAGGTAAATGCGATACTTCTATAAATCTATAAAGTGGTTCTGTAATAAAAATCAATAAGCCAAATAAGAGCATTAAAATTGAAAAAATTAAAGTCTTTTTAAAAGTCAATCTATAGATAATTACTACAGTTATTAAAGATAATCCAATGCATTGCAACACATCGATAATTAAAAAATAACTATTAAATTTTCCAAATAACCATTCAAAAATTGGGACACGTAAGACATAGCCAATGCCAATTAGCATTAACCCTCTTAATAATCCTTTGCGCATACGTTTTTCTGCGTTGCCGCTATGTTTTGCTCTTATAAGTAAGTAAGAAAATATTAAACCAGAAATAGTAAAGAATGTAGGTGCTGTAATACCTCTCAAATATTCCCAAGTACTAAAAAAAATATTGCGACTATCTCTGTAAGAAGGATCGAGTAAGGTGTCAATAAAATGCCCTTGCAGCATCATTAAAATGGCAAAGGCTCTAACAGCATCTATAAAATAAAGACGATTTGTACTCAATTAGTGTTTGGTTGGATAGCAAATGTACTGTTTAGAGAATTAATGGGGTTTTTGTGTTGTGCTTATCTTTAATGATATGTCGTCGTTTTAATGACTTATATCAGGCGATAAACAAATTCACCTCTTTCCAAATTCAAAATCAATAGGTTAGCGTTTCAATTTAAAATTAATTATAAACAATATGCTATAAGTTTAAACGGTTTACTACATTTATAATCTATGGAATTTCTTAACCAACTGCTTAAAGATTTCTCATCCTTAGCTTGGGGTTTGCCATTACTAATTTTATTAATTGGTGGTGGTTTGTATCTGCTAATTCGTTCTCAGTTTTTACCATTTTGGTATTTAGGCCATGCGATTAGTGTGCTTAGAGGAAAATATGACGATCCCAATGATCCTGGTCAAATTTCGCATTTTCAAGCCTTAACAACTGCTTTGTCTGCAACTGTTGGTATGGGAAATATCGCAGGTGTTGCTGTGGCTATTTCCATTGGAGGACCAGGAGCTGTATTCTGGATGTGGGTGAGTGCTGTGATTGGCATGTCTACCAAATTTTTCACGTCCACTTTAGCAATTATGTACAGAGGAAAAGATAGTGCTGGAGAACTACAAGGTGGACCTATGTATTTTATAACCGAAGGTTTAGGGAAATCTTGGAAGCCTTTAGCTCTGTTTTTTAGTTTTTGTGGTTTGCTTGGTGCGTTGCCAGTGTTTAATGTTAATCAGTTAACACAGGCTTTAAATGATATTTTATTAATTCCAAATGGAGTAGAAGTAGGTATAAAATCAAATCTTATTATAGGTGTTGTTTTAGTTAGTATTACAGCTGTAGTAATCTTAGGAGGCATAAAGCGTATTGGTAACGTCACATCTCGCTTAGTGCCAAGTATGGTAGTGTTGTACTTTATTTTAGTAGCAATAATTTTAGTTACACATAGCGATGTTTTATTGCATTATTTAAAACTCATTTTTACTGATGCATTCGCTGCAAATTATTATCCAAAAGATGATACGTTTTTAGGTGGAGTTTTAGGCGCTTTAATTTTACTTGGTATAAAACGTGGAGCATTTTCAAATGAAGCTGGTATTGGTACTGCGCCAATGGCACATGGAGCAGCAAAAACAGATGAACCTATTAGAGAGGGTTTGGTAGCAATGTTAGGTCCAGCAATAGATACTCTAATAGTTTGTACACTGACTGCGTTGGCAATATTAGTAACTGGCGTTTGGGAAACCACATCAGATAATGGAGTGAGTCTTACAGCTTCTGCTTTTGCAGACGTTATGCCAAATTATGGTAAGTATGCCTTATTAGTTTGTATTACAGTATTTAGTATGAGTTCCTTATTTTCATATTCTTATTATGGCACAAAATGTATGTCATTCCTCTTCGGTGCGGATAATAAACACTACTACAATTACTTCTATGTTTTAAGTATACTTGTGGGAGCTACGACAAGCCTAAGCATGATGATTAATCTCATCGATGGTGTTTTTGCTTTAATGGCATTCCCAACAATGATAGCGACCATAATTTTAGCACCTAAAGTAATTAAAGAACTTAAGGCATATATAAAACGACAAAAACTAAATAAACATGAAAGTCAGTAATAACGCAAAAGCCTATTGGCGCGAAAACATAAAATATGTTTTAGTCTTATTAGCGATTTGGTTCGTGGTGTCTTATGGAGCAGGTATTTTATTTAAAGACGAATTAAACACTATTAAAATAGGTGGCTTCAAACTCGGCTTTTGGTTTGCTCAACAAGGTTCAATGTATGTATTTGTTGTGCTCATATTTGTATATGTAAGATTGATGAATAAACTCGATAAAAAATATGGCTATGATGAATAATTTGTTACTTCTAATAGCCGAAATGGATGTTCAAACTTGGACTTATATATTAGTCGGCATTACATTTACACTCTACATCGGAATTGCCATTTGGTCTAGAGCAGGATCTACAAAAGAGTTTTATGTTGCAGGTGGAAGCGTATCTCCATTAGCAAACGGAATGGCAACTGCAGCAGATTGGATGAGTGCTGCGTCATTTATCTCAATGGCTGGTATTATTTCTTTTGCTGGCTATGATGGAGCAGTATATCTTATGGGTTGGACAGGTGGTTATGTGCTTCTAGCATTATTGTTAGCGCCATATTTACGTAAGTTCGGAAAGTTCACAGTGCCTGATTTTATTGGTGATCGCTATTATTCAAAAACCGCGCGTATTGTAGCTGTTTTTTGTGCATTATTAGTGTCGTTTACGTACGTTGCAGGTCAAATGCAAGGTGTCGGCATTGTGTTTTCACGTTTTCTAGAAGTTGATATCACTGTTGGTGTTATTATAGGAATGATAGTCGTCTTATTTTACGCAGTTTTAGGTGGTATGAAAGGCATAACTTATACTCAAGTAGCACAATATTGCGTTCTGATATTTGCGTTTATGGTACCTGCTATTTTTATATCTATTCAAATGACAGGAAATCCGATTCCGCAGTTAGGTTTTGGTGCAGAATTAAATGATGGTTCTGGGACTTATTTATTAGACAAATTAGATGGTTTAAGTACGCAACTTGGTTTTGCAGAATATACTGAAGGCTCTAAATCTACGATAGATGTATTTGCGATCACTTTAGCACTTATGGTTGGTACAGCAGGTTTGCCACATGTAATTGTACGATTTTTTACAGTCGAAAAAGTTAAAGATGCACGGAAATCTGCAGGTATTGCTTTGTTGTTAATTGTTATTCTTTATACAGCAGCACCAGCAGTAGCGGCATTTTCTAGAACTAATCTTATAGAAACAGTTTCTAACCAACCTTATGCTGGTGTACCAGATTGGTTTAAGAAATGGGAAACAACAGGATTGATAACATTTAATGATAAAAACAATGATGGCTTAATTAATTATGTAGCTGATGAAAGTATAAATGAACTCAAGGTTAATAGAGATATCATGGTACTAGCAAATCCTGAAATTGCCAAACTACCAAACTGGGTTATTGCTTTAGTTGCTGCTGGTGGATTGGCAGCAGCATTATCAACTGCAGCAGGGCTTTTATTAGTAATTTCTGCATCTGTATCTCACGATTTAATCAAAAAGATTATAAAGCCTTCAATATCGGAAAAGGGAGAATTAGTTGCGGCAAGGTTGTCTGCTGTTGGTGCGGTTTGTGTTGCTGGTTATTTCGGAATTAATCCACCTGGTTTTGTAGCAGCAGTCGTCGCATTAGCATTCGGTTTGGCAGCAGCTTCATTCTTTCCAGCGATTATTCTAGGAATTTTCTATAAGCGTATGAATAAAGAAGGTGCTATCGCAGGAATGATTGTAGGTATTGTAAGTATGTTGCTTTACATGATGAAATATAAACTAGGCTGGTTTGACGACGTATTACCGAATAAAAGCGAATGGTGGTTCGGAATTTCACCTGAAGGTTTTGGTTCTATTGCCATGATGCTTAACTTTATCGTATCAATAACCATAATGAAATTCACAAAAGCACCACCTCAAGATGTTCAAGATATTGTTGAAAATATAAGAATTCCGAGTGGAGCTGGAGAATCAACAGATTAATGGTAATAATGTATCATTCAGCGACAATATTACGTTGTCAGTAGAAAAAATTAAAGCTGTTCATGTAAAATTATTACTTTAGAAAAATATAGCTAAGTTGAACTTCAATTTAAATCCATGAGTAACTACCATATAAAGCATCTAGAAGAATACTTTCAAGTTTATAGAAAATCTGTCAGAGAACCTGAAGCGTTTTGGGAAGAAATCGCAGAAGAACATTTTTTATGGAGAAAAAAATGGGACAAAGTATTAGACTGGGATTTTAAAAAACCAGAAGTAAAGTGGTTTGAAGGTGCGCAATTAAACATCACAGAAAACTGTATAGACAGACATTTAGCAACACGCGGAGATAAAACGGCAATTCTTTTTGAACCTAATAATCCAGACGAAGGAGCAGAACATATTACTTATAACCAACTATATCATCGCGTTAATCAATTTGCAAATGTTTTAAAAGAACATGGTGTAAAAAAAGGGGATCGCGTTTGTATTTATGTACCTATGATTCCTGAATTGGCAATTTCTGTTTTGGCTTGTGCTAGAATAGGAGCTATACATTCTGTTGTCTTTGCTGGTTTTTCTTCAAAAGCACTTTCAACCAGAATTAATGATAGCGATTGTAAAATGGTGATTACTGCAGATGGTTCTTATCGTGGCGCAAAAACTATAGATTTAAAAGGCATTGTTGATGAAGCTTTAGAGACGTGTCCATGTGTAGAAACGGTTTTAGTCGCAAAGCGAATTAACTCAGATATCAACATGAAAGATGGTCGAGATAAATGGTTACAACCCTTATTAGATACAGCTTCTAACAAATGCAAAGCAGAAGTTATGGATGCTGAAGATCCATTGTTTATTTTATATACGTCAGGTTCTACAGGAAAGCCAAAAGGCATGGTTCACACCACAGCTGGTTACATGGTTTACACTGCATATACGTTTAAGAATGCGTTTCAATATAAAGAAAATGATGTGTATTGGTGTACTGCAGATATTGGTTGGATTACTGGTCATTCTTACATCGTTTATGGTCCATTAGCCAATGGAGCAACAACAGTTATGTTTGAAGGTGTACCAAGTTACCCGGATTTTGGTCGTTTTTGGGATATTGTAGAAAAGCATAAAGTAAATCAGTTTTATACAGCACCAACTGCAATTAGAGCCTTAGCAAAACATGGAGTAGAGTTAGTAGAGAAATACGATTTATCGTCTCTTAAAGTTTTAGGAAGTGTTGGAGAACCAATCAATGAAGAAGCTTGGCATTGGTACAATGATAATATTGGAAAAAACAAAAGTCCGATTATAGATTCATGGTGGCAAACCGAAACTGGCGGAATTATGATAACACCAATTCCTTACGTAACACCAACAAAACCAACCTATGCAACCTTACCATTTATTGGTATTCAGCCTTGTTTAATGGATGAAAAAGGTAAGGAGTTAAAAGGAAATCAGGTCGAAGGACGCTTATGTATTAAGTTTCCTTGGCCAAGTATTGCACGTACTATTTGGGGAAATCATAAGCGTTACAAAGAGACGTATTTTTCTACGTTTGAAAATAAGTATTTTACAGGAGATGGTGCACTTAGAGATGAAGTCGGTTACTACAGAATTACAGGTCGAGTAGATGATGTTATTATTGTGTCTGGTCATAACCTTGGTACAGCACCAATTGAAGATGCTATAAACGAACATCCTGCAGTTGCAGAAAGCGCTATTGTTGGCTTTCCTCACGATGTAAAAGGAAGTGCGTTATATGGTTATATAACTTTAAAAGATGCAGGAGAAAGTAGAAACCATGATAATTTACGTAAAGAGATTAATCAATTAATATCTGACCGTATTGGACCAATTTCTAAATTAGATAAAATTCAATTTACAGATGGTTTACCAAAAACGCGAAGCGGAAAAATTATGCGACGTATTCTGCGTAAAATTGCAGAAAAAGACACGAGTAATTTAGGTGATATTAGTACACTTTTAAACCCTGAATGTGTACAAGATATTATGGATAATGTGCTGTAAAGTTATAAAGAATTGTTTTCTTTTTTAGCCTTCGCCAATTCAACAATAGCCTTTAAACGTGCTTTACGATCAGCATCCTTAGATTTTGCTTTGTTCTTTTTCTGAGCAATTAATTTACTGTGCTTGGCTTTGTTATTTGTATTCTTCTCGCGTCCTTTTTTTGCCATTTTATATAAGTTTTAATAGAGGCTAAATTACAATTTAATAATATTAACCTAATTATAATGAGATTGCCACGTCCTTCGTCCTCGCAATGACGTCAAATATTTATCTTCGTCAAAAATTTATAATTATGCTCAAAGCCGTTTTGTTTGATATGGATGGTGTTATTGTTGACACAGAACCTTTACATCGTAAAGCTTATCATCAAATGTTTGATGATGTAAATATTGAAGTTAATTCAGCTTTGTATGAATCCTTTACTGGACAATCCACAATAAACATTTGTAAGCGACTTGTAGAACATTTCAACCTCAATGACGCTCCAGAATACTTAATGGGTTTAAAACGCAAACACTACAAGTATTTATTTAGCAATGATGATGAACTTGCTTTAATTGATGGAGTTTTAGATTTAATAAAAGAGTATCATGCTAATAATGTTACTTTGGTTGTTGCATCTTCTGCTTCTATGATAGGCATCAACCAGATTTTTGAACGTTTTGATCTTAACCAATATTTCATTGCAAAATTTAGTGGTGCGGATTTAAAGCAATCTAAACCACATCCAGAGATATTTATTAAAGCGGCTGAATCAACTGGCTTTAGTAAATCTGAATGTATGGTGATTGAAGATTCTACAAATGGCATAAAAGCAGCACATGCTGGAGGCATCTTTTGTGCAGGATTTAAAAGTGTGCATTCTTCTGGGCAAGATTATTCTTTGGCAACTATTGTGATTTCTGATTTTGAAGACATCTCTTATTCAAAACAAAATACATTTTTTAAGAAATAGATTTAAATTTATAGACATAAAAAAACCTCAGAGTTATCAGAGGTTTTTGTGTTATATATTTAATAAGTTCTACCCTTCAAAATCAAAATTATCACCACCATTTCCTCCACCACTACCAGAACGCTCGCGTTTTTTCTTTTGGTTAAAACGATACGTAAATGATAAGTTAAATGAGCGTTGACGTCTCTGATATTCGCTGTAAGAATTGAAACTTGGAGTTGTAATGTCTGTCATACGCTTTCTAGAGTTTAACACATCACTCACGCTAATAGCAATCGAAGCACGATCTTTAAACAAGTCTTTACTAAATGCTAAGTTCATAGAAAATACACCTTTGTTTTTGTTTTGAGCATCTTCACTTGGCCCTCTGTAACCCAGTCTTGTTTGCCAATCTATATCACCTGGTAATGTGTATTTATTATTTAAGCGCATATACCAACTTGTGTTTTTTGCACCAAAATCTGTGCCTTCATAAAATCCTTCAGTAATAGATCTAAACAAGTTAAAATTACCATTGATATTCCATTTTTTGGTTGGTCTGTAGGTTAGTGTAAATTCATAACCAAAACGATCACGAGATGCTAAATTGATTGGATTACGTCGTATTACAGAAACTTCGGTGCCACCAACAGTTGCTGTTTCTCCAGTATCTTCTGCAATGAAAACAAAAATATCTGTTGCGTTTGTATAGTATATAGATGTATTTAAGGACAGTTTACCAAACTTATTATAATAACCCAAATCTAAAGTGTTTGAGTAGCTAGGATTTAAATCCGGATTTCCTTGAAATAGGTTAGTAGCAGAGCTTCGTGATGGAAACGGGTTAATATAACGAGAACGTGGACGTCTAATTCTACGATTATAACCTAAAGTTATATTCTCACTTTCACTTAACTCATAAGCCAAATTTAGGGTTGGGAACAAACCTAAATAATTCTTTTTTTCAAAGTCACCACTAGTCACTTGGTCAACAGTAATGCGAGATTCCTCTAGTCTTAAACCTAATAGATAACTAAATTTCTCTTTTACTTTACTTCCAAATTGAGTGTAAATTGCGTTTACATATTCTTTATAAATTAAATTATTGCTCAGATCTTGGTCTAAATCGAAATTACCAAAACCATCATTGAAAGCGACTAAATAGTCTGTGTCTAATGTTGAAAAACGACCTTGATATCCTAATTCAAACTGACTTACTTCGCCAATAGGTAACACATAGTCACTTTGTAAAAAGACACGATTTTGATTTTCGTCTGTA